>OLSN01002253.1_pt1 | contig 14495 bp, 11 predicted proteins | sample 1672411 | NCBI WGS metagenome assembly OLSN01 (sample SAMEA3136683, study PRJEB25190) | human gut metagenome | biome: human gut; feature: human-associated habitat; material: faeces | place: Austria | collected 2013
AGAAGGTGCGGTAGGAATCATCGTAGCCGGAGAGCATCTTGTAGCCCTTGGCAGCAGCCTGGGCGGCTACATCGTTGAACTTATCCCAATCGCTAAGCGCGGCCTGGACTTCGGTGGGATCATCGGTGCCCAGCACATTCTTGGCGATGCTGCGGCGGTAGGCAAACAGGCCGGGAGTCGCCTGCCAGGTGGTGCCCTTCTGGACGCCATCGACGGTGACGATGTCCTTGGTGTACTGGTACTGGTCCTTCAGGTCGTCATCGGTCAGGCCGATATCGCCCTTGACGTCCAGCGTGTACTCGGAGTCGACGTACTTCAGCGCGTAGTCAGCCTCGATCAGGAAGATGTCGATCTTGTCATCATCGGCAGCGCTGTCCTGCTTCAGCAGGGCTTCGTCCAGCTTATTCTGGTAGTTGTTGTTGTCGTTGGGGTTGATGGTCCATTTCACGGTCACGCCGTTGTCCAGTTCGGTGGTGGACTTATCGTCGGCCACAGAGACGACGCCGGGGTAGTAATCGTTGAAGCGGGACTGGAACTCGTCGTTCCAGCACCAGATATTCAGGACCTTGCCCTCCTCGGCGGTATCATCGGCGGCGGGTTCTGCGGCGGTGCTGCTGGTATCGGTAGAGGTGGAGTCAGCGGCAGGTGCTGCGGACGAGCTGGCGGCACCTGAGCCGCATCCGGCGAGCAGGGTGGCTGCCATAGCAGTCGCGGTCAGTAAACTGAGTGCCTTTTTCATAATGATGTTTTCCTCCTTTTAAAGAAACTTGATCATGAAATTACATTTTTTAATAAGCCCGCTGCGCATGCAGGCTTGTTTACAGTGGAATGGGTCAGCGGTGCGGTGTGTCGATGGATTCTCCGCGGGCGAAGCTGCCTGCGATGAGCCGCTGCTCCGGCAAAGCGGTGCGGGGGGATTCGATCTCCTCGATCAGCAGCTCGGCGGCGGCCTTGCCCATGGCCTCGGTGTCCTGGCGGTAGGTGGTCAGCTGCGGCGACATGACCTGCGAGATGAGGTTGCCGTCGTAACCGGCTACCGAGATGTCCCGCGGGATCAGCAGCCCTTCCTCCCGGATGGCCTGCACACCGCCGATGGCGGAGAAGTCGTCCGGGAACAGGATCGCCGTGGGCCGCTGGGGTAAGCTGAGCAGCTGGCGGGTGGCCTTGGCGCAGCCGATGGCGTCGCGGTAGGTACCGGCGATGACGTATTCATCCGGCACCGTGATGCCGTGGGCGGCGCAGGCGCGGTAGAAACCGACCAGACGCTTTTGGGTAACGGCGCTGTGCTGTTCGCCGTGGATGTAGGCGATGCGCTCATGCCCCAAGGCAGTGAGCTGATCCACCAGATGGCGGATGCCGTCCACGTTATCGGAGAGCACCGCAGCCCGGTTGTTGAACACATGGTCGACCGTGACCAGCGGCAGATTGCTGTAAGCCAGCTCCACGACCTCGGGGTCGTCAAACTGTACGCAGGCGGCAATCACACCGTCAACGCCGCGGTAGCGGCAATGCTCTAAGTAACTGGAATGGCCGTGGCCAATGTTGTGGTTGATAAAGGTGATGTCGTAGCCCCTGCCCTCGGCGTGGCGCTTGAAGCTGTCCAGCACGGCGGCGAAGAACTCATGGGTCAGGCCGCTCTGGGCTTCGTCCACAAAAAGGACGCCCAGGTTGTAGGTGCGGTTGGTCTTTAAGGCGCGGGCAGCGCTGTTGGGCATGTACCCCAGCTGGCGGGCAGCCTCGCGGACCTTCTCTTTGGTGGCCTGGCTGATGTCGTTATGGCCGTTCAGCGCCTTGCTCACGGTAGCTACCGAGACCCCGCAGGCTTTTGCGATGTCCTTGATGGATGCCATGAGTACCACCTCCCGGTCATGTGTTTGGTTTGGATCGCTTTGTTTGGGTTTTGTGTCCCTTAATCGTTTTCGCATCTTCACTATACAACAGGTCAACCACAAAATCAAGCGTTTTTCACGAGTTTTTGTGCATATCGATACGATTTGGCGTTTTGCAAAAATCAGAAGTCTGTCTTTTGGCAGTTTCGTTTGCTGTTTTCGTGAATTTCTGTCGAAATCCGGGGTGATTTTGCAGGGAAGCGCTGCTTATGGTTTTTCTGGCAGGGTGAAACAGGCGGTTTAGGGGTGCCAGGCTGGCGGTGTATAGGTGTTTTGCGGGGATTTTGCAGGCGGTTCATGAAAGTTTCCGGGTCCCGCTCTCCCACGGCCCCTAGTATAAATAAGGTATAGATGGGCTTTCGTGCCAGATTTTAGCCAGCAAAATTGTAGAACTTGCCAAATCATCGTTATTTTTACGCATAAGTCTTGCAATTGCCGAAGAAATGCGCTATTGTAAAGGTAACAACTTAATCGTTTTCGACTTGAACTTTTCAAAAAACAGGCATCCCATTTGTAAGGAGAGGATCTCTATGAAGTTCGGTCACTTTGATGACGACGCACGGGAATACGTCATCACCACCCCGCGCACACCGCTGCCGTGGATCAACTACCTGGGCAGCGAGGCTTTTTTTAGCCTTGTCTCCCACACGGCGGGCGGCTACAGTTTTTACAAGGACGCTAAGCTCCGCCGCATCACCCGCTACCGGTATAATAACGTACCTGCGGATTCTAACGGCCGCTATTACTATATTAAAGAGGGCAGCACCATCTGGAACCCCGGCTGGCAGCCCACCCAGACCGAGCTGGATTTTTACGAGTGCCGCCACGGTCTGGGTTACAGCATCATCGCCGGCAAAAAGAACAGGCTGGCCGCGCGGCTGGAGCTGTTCGTGCCCGTGAGCGACAACTGCGAGATCGACCGTCTGGTGCTGACCAACGAAAGCGACGCGCCGAAATCGTTTACTGTATTCAGCTATGTAGAGTTCTGTCTATGGAACGCCGTGGACGATTCCACCAACTTCCAGCGCAACTTCTCCACCGGTGAGGTCGAGGTGGAGGGCAGCACGATCTACCACAAGACCGAATACCGCGAGCGCCGCGACCACTATGCGCTGTACACCGTAAACACACCCATTGACGGTTTTGACACCAGCCGGGATGCCTTTTTGGGCGCCTGGCGCAGCAATTCCAACCCCGAAGCGGTAGAAAAAGGTGCCTGCACCAACTCCGTCGCCCACGGCTGGGCGCCCGTTGGCGTGCATCAGGTCAACGTAACGCTAAACCCCGGCGAGAGCCGCAGCTTAATTTATATGCTGGGCTACATCGAGAACCCGCAGGAGGAAAAGTGGGCCGCCCCCGGCGTCATCAACAAGACCCGCGCCCACGAACTGATGGCCCGCTATGCCACCGACGCGCAGGTGGATGAAGCCCTGGCCAAGCTGCACGCCCACTGGAACAACCTGTTGTCCACCTACATGGTCAGGAGCAGCGACGAAAAGCTCGACCGTATGGTGAATATCTGGAACCAGTACCAGTGCATGGTCACCTTCAACATGAGCCGTTCCGCCAGCTACTACGAGAGCGGCACCGGCCGCGGCATGGGTTTCCGGGACAGTTGCCAGGACTTGCTGGGCTTTGTGCACCTCATCCCCGCCCGCGCCCGCGAGCGTATTCTGGACATCGCCGCCACACAGTTCCCAGACGGCAGCGCCTACCACCAGTACCAGCCGCTGACCAAAAAGGGCAACATGGACGTTGGCTCCGGCTTTAACGATGACCCGCTGTGGCTGATTGCCGCCGTCTACGCCTACCTGGGCGAGACCGGCGACATGAGCATCTTGGACGAGCAGGTGGACTTCGACAACGACCACACCCTCGCCCAGCCGCTGCTGGAACACCTGCGCCGCAGCTTTGGCTACCTGACGACCCACAAAGGCCCCCACGGCCTGCCGCTGATTGGCCGCGCCGACTGGAACGACTGCCTGAACCTGAACTGCTTCAGCGACACGCCTGGCGAGAGTTTCCAGACCACCGGCCCCAGCGAAGGCCCGGTGGCCGAGAGCGTTTTTATCGCAGGTATGTATGTTAAATACGGCAACGAGTTTGCCGAGATTCTGGAAGCCACCGGCCATGCCGATGAAGCCGCCGCTGTGCGTAAAGAAGTTGCCGGCATGGAACATGCCGCCCTCACCGCCGGGTGGGACGGCAAATGGTTCCGCCGCGCCTACGATGCCTACGGCCATGTGGTCGGCGGGCAGGAGTGCGAGGAAGGCCAGATCTTCATCGAGCCGCAGGGCATGTGCGTCATGGCGGGCATCGGCGTAAACACCGGCGAGGCCGTGACCGCGCTGCAGAGCGTACAGACCCGGCTGGACACCAAGTACGGTATTGTTTTGCTGCAGCCTGCTTATACCAAATATCACCTGGAGCTGGGCGAAATTTCCAGCTACCCCCCGGGCTACAAGGAGAACGCAGGCATCTTCTGCCACAACAACCCCTGGGTCAGCTGCGCCGAGACCGTGGTCGGCCACGGCGACCGGGCGTTTGAGATTTACAAAAAGACCTGCCCTGCCTACATCGAGGACATCAGCGAGATCCACCGCACCGAGCCTTACGTCTACAGCCAGATGGTGGCAGGTTGTGACGCCGCCACCTTTGGCGAAGCGAAAAACAGCTGGCTGACCGGCACCGCCGCCTGGACCTTTGTGGATGTGAGCCAGTACATCCTTGGCATCCAGCCCACGCTGGCGGGGCTGAAAATTGACCCCTGTCTCCCCCACGAGATGGACGGCTTCACCCTGCGCCGCGTCTGGCGCGGGGCAACATATGAAATTACGGTAGACAACACCGCCCACGCCGAAAAAGGCGTTGCGTCTATGACGGTAAACGGCCAGCCCGTCCCCACCAACACCCTCTCCCCCGCCCCCGCCGGGACCACCGTGCAGGTCAAGGTCGTGATGGGGTAACCCTTTAGCAGACAAAAACAATTGCAGGGGCGCACACTGTGCGCCCCTGCAATATGCTCTACACTTTTTTATTCTTCCTCTTTTCCCTTTTCCTTAATATCCGGCGCTAAATCCCCGCCGGGCATTTTGTGGCCGAAGGAAGGGACGAAGAAGAACTTGCGGATAATAAAGATCAGCGCAATCGCCCCCACGCTGACAAGGTTCTGCACGGCATCCTCGTGGCCAACGATCATGTGGCGGGCGATGGCATACAGCAGCACTTCCAGCACGCTGCCGGGGCTGTGCTTGGCCAGCATCTTGATAAACTCAATGCCGATGACAATATCCAGCGCCCGTTCCAAAAACTCCCGCACTTCCACACTGTTGCCGTGGGTCAGCAGGCCCGGCAGAAATTGCAGCAGGGGCACCACGCTCAGCAGCAGCGCCACCAGCACAATGGCCGAAAGCACCACTTCCAGCAGCCCGGCCGCCTCGGCCACCTGGTCGCGAAAGACCTGCTTGACGTGTTCTTCCTTGCGGTGCAGCGCACTTTTGGCAATGCGAGGCTCGTAATCCTTCAAAGACATGGGGAAATTCCTCATTTCATAAAAATTCTGCTTGTATTGTACCATACAACGCCCATCCACGGCAACAGAAAGTTTCCCGTGCGGCGTTCCCCTGCCCGTGCTGTATACGCCCGCCGTACATTATAATGCCTGTGCCATAGCCTGTGCCGTGTCCGGTGCATCGTCCGGTTAAAGTCATACCTTTGTCCTGCAAACCCCATCAAAAACGACAAAAAGCGCCGGTCAAAACTCACCCTCGTGGTTTTTTGGCTGAAAAAGACAAACCCATCTTGCAATTTGTTCTCCTACGCTTTACACTACTCTTACAGGGTTTTCCTGACTTATCAGTAAAGGGGGAGCTTACGTGCAGTACACGATGCAGCATCGCAGTCATCACGCGGGTTCCCTGTACCCTGCCGGTATCGCAGTAGAAGTATAGCGCAGTGTACCCATACGGGCCGCACTGCGCTTTTTGCTTTTTGGGGAAAGGAGTTTACCATGAAAAAAGTTGCCATCATCATGGGGTCGGACAGTGATTGGCCGGTCGTAAAATCTGCCTGCACGGTGCTTAAGGATTTCGGCATCCCGTTTGAGGCACACATCCTCTCGGCCCACCGCACGCCCGAAGCCGCCGCTGACTTTGCCAAGTCCGCCCGTGCTAATGGTTACGGCGTTATCCTGTGCGCGGCTGGCATGGCCGCCCATCTGGCCGGTGCCTTTGCCGCCAACACCACCCTGCCGGTGGTGGGCATCCCGATGAAGGGCGGTGCCCTGGACGGCCTGGACGCATTGCTTGCCACCGTGCAGATGCCCAGCGGTTTCCCGGTGGCCACCGTGGCGCTGAACGGCGCCAAGAACGCCGCTTACCTGGCCGTGGCCATCCTTGCCGTGGCTGATGACGACCTGGCCGCCAAGCTGGACAAGTTCCGTGCGGACACCGCCGCCGCTATCGCCAAAAAGGACGCTGCCATCGCCGCCGAGGCCGCCGCGCTGTAAGGCACAAAAAGGTGTCAAAGCCCCAACAATTTTCTTGCACATTGTCTGAAAACAGGGTACAATGAAAGTGCCCGCTACTTATTATAATACACAACTATAAAAAGGAGCGTTTTACGATGAATTACGAAGTTAAAGAGCAGATGTACGAAGGCAAGGCCAAGCAGGTTTTCGCTACCAGCGACCCCGAGATCGTAATGGTCCACTACAAGGACGATGCCACCGCCGGTGACGGCGAGAAGAAGGGCACCATCCGCGACAAGGGCATCGTGAACAACAAGCTGTCCAATGCCCTGATGCAGAAGTTGGAGAAAGAGGGCATCCCCACCCATTATGTGCAGGAGATCAACGACCGCGACACCTTTGTAAAGAAGGTCGAGATCGTGCCCCTGGAGGTCATCATCCGCAACGTCGCCGCCGGCCACTTCACCCTGCGCATGGGCGTGCCCGAGGGTACCGAGTTCAAGACCCCCATCCTGGAGTTCAGCTACAAGAACGACGACCTGCATGATCCGTTCATCAACCACTACTATGCTCTGGCTCTCGGCCTGGCCACCCAGGAAGAGATCGATACCATCACCAAGTACGCCTTCAAGATCAATGAAGTCCTAAAGAAGATCCTGCTGGATGCCAACATCCGCCTGATCGACTTCAAGGTCGAGTTCGGCCGCCTGTCCGACGGCACCATCATCCTGGCCGACGAGATCAGCCCCGACACCTGCCGTTTCTGGGATGCCACCACCGGCGCACATCTGGACAAGGACCTGTTCCGCCGCAACCTGGGCGGCGAGGCTGATGCCTACCAGGAAGTTATGAAGCGCCTGCTGGGCTAAATTTCCGCAAACGGAACGGAGCATAGAATGAGCGAAATTTCCCAATTCAGCCAGGGCCTGCACGAGGAGTGCGGTGTCTTTGGCATGTACGATAAGACCGGCGCGACCGATATGGTCAGTGCCGTATACAGTGCGCTGTACGCCCTGCAGCATCGCGGGCAGGAAAGCTGCGGCATCGCCCTGAACGTGGACGGTGTGCTTTCCGGCCACCGCGACTTGGGGCTGGTGAGCGAGGTGTTCACCAAGCGCGTGCTGGAGGACCTGCCCCGCGGCGCCAAGATGGCCACCGGCCACGTGCGTTACGCCACCGCAGGCCAGCGCAGCCGTTCCAACGCGCAGCCGATGATTTTGCATCACTGCAAGGGTGCCATGGCCGTATGCCACAACGGCAACCTGGTCAACGCCCCCAAGCTGCGCCGCAAGCTGGAGATGAGCGGTTCCATCTTCCACGGTACCTCGGATACCGAGGTCATCGCCTACCTGCTGACCCAGAACCGCCTGCTGACCCCCAACATTGAGATGGCCGTCAGCCGCACGATGGACGACATCGAGGGCGCGTATTCTCTGGTCATCATGACCCATACCAAGCTGATCGCCGCCCGTGACCCCAACGGCTTCCGCCCGCTGTGCATCGGCGAGCTGCCCGATGGTTCCGGCTGGGCCTTTGCCAGCGAGAGCTGCGCCCTGGACGCCGTCGGCGCCAAATTCGTGCGGGACGTCAAGCCCGGTGAGATCGTCATCGCTGACCGCAACGGTCTGCGCAGCATCGAGGATCACTGCGGCACCGCTCCCCACACGATGTGCGTGTTCGAGTACATCTACTTTGCCCGCCCGGATTCCATCATCGAGGGCACCTGCGTCCATGAGGCCCGCCTGCAGGCCGGCCGTTTCCTGGCGCAGGAGCATCCCGTCGAGGCCGACGTCGTCATCGGCGCGCCGGATTCCGGCCTGGACGCCGCCCTGGGTTACGCCCAGGAGAGCGGCATCCCCTACGGCATAGGCTTTATCAAGAACAAATATGTCGGCCGCACCTTCATTCAGGGCAGCCAGGCCCAGCGCGAGAGCAGCGTCCGCATCAAGCTGAACGCCATCTCCTCCACGGTCAAGGGCAAGCGCGTCGTGCTGGTGGATGACTCCATCGTGCGCGGCACCACCAGTGCCCGCACCATCCGCCTGCTGCGCGAGGCCGGCGCCGCCGAGGTACACTACCGCATCAGCGCCCCGCCGTTCGCCCACCCCTGCTATTTCGGCACCGACATCCCCGACGAAAAAGACCTGATCGCCACCGGCCATACGGTGGAGGAGATCAACAAGCTGGTGGGTTCCGACACGCTGGGGTACCTGAGCATCGAGCATGTGCAGCAGCTGGCCATCCACAGCAAGTGCGGGTTCTGCACCGGCTGCTTTACCGGCAAGTACCCCGTGGCCCCGCCCACCGAGACGATGGACATCGTCTACGATAAGCCGCTGAGCCAATCCAACAGCAATAAAAAATTGTAAATTAACGTTGGCAATGGATTTTCCCACACGTTTGTAGGGGTCGATGCTCGCATCCGCCCCTACACAACAGGAAGTCAATGCCCGCGGACACATGTTACCGCAAACTCTACTTTGATAGGAGTACACCATGGAAAAAAGCTATTCTGCCAGTTACGCCGCTGCAGGCGTGGATATTACGGCCGGGTATCGTTCGGTCGAACTGATGAAACAGTATGTCGCCCGCACCATGACCGAGAACTGCATCGGCGGGCTGGGCGGCTTCGGCGGCCTGTTTGAGCTGGATTGCTCCGGTATGGAGCATCCCGTCCTGATCTCCGGCACCGACGGCGTGGGTACCAAGCTGCGCATCGCCATGCTGCTGGACAAGCACGACACCATCGGCATCGACTGCGTGGCCATGTGCGTCAACGACGTGATCTGCGCCGGTGCCAAGCCGCTGGTTTTCCTGGATTACATCGCCTGCGGCAAGAACATCCCTGAGAAAATTGCCGAGATCGTCAAGGGCGTGGCCGAGGGCTGCGTGCAGGCTGGCTGTTCCCTGGTGGGCGGCGAAACTGCCGAGCATCCCGGCATGATGCCCGAGGATGAGTACGACCTGGCCGGTTTCACCGTCGGTGTGGTCGACAAGACCAAGATCCTGGACAACTCCACCATGCAGGCGGGCGATGTCATCATCGCCCTGCCCTCTACCGGCGTACACTCCAACGGTTTCTCGCTGGTACGCAAGATTTTTGATATTGACAACAACCCCGATGTGCTGAAAAAGACCTTTGACGGCATGGACAAGCCCCTGGGCGAGGCCCTGCTGGCCCCCACCCGCATCTACGTCAAGCCCGTGCTGGCTGTGATGGACGAGGTCAAGGTCAAGGGCGTTTCCCACATCACCGGCGGCGGCTTCTACGAGAACATCCCCCGCAGCCTGAAGAAGGGCTGCGCCGCCCGCATTGCCAAGGCCGATGTGCGCATCCCCGCCCTGTTTGATGTAATGCAGCGCGAGGGCGGCATCAGTGAGCATGACATGTTCAACACCTTTAATATGGGCGTTGGCATGGTGCTGACCGTGGCCCCCGAGGACGCCGACAAGGCTATCGCCATCCTGCAGGCCCACGGCGAGGACGCCTACCGCCTGGGCACCATCGTCGAGGGCGACGGGGTGGAACTGGTATGAAGCGTGTAGCAGTTCTGGTCTCCGGCGGCGGCACCAACCTGCAGGCTTTGCTGGAAAGTGAGCGCCGCGGCGAGAACCCCAACGGCCGGATCGTGCTGGTGGTCGCCAGCAAGCCCGGCGTCTACGCGCTGGAACGCGCCGCCAGCTTTGGCGTGGAATCCGCCGTGGTCAGCCGCAAAGACTATGCCGACAGCGCCGCCTTTGACGCCGCCCTGCTGGACACCCTGCAAAGCCATAATATTGACGTGGTGGTGCTGGCCGGGTTCCTGAGCGTGCTGGGCGAGAAGGTCATTGCCGCTTACCGCAACAAGATCATCAACGTGCATCCCAGCCTGATCCCCAGCTTTTGCGGCCCAGGCTTCTACGGGCTGAAAGTCCACGAAGCCGCCCTGGCCCGGGGCGTAAAGCTGACCGGTGCCACCGTGCATCTGGTCAACGAGGAGTGCGACGGCGGGCCTATCCTTTTGCAGAAAGCCGTGGCCGTCCAGCCCGGCGACACCCCCGAGGTGCTGCAGAAGCGCGTGATGGTCGAAGCCGAATGGAAGCTGCTGCCCCAGGCCCTGGCCATGGTGTGCAGCGATGAGGTATAAACAATGAAGAAAAATCTGTACAAATATCTGGCCGGTAACGAGTATCCCGGCCGCGGCATTGTGCTGGGCCTGACCCCCGACAGCAAAAAGGCCGTGGTGGCCTACTGGATCATGGGCCGCAGCGCCAACAGCCGCAACCGCGTGTTTGAGCCTATCGAGGGCGGCATCCGCACGGTGGCCGCTGACCCCGCCAAGCTGGAAGACCCGCACCTCATCATCTATAACGCCGTGCTGACCCTGCGGGAGACCACCGTGGTCACCAACGGCGACCAGACCGATACGATTGCCCAATTCATGAACGGCAACCTCTTCCCCGGTTACAGCTTTGAGGCTGCGCTGGCCACACGTACTTATGAGGACGACGCCCCCAACTTCACCCCCCGCATTTCCGGCGTGGTGGATATGCGCCGCGGCGGCTACAAGCTGTCCATCGTCAAATCCAACGAGGGCAACGCCGCCAGCGTGCAGCGCCAGACCTTCGATTACCCCCAGCCCGTTGCCGGTGAGGGCCATTTCATCAGCACCTACCAGAAGAACGGTGCTCCCATCCCCAGCTTTGCCGGGGAACCGCTGCGCGTCGCCATCGATGAGAACGCCCCCGATAAGTTTGCCGACAAGCTCTGGAAGAACCTGAACGAGGATAACAAGGTCAGCCTGTTTGTGCGCAGCATCGAGCTGGAGACTGGCACCTACGAGGACATTATCCTGAACAAATACACCGCTGTGGAGGGTTAATATGAACGAATTTCAGCTGAAATACGGCACCAACCCCAACCAGAAGCCCGCCCGCATCTACATGGCCGACGGCTCCGACCTGCCGGTGCAGATCCTGAACGGCCGCCCGGGCTACATCAACTTTCTGGATGCGTTCAACTCCTGGCAGCTGGTGCGCGACCTGAAAAAGGCCCTGGGCCAGCCCGCCGCCGCCAGCTTCAAGCATGTGTCCCCCGCCGGTGCGGCCATCGGCCTGCCGCTGGATGACACCCTGCGCGCCATGTACCACATCGCCCCCGAGACCGAGCTGTCTCCCCTGGCCTGCGCCTACGCCCGCGCCCGCGGCGCCGACCGCATGTCCAGCTTTGGCGACTGGATCGCGCTGTCCGATGTCTGCGACCTCTCCACCGCCAAGCTCATTCAGCACGAAGTTTCCGACGGCATCATCGCCCCCGGTTACGATGCTGACGCGCTGGAAGTGCTGAAAAGCAAAAAGAAGGGCAACTACGCCATCGTGCAGATCGACGCCGCCTACGAGCCGAAACCGCTGGAGACCCGCACCGTCTTTGGCGTGACCTTCGAGCAGGGCCGCCAGGACCTGGACATCAGCGACGCCACGATGCTGCAGAACATCGTGACCGAGAACCAGTTCATCAGCGAGGAGCAGCGCCGCGACCTCATTATCAGCCTCATCGTACTGAAGTACACCCAGTCCAACAGCGTTTGCTACGTGCAGGACGGCCAGACCATCGGCGTAGGTGCCGGCCAGCAGAGCCGCGTGCACTGCACCCGCCTGGCAGGCCAGAAGGCTGACAACTGGCAGCTGCGCCACATGCCCAAGGTGTTGAACCTGCCCTTCCGCCCCGACATTGCCAAACCTAACCGCGACAACGCCATCGACGTCTACATCGGTGATACGCCGCAGGATGTCATCGGCGATGACGTCTGGGCCGAAACCTTTACCGAGCAGCCCGCCCCGCTGACGCTGGACGAGAAGCGCGCCTGGCTGGATGCCGTGACCGGTGTTGCCTTAGGCAGCGATGCTTTCTTCCCCTTCGGTGATAACATCGAACGCGCCCGCCGCAGCGGCGTGACCGCCATTGTGCAGCCGGGCGGCTCCATCCGGGACCAGCAGGTCATTGATACCTGCAACAAGTACGGCATTGCGATGGCGTTCTGCGGCATCCGGCTGTTCCATCATTAAACGCAAAAAACAACTCGCCTGCGGCGATTTTTCGTCGCGGGCTGTTGTGCTGTCAAGGAGGACGCTTATGAAAATTCTGGTTGTAGGCGGCGGCGGGCGCGAGCACGCCATTATCCGCGCACTGAAAAAAAGCCCCCTCTGCACCGAGATCTGGTGCGCACCCGGCAACGGCGGCATCAGCTACGATGCCCACTGCAAGGCCATCCCCGCCACCGACGTGGACGCCATGGTCGCCTTTGCCAAAGAGGAAGCCTTTGACTATGTAGTCGTTGCCCAGGATGACCCCCTGGCCCTGGGCATGGTCGACGCCCTGGCGGCGGTCGGCATCCCGGCCTTTGGCCCCGACAAAGCCGCGGCCCGCATCGAGGCCAGCAAGGTATTCAGCAAGGACCTGATGAAGAAATACGGTATCCCCACCGCCAAGTACGAGACCTTCGACGACCCTGCCAAGGTCATGGCGTACATCCGTGCCGAGGGCAAGTATCCCGTGGTCATCAAGGCCGACGGCCTGGCCCTGGGCAAGGGCGTGCTGATCTGCCAGAACGAGCAGGAAGCCGCCGACGGCGTGAAAGAGATCATGCTGGATAAAAAGTTCGGTGCATCGGGCAATCATGTGGTGGTCGAGGAGTTTCTCACCGGTCCCGAGGTCAGCGTGCTGTCCTTCTGCGATGGAAAGACCGTCAAGCCGATGGTCTCCAGCATGGACCACAAGCGTGCGCTGGACCATGACGAAGGCCTGAACACCGGCGGCATGGGCACCGTGGCCCCCAACCCCTACTACACCCCCGCCGTGGCCGACCGCTGCATGAAGGAGATCTTCCTGCCTACCGTGGCCGCCATGCAGGCCGAGGACTGCCCCTTTAAGGGCTGCCTTTACTTTGGCCTGATGCTGACCCCCGATGGCCCCAAGGTCATCGAGTACAACTGCCGCTTTGGCGACCCGGAGACCCAGGTGGTGCTGCCCCTGCTGGAAAGCGACCTGCTGACCGTGATGCAGGCTACCACCAACGGCACGCTGGATAAGACCGAGGTCAAGTTCAGCGACGGCGCTGCCGCCTGTGTCATTCTGGCCAGCGGCGGCTATCCCCTCGCCTACGAGAAGGGCAAGGAGATCACCGGCCTGACCGAGGGCCAGTTGGATGCCGCCGACGTGACCGTCTACCATGCGGGCACCGCCATCAAGGAGGGCAAGCTGGTCACCAACGGCGGCCGTGTGCTGGGCGTGACGGCCACCGCCGCCACCCTGCCCGAGGCACTGAAAAAAGCCTACGCTGCCAGCGAGAGCATCCACTTTGACAAGCTGCACAAGCGCAGCGACATCGGCGCAAGAGCGCTGGCTGCGATGCAGTAACGGAGGAATATACAATGGTATATCGCATTTATGTTGAGAAAAAGCCCGGTTTTGACGGCGAGGCTCAGGGCCTTTGCCACGAGCTGGTCGACCTGCTGGGTATTAAGGCCCTGAAAGGTCTGCGGCTCATCAACCGTTATGATGTCGAGGGTATCGACAACGTCCTGTTCCAGCAGGCCATCCCTACTGTCTTCAGCGAGCCGCCGGTAGACACCACCTACACCACCCTGCCCGAGGCCCAGCACGTTTTTGCTGTTGAGTACCTGCCCGGCCAGTTTGACCAGCGTGCTGACTCTGCCAGTCAGTGCATCCAGCTGCTCAGCCAGGGCGAGCGTCCCACCGTGCGCAGCGCCCGCGTCTACCTGCTGGAGGGCGATTTGACCGAGGACGACATTGCCGCCATTAAAAAGTACGTCATCAACCCCGTCGAGGCACGCGAAGCCAGCCTTGAGGAGCGCAGCACCCTCAAGATGGAGTTTGCCATCCCCACCGAGGTGGAGACCCTGACCGGCTTTACCGCCCTGGACGACGATGCCTTGGAAGCCTTCCGCAACGAGAAGGGCCTGGCCATGGACCACGCCGACATCAAGTTCTGCCAGGACTACTTCAAGTCCGAGCACCGCGACCCCACCATCACCGAGATCCGCCTGATCGACACCTACTGGTCCGACCACTGCCGCCACACTACCTTCGGCACCATTCTGGACGATGTGCAGATTGATGACGAGCTGGTGCAGGCTGC
>OLSN01002256.1_pt1 | contig 14475 bp, 17 predicted proteins | sample 1672411 | NCBI WGS metagenome assembly OLSN01 (sample SAMEA3136683, study PRJEB25190) | human gut metagenome | biome: human gut; feature: human-associated habitat; material: faeces | place: Austria | collected 2013
GGAAGAATACGCAGGCCGTTCACGAGGCCCCCCTACAAAAGCGCGGCGATAAGTAATCTACGCGCACGCGCGGACAGACGGCAAAAATCACGCGAAAAGGAGGCGGTTTTTGTGGAGAACAGGCAGGAAAAGACAAAGGAACAGCGTATCCGCGCCGAGAAGACCAGACTCCGGAGGATCTACAAGCTTCTGCCGAAGGAAGCGGCAGGGACTGTCGCGGGACTCATCGATCAGGCAGCCTTTATGCGCATCGAGTGCGAGGATATGGCGGACGACCTGCGGGAAAACGGCTGGACGGAGAAATTCCAGCAGTCGGAGCGACTGGAACCATATGACCGCGCCCGGCCCATCGGGCAGGCGTACAACTCCACGAACGCGAACTACCAGAAGATCATCAAGCAGCTCACGGCGCTCCTGCCGAAGCCGGACACCGCGCCGAAGCAGGAGGACGACGGCTTTGCAAGCTTTGTCCGGGAGCGTGACGAGGAATGAAACTCACGCGCTACCCGGAGACCTACAACCCCATCCTCGAGTATTGGGACGCGATCCAGTCGGGCCGCGAGGCCGTCAGCCTGAAAGTCCAGAAGACCTACCGGCACGTTGTAGAGCAGCTGGGAGCGGAAAACTCCGAGTTTTACTACTCGCCGAAACGTGCCAATCACGTCCTAGAATTTTTTGAAAACTACTGCCACCACTCCAAGGGCAAGGCGGGCGGCCAGCTCGTCCAACTGGAGCTATGGGAAAAAGCGCTGCTGGCGACAATCTTTGGCTTTATCGACATTGAAGGAAACCGGCAGTACCGCGAAGCGATCCTCATTGTCGGAAAGAAAAACGGCAAGTCGCTGCTGGCCTCAGGCGTCGGTTTGTATTTGCAGCTGGCGGACGGCGAGGCTGGCCCAGAGGTTTACGCCGTGGCCACCAAGCGAGACCAGGCGAAGATCATCTGGCAGGAAGCAAAGCGCATGGTGCAGAAATCACCGGCGCTGCGCAAACGGACGCGCTGTCTGGTCGGCGAGGTGGACAGCGATTATAACGACGGCGTATTCAAGCCGCTGTCCTCGGACAGCGACACGCTCGACGGCCTGAATATCCACGGGGCCATGATGGACGAGATCCATCAGTGGAAAAACGGCAGACCGCTGTACGACATCATTGCCGACGGCGATCAAGCCCGCGCACAGCCGCTGCGATTCATCACCTCCACAGCCGGCACCATTCGAGAAGATATCTACGACGAAAAATACGAAGAGGCCGAGCGCATCATAAACGGCTACGAAGATCCGGACGGGTACCACGACCCGCGCCGGATCGCGTTTATTTACGAGCTCGACAAACGCAGCGAGTGGACAGACCCGGACTGCTGGAAAAAGGCAAATCCGGGCCTCGGGACGATCAAGTCCTACACGGCCCTCAAAGAGCGGGTCGAGCGGGCGGAGAAAAACCCGGCCCTCGTCCGAAATCTTGTCTGCAAGGATTTCAACATCCGCGAGACCTCCAGCGAAGCCTGGCTCAATTTTGAGCAGCTGGACAACCGCGACACCTTCCAGCTCGACAAGGAAAACCGCCGCCTGATCTGGCAGCACCACATGGCGGACGGCAAGACGCAGGAGCGCGTGCTTTCCTACCCGCGATACGGCATCGGCGGCGCAGACCTCTCAAAGACGACAGACCTGACGGCGGCGAAGGTGCTGTTTCAGGTGCCGGAGCTGCCGGAGATCCTGTTCGTGCTGCAAATGTACTGGCTGCCGCAGGATCTCTTGAAAAAGCGCGTCAAGGAAGATAAGATCCCATACGACAAGTGGCACGAGCGCGGGCTGCTCAGATTGTCAGAGGGAAACAAGATCCGCTATGAGGACGTCAAAGCATGGTTTGTCGAGGTGCAGGAAGACCTCGATATTTTTATCCCCTTTATCGGCTATGATGCGTGGTCAGCGGCTTACTGGACGGACAGCATGGCGGACTACTTTGGAGAAGAGGCCATGATCCCCGTGCATCAGGGCGTTAAAACATTGTCCGAGCCGATGAAGCGCTGCGGGAACGATCTGGAGTCCAAGCGGATCATCTACAACAACAACCCGATTGACAAGTGGTGCATGGCAAACACCGCCTACGACGAGGATAAAAACGGCAATATCCAGCCGCACAAAACGAGCAAATCCACGCGCCGCATTGACGGAACGGCGGCCCTGCTCGATGCCTACACGATCTACGATCAGAAGCAGGCAGAATACACCAGTATGCTCTAGGAGTGAGACAATGGGATTTTTTAAAAACCTCCTGACGAATATCACGACGACCAAGCGCGTTTCGACCGTTCAGATGGTGCAGGAGCGCGGGAATGGCTTTTACAGCTACAACGGAAAGATGTACCAATCCGATATCGTCCGCGCCTGCATCCGGCCCAAGATCAAGGCCATCGGCAAGCTGACGGCAAAGCACATCCGGGAGACAGTCACGGCCTCGGCGCGGAAGCTCGCCGTCAATCCGGAGCCGTATATCCGGTTCCTGCTCGAGGAACCGAACCAGTACATGACAGGCCAGCTGCTGCAGGAGAAGCTGGCCGCGCAGCTGGTCCTCAACAACAACGCCTTCGCCGTGATCCTGCGGGATGAAAACGGCCTGCCGAACGCCATTTTTCCAGTCGCGGCCATGCAGGCAGACGCTGTCTATGACGCGGGCGGAAATTTGTATCTGAAATTTTACATGCAGAACGGCAGCGTCCTGACGTTTGCCTATGACGATATCATCCACCTGCGCGGGGACTTTTACGAGAATGATATCTTCGGCGACCCCATTGCTCCGGCCATTGTGCCGCTGATGGAGATCGTCACCACGACGGATCAGGGCATCGTCAAGGCCATCCGGAATAGCGCCGTCATCCGCTGGCTTTTGATGTTCGCAGCCTCCATGCGCGCGGAGGATATCAAGAAGCGCGCGCAGGACTTTGCCGACAGCTTCCTCAATGTTTCCAACGGCACGGGCGTCGCGGCCGTAGACGCAAAGGCAGAGGCGAAGCAGATTGACCCGAAGGATTACGTCCCGAACGCCGCCCAGATGGACAAAACCACGCAGCGCATTTATGCCCTGTTTAACACCAACCCGCATATCGTCACGTCCATTGCGACGGAGGACGAACAGAGCGCGTATTTTGACGCCGAGATCGAGCCGGTGCTGAAGCAGCTCAGCGGCGAGTACACCCGCAAGCTATTCTCCCGGCGCGAGCGCGGCTGCGGGAATCGCATCGTATTTGAGGCGTCCGCGTGGGATTTCGCGTCGACCTCGACAAAGCTGAACCTTTTGCAGCTGGTCGACCGAGGCGCGCTGACGCCGAACGAATGGCGGCGTGCGTTCAATCTTGCACCGGTAGACGGCGGAGACAAGCCAATCCGCAGGCTGGACACGCAGCCGGTCGACCGGAACACCACGCAGAAAGGAGATGAAACCACATGAAAATCAGCATTCGCGGGCCCATCGTATCCAGCAATCGGCACCGCCTCTATCAGTTTTACGGAATGGAGGCGACGAGCCCAAAATCCGTAGCGGACGCGCTTGCCAAGGGAAACGGCGAGCAGGCCGAAGTCGAGATCAATTCCGGCGGCGGCGAGATCTTTGCCGCAAGCGAGATCTACACCGCCCTGCGCAGCTACGCCGGCGGCGTCCACATCCGCATTGTAGGCCTCGCAGCCTCGGCCGCGTCCATCATCGCTATGGCGGGCGAGTCGGAGATGACGCCGACCGGCATGATGATGATCCACAACGTCCAGACCGAGGCCAGCGGCGATTACCGCCAGATGGAGCACACCGCAGGGACGCTGCGCGACGCCAACCACGCCATTATCTCGGCCTACGTCGCCAAGACAGGCAGGCCGGAGGCGGAGATCGCCGCCATGATGGACGCCGAAACATGGATCACAGCGGAGCGGGCCGTAGAACTCGGCCTCGTTGACCGCGTGATGCAGCCGGACACCGGCCAGAAGCCGCTGGCGGCGGATTTTTATTCCGGCATGCTCAGCGAAGACGCGCTCCGGCGCGCGGAAAACTTTTTAAAAGGTCAGGCCGCAGAGCCTGATTTTTTTATGCCCGAACGGGCGCAGGCAGAAGCAAAACTGAAATTTTTAAAACTCAAAGGAGAATTGAAATGACGAAGGAAATTTACAACATCCAGCGCCAGAAGCTCATGGACGACGCCCAGAAGCTGCTGGACGAAGGCAAGACCGCAGAGGCGCAGGCCAAGATGAAGGAAGTCGAGGCCCTCGACGCCAAGTTTGAGGAGGAAGCCAAAATCCAGGCGAACCTCAACGCGCTTGCGGGCCAGAAGGTCGCGGCACCGGCTGCGGCGGCACAGTCCATCGACCTGTCCGGCACGGCGAAGACTCCGGACGTGCTCGACCGGTACGACACCGACGAGTACAAGCGGGCCTTCATGAACTACGTCCTGACCGGCAAGAAGATCCCGGCAGAGCTGACCAACGTGGACGCCAACACCAAGACCTCCGACGTTGGCGCGGCCATCCCGACCACGACGCTGCAGAAGATCTACGAGAAGATCGAAGCGACCGGAATGATCCTGCCGCGCGTGACGCACACGTCCTACAAGGGCGGCGTGACCGTCCCGACCAGCTCCGCCAAGCCGACGGCCTCCTGGGTTGCCGAGGGCGTAGGATCCGACAAGCAGAAGAAGGCGCTCGGCTCCATCACGTTCGCCTACCACAAGCTGCGCTGCGCGATCTCCATGTCGCTTGAGGTATCCATCGTGACCTACCCGATGTTTGAGTCGCAGTTCGTCGCCAACGTGGCCGAGGCCATGGTCAAGGCCGAGGAGCAGTCCATCATCAGCGGATCCGGCTCCGGCCAGCCGAAGGGCATCACCAAGGAAACCGTCGTGACCGGCCAGAACATCGACATCGCTGCCGCAACGACCGCGCTGGCGTACACCGATCTGGTCAAGGCAGAGGCCGCGCTGCCGCAGGCTTACGACGCAGACGCCGTCTGGTGCATGTCGAAGAAGACCTTCTTCGAGCAGATCGTCGGCATGGTCGACGACAAGAAGCAGCCCGTCGCCCGCGTCAACTACGGACTCAGCGGCAAGCCGGTCTACTCGCTCTTTGGCCGAGAGGTCGTCCTCGTCGGCGACTATCTGCCGTCCTTCACGGCGAGCGTGACCGCGGACACGATCTTTGCGTTCATTTTCAATTTCAAGGACTACCTCTGGAACGAAAATCTGGGCATGACCTTCCGCAAGTACACCGACAACGCGACCGACGACGAGGTCACCGTCGCGCTGGCGCTTGTCGACGGTAAGGTCGTCGACAAGAACAGCCTCGTCACGCTGACCAAGAAGAAGGCCTAACGGCGCGCGGCCAACAGGGAGGGATAACCAATGGCTTTGATCAACGTTGCAAAAACCGCCCTGCGGCTGACCACAAACGCCCTTGATGACGAGCTAAAAGACGAGATCGACGCCTGTCTCATGCGCCTGCACCTTGCGGGCGCAGAGGGAGCGGACGAAGATCCGCTGGTAAAGGACGCCGTCCGCGCATACGTCCGCTGGCAGCATGATTTCTGCGGCCGGGGCGAGGAATGGAAGACCTGCTTTGCAGATATCCGCGACGCTATGGGGCTGTCCGACGATTACCGGGCAGTCCAAGCCAGCGGCGGAGCAGGAGGTGCTTGCTGTGATCTTTGACACGCAGATCACGCTGCGCCTGTTCTCCTACCCCATCGTAAACGGCCAGACGACGGAAAAGCTCGAGCGGGAGACCAGCGTCTGGGCTGCCCGCAAGTCCGTAAACCGCGCCGAGTATTATCAGGCCGCGCAAGCCGGCAAGCGCACGGACGCAATTTTCCGCATGCACAGCGCGGAATACGGCGGCGAGCAGCAGCTCGTCTGCGGCTCCGACGTCTTTGACGTCGTCCGCAGCTACGGGCAGGAAACAGAGGAAATCGAGCTGACCTGCAAACGGAGGGACGGCGCATGATGATCTATGAGGCGCTATCAAGCCTGGGCGTTCCGGTCTGCCATCCGCCATACAAGGGCGGGGAAGAAACCTACGTCACCTATCAGCTGCTCGGCCAGTCCGGCCAGATCTACGCCGAGGGCGGAGAGGCCGAGACCGGCGTGCAGTACGCCGTTTCCATCTTCGCCGAGGGCTTTGCCGCCGGGCTTTTAAAGTGCGTAAAAGCCGCGCTGGAGGCCGCTGGCTACATCGTCACCGTAGACATGGAAACCTACGATAAGGAAACAGGACGCACGCAGATCGCGCTCATAGCCGAAACGGAGGGCGCGGAGTATGGCTAACATCTCTATCACCGGTGTCGACGAGCTCATGGCCACGCTCCAAAAAGCGAATGTCTTTGATGAGGACATGCAGAAGGAACTCCTGTACGCCGCCGGGGATATCATCGTCGAGGAGCTGCAAAATGCCGTCCGGGCGAGCGGGTTCCGAACGGAAGCCTACGCCTCCAGCGTGAAATACCGCAAAACCATCAAACGCGACAAAAACGGAGACCCGTATATCACCATCACGGCAGTCGGCAAAAACGAGCACGGAACGCGCAGGGCGACCGTGCTTTTTGTTTTGAATTACGGCCGTGCAAAGGAGTGCGGGCAGATCACAGGAACTTATTTTTGGACAAAGGGTGTCCGCAGCGCGCAGAAGCGCGTGAACGCGGAACTCGAAAAAATCCTCACACAAAAGCTGAAAGAAAGGGGCTTACTGTAATGCCTAGTTTTGACTTACGCGGCATCCGGGCGGGAAAGTATAAAAACACGTCCGGCACCGTGACCTACACAGAGCCAACCGACGTCGGCGACGCCATGAGCGCGCAGCTGGAACTCAAGTTCGCCGAGGGCCGCCTGTACGCGGAATCCAAGCTTGCCGAATACATCAAGCTTGCCACCGGCGGCACGATCTCGCTGGCTGTCAAGTACATCAAAAGGGCCGCACAGGCCATGCTCTACGGCTGCACATCCGATACGAGCAAGGAAAATCTGAAATTCTCGGCAAAAGACATCGCAAACTATGTCGGCGTCGGCTTTTACGCGCCGGATAAGATCGACGGCGTGACCAAATACACCTGCGTCTGGGTGCCGAAAGCGCTGTTCGGCCCGCCCTCGCTGTCCTACCAGACCAAGGGCGAGAACATCCAGTTCAACACGCCGACCACGACCGGCGAATTCCTCGCAGACGATTCGGCCGACGAGCTGCTGCTCGAGACCGAGACCGTCGACACCGCGGCGGAGGCCGTTGCCTGGATCAAGGGAAAGCTGGGTGAAACTTGATGGAAACGACCAAGTTTGACTTTGTAGACTACGAATTCGAGGGCAGGACCTACCGGCTCGTCTGCAACATGAATGTCGCAGCGTATGTGCAGGATGAATACGACGGCAATCTTCTGCAGGCGCTTGACCGGATCCATGGAATCAAAAGCACGCTGGCCTTTCTGGCCGGCATGCTGACAGACGCCGCCGACACGCAGGGGATCAAGGACGAAAACGGGCTGCCGCTGGTATTTACCAGGAAGCAGCTGGGCCGGAAGCTCACGCTTTCGCAGACGATCGAAGCCGGAAAACTGATCTATCCGCTGGTCTGGGCGGAAGTAGTCGAGAAAAATCAGGCCGGAAAAGAGCAGAAGGAAGACGAAAAAAACTGACACCGCCGGGGAAACCGAAGCAGCTGGGCTTTGATTTCCCCGGCTTCCTCGCAATCTGGCTCTTCCGGCTGCATCTGCCGGAGCGGGATTTCTGGAAAACCATGTCCCCGCGCCGCATAACGCTTCTGCTTGACGCGCTTGCGCCGCAAAAGCAGCCGGAGCAGCAGGAACAGCCGCAGAGCCTGTCGGCCTATCTGAACGGAGGCACCTAACATGCCGAACATCAATACAAAATTTACGCTTTCGGGCGAAAAAGAATACAAGCAGGCCATTTCCGAGATCGGCAGCGGCATGAAGGTGCTGGACTCGGAAATGCGCAAGGTATCCTCTGCCTACGCGCAGAACGCGGACAGCGTAGAGGCCCTAAACGCCAAGAATGACGTCTTAGAGCGCAAGATTTCCACGCAGGTGGAGAAGATCGAGTATCTCAAGGCTGCGCTCCAGCAGTCCGCCGAAAAATACGGCGAGGCAGACAAGCGCACCATGCAGTGGCAGACCAGCCTCAACAACGCCGAGGCTGAGCTGAACAATCTCAACAACCAGTTTGACGAGAACAAGCAGAAGATCGCGGACTCCGGCAAGGAGATGGGCAACCTCGGCGACGTGGTGAACGGCCTGACGTCCAAGCTCGGCATTCAGCTGCCGGACGGCATGAAGTCCTCCATGAACGCCATGGGGAGCCTCGACGCGCAGTCACTGGCGCTGGCGGGCGGCTTCGCTGCCGTCGCGGCGGCGATCGTCAAGGTAGAAAAAGCCATGATCTCCATGACGAAGGAGTCCGCCGCCTTTGCCGACAACATCATCACGCTTTCCATGCAGACGGGGCAATCGACACAGCAGCTGCAGGAGTTTGCCTATGCGTCCGAGCTGATCGACGTATCCGTAGACACCCTGCAGGGAAGCCTGACAAAGTTGACCAACAACATGCAGGACACGATGAACGGAACGGGCAACGCGAAAGCATCCTTTGATAAGTTGGGCGTTTCCGTAACCAATGCCGTTGACGGAAGCATGCGCAGCGCGAACGACGTTTTTTATGAGACGATTGACGCGCTCGGGCAGGTAAAAAACGAAACCGAGCGGGACGCAATGTCCATGGACATTTTTGGCCGCTCGGCACAGGATTTAAATCCGCTGATCATTCAGGGCTCGCAGACCCTCAAGGCCTACGCAGACGAGGCGCACAACGTCGGGTATGTGCTCGACGACGAGGCGCTTTCTGCCCTCGGCGCGGTAGACGACGCATACCAGCGCCTGCAGAACACGCAGGAGGGCGTGAAAAACCAGCTGTCAGCCGAATTCGCCCCGTACCTCGAAGAATTCTACGGCGATGTGACCACCATGGTAAAGGACGGCGGCAAGGCGCTCAAGGACTCCGGCATCGTCGACGCCTTCGGCATGCTGCTTGAGACCGTCGGCGATATCCTCAATCCCATGTCCGACCTTTCCAACAACCGCGTCCCGGCGCTGACCAAGGCATTGCAGCCACTCGCAAAGGTAATGGCGCTCATGGCCGACGCGGCGGAGCTTTTAAAAGGCGTCATCAACTTCAGCACCGGCCACATCAGCGAGGGCTGGGGACAGATGACGCACGCGCTTGGTTTCGGCTATTCCAGCGGCAACGGCAACAACTACCAAAATCTGCTCGATAGCTACACAGAGCAGCAGTGGGGGCAGAGCGCGGCAGACCTCGCCAAAGCCTACGAGGATGCAGTTGCACGCGGCGACCCGTCCACCATCGGCATCACAGAGGACGAATGGGTTCGCCGCTATCTGGGCGGCAACGCCTCCGGCACGGACAACTGGCGAGGCGGATGGACGCGGGTGAACGAAAACGGGCTTGAGCGGATCTTCCTGCCGTCCGGATCGCGCATCCAGACAGCAAGCGAAACGCGCTACACCTCCGGCGATACCTACAACACCACCGTCTACGTTGATCATGTGGACGACCTCGACACCATCCTCCGCATCGCCAAAAACGCACGCATCACAGCCAGAATGGGGGCGAAGTAAATGCCGATCTTTACAGTGCAGGCGAGTGGGTCGACAGCAGTTGCAAAGAACCACCCGAATACAAACTACTCAAATCTTGCACAGTACAAGTTGTTTGTGGACCCGTTTACGGGGGAAGCAGGAAACGTCAAGCAAGGGGATAACATATATATCAAATTCCCTGTGCCGGGAGATGCGTATAAATTTAAACGCGTAACAAAGGTGACGCTTACAATATACGCACAGCCGACAAAAGAAAGCGAGACTGGGTATAAACAAATTTGGGCATATGTGAACGGGCTGGCAAGCCCACTCGATGTGAGCACAGTAACATATGTGACTAGGCCGAGCGTTTACAGACAGAGCATTTCGCAGCACGCCGATGGATATTGGTCTACGCTGAACGAGATTATACAGCTAAGTGCAGATTATACGCCATACAGTGAAGAACGCAAAACAGAATTAAAAAGCGGCATAAAGAATGGATTTGTTTTTGCGTTCAGAGGAGCGCCGTCTGGAACAAGCGAAGCAATTTTTTATGGGGAAAAATCAACGCGAAAGCCGTTCCTGACATGCGAGTACTCAAACGACAATGTCGGAATAAAAGCAGACAATTTTTCCCCATCGTCAGGAGCGTTCGTAAACAGGTTTCAAAAAAACACATTTACATGGGACGCCGAGGATGACACAGATCTCACGCAGGTTTGCTTCGCAGAGGTGAAACAAACCTCCGCTGTTTTTGAGTGGCGCGTAAAAAACGCAAGCACATCAAAAACGATAAGCGTGTCTGGCGCGACGACCGCTTGCACGGTCCCGGCAAACACATTCCCGTCCGGGACGCTCGAATGGCGCGTAAAGGTGACGGCAAACAGCGGAACGACAACGACGTCCGCATGGCAAGAGATCACGACAACAGACGTTACCCCTACGGCCAAGCCCGTCTCCCCTTCCGGCATCGTCATCGACGCGACAATCGTCAACCGCTTTTCGTGGAAGCACATCATTTCCACCGGCACGCCGCAGAGCAAGGCAGATCTGCAATGGTCCGCCGACGGCACGACGTGGAATACCCTTGCAACCGTCACGGGAGAAAACCAGTATTACGACGTTCCGGCGAACAAATTCACAAGCGGAACAAAATACTGGCGCGTGCGCACCTACAACACAGACGGCACGCCGTCGGAATGGAGCGACAAGGCAGAGTTTATCGCCATCAACGCTCCGTCCGCACCGTCCATCGTGATCCAGTCTACCGGCCCGCGCCCGCGCATCACCTGGCAGACCTCCGAGCAGGAAGCCTATCAGCTGACGCTCTCGAGCGGCTACGCCTCCGGCACGATCTACGGCACGGAGAAGGCATGGCGCTCCCCTGTTTACCTCGCCGACGGCAGCTATACCATTCGCGTGCGCGTGCAGAACAAGTACGGCATGTGGTCCGAGTGGAGCGCAGCCGCGCTCCCCGTTTCGCACACCGAGGGCGAGGCCATCACCCTGACCGTCACCGCCGGCCATGAGGCCGCGCTGGCCTGGCAGACCGCAGGCAGCTATGATTTTTATCTGATCGAGCGGGACGGCGTCGCCATCGCCCGCACTGCACAAAAGCAGTACGTAGACCACACCAGCATCGGCAGCGTGACCTACCGCGTGCGCGGCTGCTATGCAGACAGCGACAACTACGGCGTGTCCAATTCCGACACTGTCGAAGTGCTGCCCGAGACCAACATGATCTGCGACCTCGAGACCGGCGTCTGGCTCGAGATGCGCCTGTCCGAAACGCAGCTGCGCACCAACCGCACCAGTTTCGCGGCCGGTGTCTCGACCGTCCATCTGGCGGGCCTTGCCTACCCCGTCGAGGAGCGCAGCGAGCAGCGCGACCGCGCCCTATCCGTCGCCTGCGCCTGGCCGCACGCGCAGCGGGCCGCCGCCCTTGCGCTTGAGGCCCTTGTAGGCCGCCTCGTCTGCCTCAAGGACCGCTACGGCAACATGGCCATCGGCTCGCTCCCGTCGCTCGAGAGCAACATCGACGAGTTTATGCGCCGCTACGCCTTTACCGTCTCGCACACCAACTGGGAGGAGGCGATAACCCTTGACCCGTGACGTTAGCTACCGCATCGACGTGCTCCGGAACGGCGCGCCCATCACGCAGCTGCAATGGGACACAGGCAGCCCGCCGCAGATCATGAGCGACCGCGCCGCGAACATCCACGGCACGCTCAAGGGCAGCTTTCTTCCCAATGCCGTCGCGGCGTGGGAATCGGACGAGCTGCGGCCATGGATCATCGTAAACGGGGCGGAGCACTCCCTCGGCATCTATCAGGCTGCGACCGTCAGCCAAAAAGGAAGCGCGGGCAGCACGCGCGTAGAGATCGAAGCCTACGACCGCTGCTGGCGCGTGTATACGCAAAAAACCGAGACGATCCTGCATCTTGCCGCTGGCTCGTCGTACATCACCGAGATCCGCAAGCTGCTGACAGCCTGCGGCATCTCGCTCGTGATCGCAACGCCGAACGCCGCTGTGCTGGCGACAGACCGCGAAGACTGGCCAATCGGCACAAGCTACCTGACGATCATCAACACGCTGCTCTCGGAGATCAACTATGAAAGCCTCTGGTTTGACGCGGACGGCGTGTGCAGGCTCGAACCGTATCAGGAGCCGTCCGCCGCCATCATCGACTGGCGCTACGGCGTGACGGACCTGTTTCTACCGGAGAAACATCCGGGGCCGGACTGGTCGGACGAAACGGACATTTTTGACGCGCCGAACGTCTTCGTCGTGACCTGCAACAACCCGGACATGGACGCGGCCATGGTAGCGACGGCCGTCAACGACAATCCGGCCTCCAAGAAATCCACCTTTAAGCGAGGAATGCGCATAACCTCCGTCGAGCGGGTAGACAATATCGCCTCGCAGGACGAATTGCAGGCCTACGCCGACAAGCGCCGCAACGAGTCGCTGCTTGCTACGCGCGCCATTACATTTTACACGCTCAATGAGCCGGGGCACGGCGTCGGCGATATCCTGGCCCTGACGCACGACGAAATCGGCGGCATTTACCTTGAAACCGGCTGGTCGGTCACGATGCAGGCCGGAAGCCTCATGACACACTCTGCAAAAAGGACGGTGATCGCCTGATGGAGGGCATCAACAGCTTATTTGTATCATCGATCAGCATGCCGGACGAAAATCTGCCGGAAAACTTTCTGGCGACCGTCGGCGCGGTCTACGAAGACGGCCTGTCCCTCATTTTGGAGGGGCAGACCGAAGCCACGACGAAGCATTACAAGTGCAACACGTCGGCCACCTTCGCCGCGGGCGACCGCGTCAAGGTCGCGCGGATCTCCGGCAGCTATATCGTCGAGTACGTTGTCGGGCCGCCGGGAAGCGGCGGGAGCGGAGGAGAGAGCGCTCCGCCAGACAGAATCAAAAAAGATAGTTACGGCATGTACGTCAAAAGCAATTTCTTGCTGCCACTTTACGGGAATGAAAGCATCGGCGCGACAAATGTGCCGTTTTACGGGGTGGCTGCAAATAGGGTTTGGCTGTGCTATAACGCAAGCAAATACGCAGCATTAAGGTGCAACAGCGACGGGAAACTGCTTGTGAACGGCACTGTGATTGCATAGGAGGCGAAATAACATGATCCAGATCCACATCACCAAAGCCTCCGCGCATCTGTGCTCGCCGCCGGAGCTTCTGACGGCGGGCATGGCAAAGGCCGTCAGCATCGAATTCGCGTTTTCATCCGACTGGGACGGGCTGACGAAGACCGCCGTCTTTACAAACGGCAGGGCCACCATCGACGTACTCCCGGCCAAATGGGATGGCGATACCGTGACCGTCCCGCCAGAGATTCTCGCCGTGGCGGGGCGCTATGCCCGCGTCGGCGTGTACGGCACGAACGCCTCCGGCGTCGTGCTGCCGACCGTCTGGGTATCGCTCGGCAAGGTGCAGCCTGCGGCGGAGCCGTCCGGAGATCCTTCGGTGGATCCCACACTCTCCGTCTGGGCGCAGCTGCAAGAGCAGATCGGCAACCTCGCCGACCTCGAGACCTACAGCAAGGACAACCTCGTCGCCGCCATCAACGAAGCCCGGCAGTCCGGCGGCGGAGGCGGCGGCGGGGGGATATCATCCGCGCAGATCGACGAGATCCGCGTGCTGACAAAATCGGACTATGACGCGCTGGACGAAAAGGACGCGCGGACGCTGTATCTGGTGGAGGGCTGACATGCTGGCACTTGGAATCAAACGCATTCTGGCGCTGTTCATCGGCTCCATGGGCATTAAGTCCGCCCATCTGGGCGAGAAAACCATTTATGAAAGGCCGGGCGGCTTTTTGTACATTGAACTCAAAAGTGAAGAAAGGGGTTAAATCCGAATGGCAAGCTTTTTTAACTTAACACTCGATACGCTGGCACCTGCCGGTCTATCGATCATCCTGAATGACGGCGCACAGTACGCGACCAGCGCCAACGTCACCGCGAAGATCTCCGTCTCCGATGAAGTAACGACGGGCTATCAGATGAAGATCTGGGGCACGAAGACGGCGGAGACGGAAGAGGCTGCGTCGTGGGAGACGTTCGCGGCAGAAAAGGCCATTACGCTTCCCGACGGCGACGGCCTCAAGACGATCTATTGCAAGGTCCGCGACGACGTAGGCAATGAATCTGCGGCGGTCAGCGACACCATCACGCTCAATTCCACGATCCCCGCCGTGACCATCACCGGACCCGACAAGAGCCGCATTTCCAAGGTCACGGGCTACGACGCGGCGGCCTTCTCCTTCGTCTGCGATGTGGACTTTGAGGAATACACCGTCCGCGTCGTCCCGG
>OLSN01002271.1_pt1 | contig 14420 bp, 12 predicted proteins | sample 1672411 | NCBI WGS metagenome assembly OLSN01 (sample SAMEA3136683, study PRJEB25190) | human gut metagenome | biome: human gut; feature: human-associated habitat; material: faeces | place: Austria | collected 2013
GCAATGGTATAGAACAGTTCCAGCACAGCCAGACCGCCCAGGTATGCCGCAGGGGTATGCCAGGAGATAATGCCCATGACCAGCAGGAAAATGCCGCCGATGAGCAGTGCCAGCGCCGAGGTCTCACCAAGAGAGCCGCCCACGTTGCCCAGGAACAGATCCAGCAGGTTTGCATTTCCGGATGCAAGCGGGGTTGCGCCGGTCACGCCGTCCGGAATTCTGGGGTTATCCATGAGCAGCTTGACGATAAAGTTATTGCCCTGATAATAGAACGGCTTGACCCAGGTGGTCATATCGCCGCCGAAGGACAGCAGCAGGAACACACGTCCGGTGATGGCAGGGTTCGCAAAGTTGCAGCCCAGACCGCCGAACAGCTGTTTTACCACAGCAACGGCAAAGACGCAGCCGATGGCAGCCTCCCACAGGGGCAGGGTTACCGGCAGGTTCAGCGCCAGCAGCACGCCGGTGAGCATAGCGCTGCCGTCTGTCACGGTCACTTCTTTCTGCATGAGCCGCTGACAGACCAGTTCGGTGAACATACTGATAACTGCACAGTATATCACCATAAACAAAGCACGTGGTCCAAAGACCACAGTCGCCGCCACGATCGCCGGCACAAGTGCCAGCACCACCAGCAGCATGATCTTCTGCGTGGTCATGCTGCTGCGCACGTGGGGTGACGGAGAAATTGTAAGTAATGACATGGTTTATCATCCTCCATGAGTTTATTTTTTCGGGTGTTGGGTGGGGATTATCCCGACCTCTGCTCCTCTCCCGGAATAGCGGGGCGATGTAGGCATCGCCCCCTACGAAACGATCGCCGATAACCCATGCGTAGGGCGGCATGACCCTGTTGCGGTGCCCAAAATTTCCGCGCTGCCTTGCGGCGGACGCTTGAAATTTTGACCGCTGCCACTCGCTCACCTCGCTGTATCTGCCACAGGCAGCGCTCGGATCGCTCCCCGCCGCGCGATGACGCACTGCGTCGTCGATGGCCGGTTGTAGGGGCCGACGACCCTGTCGGCCCTATCGGAAATCCCATCGCCATCGTCAGGGCGGACAGAGTCGTCCGCCCCTACGAAGTAACCAACGTACCCTTGCCTATATCACAGAAAGGAGGAACGCCATATGCCCCAGCGCCCCCAGCATTCCCAGCAGCCGCCGGTGAAGCACGCAGAAAAAATGCGCCGCAAGGCCGTGGAGCGCCGGCATATCCTGGCCGCCAAGGGCGGGCGTATGGATGTTCCCTTCCTGCTGCTGACCCTTCTGCTGACGGTGATCGGCCTTGTGATGCTGTTCTCCGCCAGCTTCCCCTCCGCCTATTACGAATCCGGCAGCCCCACCTTCTATCTGAAGCGGCAGGGCATCTTCGCCATACTGGGCCTTGCCGCCATGTTCGTGGTGGCCAAGGTCAACTATCAGCGCTGGCGCGGCGCGGCCCGCATGCTGCTGATCTTCTCCGTCTTTCTGCTGATCCTGGTGCTGATCCCCCATGTGGGCATCACCCACAACAACGCCACCCGCTGGCTGGGCATCGACGGTGTGTTCACCTTCCAGCCCTCGGAGATCGCCAAGCTGGCGGTCATCGTCTACTTTGCCGACAGCATCTCCAAAAAGCGGGAGAGAATGCTGGTGTTTCGGGAGGGCGTCACCCCCTATCTTGTGATCCTGGGCGTGATCGCCCTGCTGATGATGCTGGAGCCCCATCTGTCCGGCACCATCCTGATCGTGGGCACCGGCGCGGTGATGATGGCCGTGGGCGGCATGCCCGCCTGGCTCATCGGTGCGGGCCTGGGCGGCGTGGCCGCACTGGCGGTGCTGTTCGTCAAGCTGGTGGAGGGCGGCGTCATCTCCTACGGTGCCAGCCGTATCGCCATGTGGCACGACCCGTGGCTGGACACCAGCAAGGACGGCTATCAGATGGTGCAGAGCCTGATCGCCATCGGCTCCGGCGGCTTGCTGGGCAAGGGCCTGGGCAAGGGCATGCAGAAGTTCCTGTACCTGCCGGAGGAGCACAACGACTTCATCTTCGCCGTGGTGTGCGAGGAGCTGGGTCTGGTGGGCGCCGCCATCATCATGCTGATCTTCGCCATGCTGCTGCTGCGTGGCTTCTGGATCGCCCTCCACGCCCGTGACCGGTTCGGCACGCTGCTGGTGGTGGGCGTCATGACCCACCTGGGTCTGCAGGTGTTTCTCAACATTGCGGTGGTCTCGGGCCTTGTCCCGGCCACCGGCATCTCTCTGCCCTTCTTCAGCTACGGCGGCACCGCGCTGGTGCTGCAGTTGGTGGAAATGGGCATCGTACTGAGCGTTTCCCGCCAGATCCCGGCGCCGCGGAACGGATAAAAGGAGCGTACTTACCATGAATGTGATCTTTACCTGCGGCGGCACCGCCGGACATGTGAATCCGGCTTTGGCGCTGGCCCGGTATTTCCAGCAGAAGGATCCCGCCGCGAAGGTGCTGTTCGTGGGCACCCCCAACGGCATGGAGCGGGGCCTGGTGGAAAAGGCGGGCTATGACTTTGCCGCCGTGGAGGTCAGCAACTTCCGCCGGTCCCTGTCCCCGGAGGGCCTGCGGCACAACTTCAAGACCGCCAGAACGCTGGTGACCTCCCGCCGTGAGGCGGACGCCATCATCCGGGATTTCAAGCCCGATCTGGTGGTGGGCACCGGCGGCTATGCCAGCTATCCCGCCGTCAAGGCCGCGGCGCGCCGCCGCATCCCCACCGCCGTGCACGAGTCCAACATGATCCCCGGCCTGACCACCAAGCTGCTGGAGGGCTGCGTGGACTGCGTGATGGTGGGGTTCGAGGACTGCCGCCGCCACTATAAGCACCCCGACAAGGTGGCGGTCACCGGTACGCCGGTGCGGGGCGATTTCTTCGAGCTGACGAAGGAACAGGCCCGGCAGAAGCTGGGCTATACCGACGATAAGCCGCTGGTGGCCTCCTTCTGGGGCAGTCTGGGCGCGTCCACCATGAACCAGCGGATGCTGGACTTCTTCCTGCTGGAGCGGGAGGCGGGCTTCCCCTTCCACCACATCCACGCCGCGGGCAAGAGCGACTGGCCCCACCTGTCATCGGAGCTGGAGGCCCAGGGGCTCAGCAGCCCCATGCTGGACGTGCGGCAGTACATCTACGACATGGCGGTGGTGATGGCCGCCGCCGACCTGGTGATCAGCCGCGCCGGGGCCAGCACCCTCAGTGAGGTGACGGCCCTGGGCATGCCGGCCATCCTGGTGCCCTCCCCCTATGTGGTGGCCAACCACCAGGAGAAGAACGCCCGGATGCTGGAGAGCCACGGCGGCGCCGTGGTGCTGACGGAGGAGCAGGCCACCGGACAGGCGCTGTTTGACGAGACCGCCGCCATCCTCCGCAGCCCGGAAAAGCACCGGGCCATGGCCGCCGGTATGCGGGAGCTGGGCATCCCCGACGCCACCGAACGCATTTATCAGACCCTGATGGCCCTGCTGTAACGGGGCAAGCTGCGCCTTGCATAGGATGGGTAAAACCATTGGAAAGGCGGAGCGATATGTCTTATCTGAGGATCGAGGGAGGCCGCCCTCTCAGCGGCCGTATCACGGTGCAGCGGGCCAAGAACAGCGTGCTGCCCGTTCTGGCCGCCGCCGTGCTGGCGGAGGACGTGTGCCGCATCGCGGACTGTCCCCGGCTCAGTGATGTGGAGGCGGCGGCGGACATCCTGCGGCATCTGGGCTGCCAGGCCCGGTGGGAGGGCAATGACCTGGTGGTGGACACCACCCGCATCACCCGCTGGGACATCCCCGAGGCGCTGATGCGGCGGATGCGCTCCTCCGTCATCTTCCTGGGGGCCATCCTCAGTCGCTGCGGCCGGGCGGAGCTGTCCTACCCCGGCGGGTGTGAGCTGGGCCCGCGGCCCATCGACCTGCACCTGACCGCCCTGCGGGCGCTGGGTGCGGACATCAGCGAGATCGGCGGCAGCCTGCTGTGCGCCGCGCCTCGTCTGAAGGGGGCGGATATCCTGCTGACGCTGCCCAGCGTGGGCGCCACGGAAAACGCCATTCTGGCCGCTTGCGGCGCGGAGGGCACCACCGTCATCTCCAACGCGGCCCGTGAGCCAGAGATCGTGGACTTACAGGATTTCCTGCGGAAGCTGGGGTTCTCCGTCCACGGGGCGGGCGCCTCCACCATCACCGTGCAGGGCGGCGGCGCCCATCACGGCTGCACCCACCGGTGCATCGGCGACCGGATCGCGGCGGCTACATACCTGTGCGCGGCGGCCGCCGCCGGAGGACGGATCACCGTGTCCGGCGTGGACTACCGCCATCTTGCCACCGTCACCACGGCGCTGCGGCAGGCGGGCTGCGCCCTGCAATGCGAGGCCGACGCCATCACCCTGGAGAGCGGCGAGCACCTGCGGGCCGTTCCGCCGGTGCGCACCTCACCCTATCCCGGCTTCCCCACCGACGCCCAGGCGCTGCTGATGGCGGCGCTGCTGCGGTCGGAGGGGGCGTCCATGTTCGTGGAGAACATGTTCGACAGCCGCTACCGCCATGTGCCGGAGCTGGCCCGCCTTGGGGCGGACGTCCGGCTGGAGGGCCGGGTGGCCGTGGTCTACGGCGTGCCGGAGCTGCATGGCGCCGCCGTACACGCCACCGATCTGCGGGGCGGGGCCGCCCTGGCCATCGCCGCGCTGCAGGCCCGTGGCACCACACAACTACACGACATTCACCACATCCAGCGGGGGTACGAGGATCTGGCGGGAGACCTGCGGTCTCTCGGCGCGGACATCACCGCCGCGGAGGGATCAGAGATATAGAAAGGATACACTATGGCCAGACGGAACCGCTATAACCGCAAACGGCGTCAGGGACGCTTCTCGTTTTTGTATAAGATCTTGGTCTTTGCGGCCATCTGCGGCGCCATCGCCGTGGCGCTGGCCCTGTTCTTCAAGGTGGAGACCGTCACCGTCACCGGCAACAGCCGCTATACGCCCCAGCAGATCGCCGAGGCGGGCGGCATCCAGGTGGGGGACAACATGTTCTTCCTGAACAAATACAAGGCGTCGGAGCAGATCACCGCCGCCCTGCCCTATGTGGAGACAGTGCGCATCAGCCGTCAGCTTCCCAGCACGCTGGTGGTGACGGTGACGGAGTGTACCGCCCCCGCCGCCGTGTCTCAGGACGGAAAGCTGTGGCTGCTGTCCGGCGACGGCAAGATCGTGGATCAGAAGACCGGCGACGGCAAGCAGTACGCCCTGGTGAAGGGGCTGAGCCTGCTGGAGCCCCAGGTGGGCACCGCCATCCAGGTGCCGGAGGAGGAGCAGCCCGCCGCCCAGCTTCTGCTGACGCTGCTAGGCCTGCTGCGGGACAAGAGCATGCTCTCCGACGTGCAGACCATCGACCTGAGCGACAGCGCCTCGGTGGTGATGCGGTATCTGGACCGGTTCGACGTGACCTTCCGCTGGGACGCCGACTTCGACTATAAGCTGGACTATCTGCTGGCGGTGGTGGAGCGGCTGGAGATCAACGAAAAGGGCGCCATCGACATGACCCAGGAGGGCAAAGCCAGCTTTATCCCCGGCTGATCCCCCGGCACGCCGCACTTTTTGTCAGCAGCGATGAACTTTTTTTGAAAAAAGTCCGATTGCACTTGACCTGCGGCCTTTTCCGCAATATAATACAAGATATAGTATTCAAATTTGGACGATTTGTCGTTTTTATACCATTTCTGCCGGAGGGAACGAACATGGCTTTTGGACTGGAAACAGGCGTGGAAAACGTTGTCAATATCAAGGTCGTCGGCGTAGGCGGCGGCGGCAACAATGTGGTCAACCGCATGGTGCACAGCGGTGCCCAGGGCGTGGATTTCATCGCGGTGAATACCGATAAGCAGGCGCTGAACGCCTCCAGCGCCAACTATAAGCTGCAGATCGGCGAAAAGCTGACCGGCGGCAAGGGCGCGGGCTCCAACCCCGAGATCGGCCGCAAGGCCGCCGAGGAGAGCCGCAACCAGATCAGCAAGGCCCTGGAGGAGACGGACATGGTGTTCGTCACCGCCGGTATGGGCGGCGGCACCGGCACCGGCGCGGCCCCTGTTGTGGCCGAGATCGCCCGTGAGTTGGGCGTGCTGACCGTGGGCGTGGTCACCAAGCCCTTCGGGTTTGAAGGCCGCCGCCGTGCCCAGCAGGCCGAGGCCGGTATTGCCGAGCTGAAGGAGAAGGTCGACTCTCTGGTCATTATCCCCAACGAGCGGCTGAAGTACGCCACCGACCAGAAGATCACCTTTGCCAACGCCTTCGAGATCGCCGACGATGTGCTGCGCCAGGCGGTGCAGTCCATCTCTGACCTGATCCGGGACACCGGCTTCATCAATCTGGACTTCGCCGACGTGACCGCCATCATGAAGGACGCCGGTATGGCCCATATGGGCGTGGGCCGGGCCGCCGGCAAGGGCAAGGCCGAGGAGGCCGCCCGCATGGCCATCTCCAGCCCCCTGCTGGAGACCTCTATCGACGGTGCCCGCGGCGTGCTGATCAACATCACCGGCTCCACCGACATCGGCCTGGAGGAGGTGGAGCAGGCCGCCACCCTGGTGCAGCAGGCGGTGCATCCCGACGCGCTGACCATCTTCGGCGCCACCTTCGACGAGTCGCTGGACGACGAGATCCGCGTCACCGTCATCGCCACCGGCTTTGCCGAGACCCAGCCGGACAGGCCCCAGGAGAGCGCCGCCGCGCAGGCGTCCCAGCCGGACAAGCTGAAGCTGGATCCCCTGCCCGCTGACGGCGAAAAGGCCGACGACGACATGGACAAGTCCTTCAACGATATTCTGAAGATCTTCCAGAAGGACAATTTCTAAAGCGTGCACAAAAGGCCGTTTACCACCCGGTAAACGGCCTTTATTTCTGAATTCAGGAGGCAATTTTCTATGAATCCCACCGATCTGCTGGCCGTTCTGCACACGGCGGAACGCCTGAAGGACACCACCCGCCACTGCTATACCAGCCAGGGCCGCCACGAGAGCGTAGCGGAGCATAGCTGGCGCGTCACGCTGATGGCCTATCTCATGCGGGATGAATTCCCGGCGCTGGATATGGACAAGGTGATGCGGATGTGCCTGATCCACGACCTGGGCGAGTGCTTCACCGGCGACATCCCCTCCTTCGAGAAGACCGCCGCCGACACCGCCAAGGAGGACGGCCTGCTGGCCCGGTGGGTGGCTTCCCTGCCCCAGCCCTACCGGGAGGACATGGCGGCGCTGTACGCCGAGATGGACGCCCTGGAAACGCCGGAGGCCAGGGTCTATAAGGCCCTGGACAAGCTGGAGGCGGTGATCTCCCACAACGAGTCGCCGCTGGACACCTGGCTGCCCCTGGAGTACGAGCTGAACATGACCTACGCCAACGACAACGTGGCCTTCTCCCCCTACCTGACCGCCCTGCGGGAGGCCGTCCGCAAGGAGACAGAGGAAAAGGTGGCAAAGGGGCAGTAGACGCTATACAAATTGTTATATCTTGTCTCATTTATACAAAACCGCATCAAAAAGGCAGCTCCCAATAGGAGCTGCCTTTTGATCATATGCTATTCCACCGGCTCCTCCGTGCTGGCGGCAGGAGGCTTGGGGGGCGCGGCCATCACATGAGTGGCCTGGGGATGGTGTAACACCACACCGGCATAGTCATACTGGATCAGCTGCCGGGCATAGGAGTACTTGGCGTCCACCAGCGCCGACACCGTGTCTACATAGTCGTCCGCCACGGTGATGCCGTAGTTGGGCGTGAAGGTACGGGTCTTGGCGTCATAGGTGCCGGCGGCGGTGATCCAGCTATACCCCCGGTTGGTGGGCAGGATCACCAGCGGCATGCAGGTACTGGCCTGGGCGGCGTTATAGTTCTCGGCAAACACGTCGTGGCCCGACATGAGCCGGGAGTCGAACTCCAGGCCGAAGAGATTGCTGACGGTGGGCAGGATGTCAATGGCGGAGCAGGGAGTCTTGACGGTGACGCTCTCCTCCATGCTGCCGCTCCACAGCAGCCAGGTGTTCTTATAGCGGGAGATGTCCAGCTCGCTGTCCTGCCTGCCGCTGAGCTCCTGATAGTAGTCTCCGCTGTCGGTGACCAGGGCGTAGGGATAGTGGTCGGCGGTCAGGCAGATGACGGTGTCGTCGGCGATCCCGGCGGCCTCCAGCTGCTCCAGCAGATAAGTCAGGGCGTATTCCAGCTCCAGATTGGCGGCGATATAGCCCTGCACCGGCTGGGAGGCGTCGGGATAGGCCGCCACGGCAGCCTCGCGGTTCTTGGCGGACATGGCGTTGCCCCAGCCCCAGTTGGCATGGCCGCTGACGGACATGTAGTAGGCGTGGAAGGGCTTGCCGTTCTGGACGTAATCCTCGATATACGCCGGGGCGGTCAGCTCCATCATCTCCAGGTCGGAGTAGGGCCAGCCGGGGCCGGTGATGTTCAGGCCGTTGCCCTGGCCATAGTAGTCATAGCCCAGGTTGGGATGGGTGAGATGGCGGTTGTAGTAGGTGTAGGAGTTGTTGTGGTAGGCCACGGTGGTATACCCCAGCGCCCGGAACTGGTTGCCCAGGGCGAAGGGCATATAGTCCTGATGGCTGGCGTAGAAGCTGAGGTTGCCGTTGACCCAGGTGGGGATGATGCCGGTCATGTGGGCAAATTCACCGCCGGTGGTGGACTGGCCCCAGCCGGGCTGGTAGTAGTTGGTAAACACAAAGCCCTCGTGGGTCAGCTTATACAGGGTGGGCGTCAGCTCCCTGCTGATGACATAGGGAGAGAACGCCTCGGCGGTGATCTGAATCAGGTTCTTCCCTGCGAACATGCCGGTATACTCGTTCTTCTGGCTGGCGGTCTTGCTGCTGAAGTACTTGTGCATGTTCTCCAGCGTGGAGCCGCCCACCAGGTCGGACGTGGCGGTGAAATCCAGCTCCATCTTGTTATAGTCGTACACCACCGGCTCCGGATCGGGTTCCGGCTCCGCCACTTCGATCACCGGGGCATCCGGCAGGCCCACCAGGGCATACTGTGCCTCCAGGCGGATGGTAGCCGCCAGGCCGAACCGGGGCACGGCGTAGTCGGCGACGTAGTTATAGGTATAGTCCGCCCGGTCATCGCCGGTATAGCACAGGGCGGAGCCTGCGGCCTGGCACACCAGGAACACCGCCAGGGCGATGAGCCGTGTCCGGCCGCGGAGAGCCTTGCCCGGCAGCAGATGGCGGCGGAAGATGATCAGCGCGATCAGTGGCACGAAGGCCAGCAGGATGAACACGATGCGGCCGAGGATGATCTCCACCATGGTGGTGAAGAAATTGCCTACCACGTTGCCAGTCATCTGGGTGATGAAGCTCAGACCCCAATAGGTCTTGAAATAGCTCTTGCAGCAGTATTCGATGCACGTCAGCACCGTCCAGAAGATACACAGGACGTAGGTGATCACATGGGCGGCCTTCCGGGGCAGCAGATCCACCAGCGCCGACAGCAGAAAGCCGATGGCGGCGGAAAACAGCAGGATATACACCAGCGGCATGTCCCAGAACAGGATGGTGCGGTCAAAAATGTGCAGCAGCATCTCATGGTACAGCAGCGCCATGGGCAGGAAAAACAGGGGCCAGAGACTGCGCTTGGGAACAGCCTCCTTCTCCTGGGGGATTTGATTCTCGTGATCCATAAAGTCTCCTTGATCGTCCCGCGGCCGGGACGAATACGGTAAATTTTGTCGAATAGGCAGTTTTACTATCTTAGCACGCTTTGTCCCGTTTTGCAATGCCGCCGCCGGATCATCAAGGAAAATTTACAATTTGACCTTGGCTGTCATTCAGTCGTCCCAGCCGCTGAATTTGCCGGTATTGCCGAAGGTGATGGCGTCCTTGCCGAACTTGCCGCGGATGGCGTCCATGGCCTGCTCCAGCCGCTCCTGCTTCTCGTCCCGTTTGGCACTCTCCCCCGCCAGCAGGTCAAGCTGCTGATAGCTCTCGCCGTCCGGCGTCAGATACAGCGCCGTGACCGTCAGGGCCCGGATGGGCTCCGGCGCATGCCACGATTGCTGGGCCAGGGTCAGCACCGCGCGATAGATGTCCTTCTGCAGATGGGTGGGGCTCTCCAGCCGGGTCTGGCGGCTGAACTGGCGGAAATCGGCGTACCGGATGGTCAGCGCCACGCCGCCGCAATACATATTATGCCGCCGCAGCCGCAGCGCCACGCTGTCGGCCAACGCCGACAGCCCGCCCCGCACCTGCTCCCATCGGGTCAGATTGGCGGGATAGGTGGTGCCGTTGCCCACGGATTTCACTGGCTCAGTCTCATGCTGGGGCCGGACGGGACTGTTCTCCAGGCCGTTGGCATAGTCGTGGAGCTGGGCCCCGTGCTTGCCCATCAGGGTCTCCAGCGTCTCCCGTGGGAAGGCCGCCAGTTGGCCGATGGTTTCCACCCCGTACTGTCCCAGCAGCTTCTGGGCGGAGCGGCCCACCCCCAGCAGGTCGCCCACCGGCAGGGGCCACACGATGTCCTGCCAGTTGTCCCGGCTGATGACGGTGGTGGCGTCGGGCTTTTTGTAGTCGCTGCCCAGCTTGGCGAAGATCTTGTTGAAGCTGACGCCCACCGAGATGGTCAGCCCCAGCTCCTGCCGCAGCCGGTCGCGCAGCTGGTCGGCGATGGCCTTGCCGTCGCCGCCGAACAGGTGCATGCTGCCGGTGATGTCCAGCCAGCTCTCGTCGATGCCGAAGGGCTCCACCAGGTCGGTATACTGGCCGTAGATGGCGTTGACCTTCCGGCTGTACTCCTGATACAGCCCGTGATGGGGCGGCAGGGTGATGAGGTTGGGTGCCTTCCGCTTGGCCAGCCAGATGGTCTCAGCCGTTTTCACGCCCAGGCGCTTGGCGGCCTCGTTCTTGGCCAGCACGATGCCGTGGCGGGACTCCGGGTCGCCGCACACCGCCACCGGCACGTTACGCAGCGCCGGATAGCTTAAAAGCTCCACCGACGCGAAAAAGCAGTTCAGATCGCAATGTAAGATCACACGGTCAGCCACGTCCGTCCCTCCCTCGCTCTTTTGTTCGAGGATAGTATAGCACATCTCCCGCCGTTTGAAAAGCGAAAAATTTTTTGGAAAGCCGGGAATCTTTCTTTCGCCGCCTCCGTCTAACAGGGCGTAAACAAACTGAAAGGCAGGTTTTGAACCATGAACATGACGAAAAAAGTGACCGCGCTGCTGCTGGCGCTGATGATGGTGCTGTCCCTGGCCGCCTGCGGCGGCAAGCAGGACAACAACAAGAACGATCCCGCGCCCGCCGCCGACATGACGGCCCAGCAGGTGCTGGACACCCTGAAGGAAAAGCTGGGCGACAGCTACGGCTGCGACCTGGCCGAGGATGAGGACCGCATGACCAACTACTACGGTCTGGATCTGAGCCAGATCGACAGTTGGGCCGCCGAGAGCAGCGAGAACAGCGCCCTGGACGCCAGCACCGCCGTGGTGCTGAAGGTGAAGGACGGCTACGCCCAGGATGCCGCCGCGGCGCTGCAGACCAGCTACGACCAGGTGCTGGATTACAGCAAGATGTACAGCATGAATCTGCCCATGGTGCAGCAGGCCCGTCTGTTTGTCAGCGGCAACTATGTGGCGCTGCTGATCCTGGGGCAGCTCCCGGACGATAACACCGCCGACGAGGCCAAGCTGGCCCAGGACGAGGCCGCCAAGGTGGACGCCGCCTGGCAGGAGCTCTTCGGCTCCGCCAGCAACCAGATCGTGGTGAAGTAAAAAGCGCAGGGCGGGGCAGCCATGTCCCGCCCTGCGAAACGCTGTCGGCATCCGGCGCGGCGCCGTTTCTTCAGAACACCTCCGGACGGTCGTTGAAGGCCAGCTCCGCCGTAGCTGCCTTCAGCTCCTCCATGCTGCGGATATCCCGCTTGCGCAGATCGGTCTGGGTCTGTGCGGGCAGGGCGTAGAAATAGGTATACGCCTGGGGATCGTTGTTGAGCAGATCGGTCAGATCAATGGCATACTTCATAAAAAAACACCTCCGCCGCTAGTGTGCGCGGCGGAGGTGTCCTTTATGCGGTTTCAGCGCTGGTACTCAAATTCCAGGTCGTACATGCTGACGATGTGGCCGTCCTGGATGCCCATCTGCTCCAGCCGGTCGAACAGACCGCTCTGGCGCAGCATCTTGTCGAAGTACATCCGGCTTTCGTAGTCGGAGAAGTTGATGTTGGCCATGAGCCTTTGCAGCCACGGGCCCTCCACCAGCCAGGTGTCGTCCTCCCGGTGGATCTCCAGGGGCTCGGAGGTGTCGATCTGGGGCGGGCGGGGCACATACTCCGGCTCGTACACCGTCACCGGCGGCAGCTCACTGAGCCGCTGGGCGATGTGCCGCACCAGCTCACGGGTGCCCTGGTGGGTGGCGGCGGACATGGCGAAGAACTCGTAGCCCAGCTCCTCCACATGGGCGCGGAAGGCGTCAAGCTGCGCCTCGTCCATGAGAAGGTCGGTCTTGTTGGCCACGGCGATCTGGGGACGGGTGGCCAGCTCGGGGCTGTACTCCTTCAGCTCGGCGTTGATGGCGTCGAAATCCGCGATGGGGTCCCGGCCCTCGCTGCCGGAGACATCCACCAGATGCACCAGCAGGCGGCAGCGGTCGATGTGCCGCAGGAAGTCGTGGCCCAGGCCCGCACCCTCGCTGGCGCCCTCGATGATGCCGGGGATGTCGGCCATGACGAAGCTGACGCCCTCGTCCACATACACCACGCCCAGATTGGGGTACAGGGTGGTGAAGTGGTAGTTGGCGATCTTGGGGTGGGCCTTGGTCACCACGCTCAGCAGCGTGGATTTGCCCACGTTGGGGAAGCCCACCAGACCCACGTCCGCCAGAAGCTTCAGCTCCAGAATCACGTCCCGCTCCTGCCCCTTGAGACCGGCCTTGGCAAACCGGGGAACCTGACGGGTGGGGGTGGCGTAATGGGCATTGCCCCAGCCGCCCCGTCCGCCCTTGGCGAGAATGAAATCCTCGCCGGTGGACATGTCTACGATGATCTGGTTCGTTTCGGCGTCCCGCACAACGGTGCCCCGGGGGACTTCGATGATCAGGTTTTCGCCCCGTTTGCCCGCCATTTTCCGACCCTGACCGCTGACACCGGCGGCGGCCTGGTACTTGCGCTTGTAGCGGAAATCCAAAAGAGTGGACAGGTTGTCGTTGACCCGGAGAATGACGCTGCCGCCATGTCCGCCGTCGCCGCCGTCCGGGCCGCCGGAGGCCACATATTTTTCCCGGTGGAACGCCACCGCTCCATCGCCGCCCCGTCCGCCGATGACGGTGATGCGCACTTTATCCACGAACATAGTTGTACGTCCTCCTAATCTATGGAAGTACGGGTACTTCCCTTTATTCAGCCGATTCTGCTGGCCAGCTCGAAAGCCAGCAGGGCAATTTTTTCCTTGTCTGATAGCCGGGCGTGTCCGGACAGGCTTCTGGGGTCCCACTGGGGGTGATCCAGATTGTCCCCGGCATAGAAATACTGAAAGAATTCCACACCCCGGAAATCGCACATGGCCTGCATGGCCGCACACTCCATCTCCACGCACACCGCACCCATGCGCCGCCGGGCAGCGACCTTTGCGGGGGTCTCCCGGTAAAAGGCGTCCGTCGTCCACGCAGCGCCCTGCACATAAGGATACCCAAATTCCCGAAGAACCTCGATAAATTCGGGAATATAGCGGGTGTTGACGTCGATCAGATCGCTTGCCGGGGCATAATGATAGCTGGTGCCCTCATCCCGGATGGCTTTTGTGGGAATGATGATGCCGCAGTCCTCGATTCTTTTGTCCAGAACGCCGCAGTTGCCCAGCAGGATGAACCGGCGCGCGCCCATGGCGATGATCTCCTCAAACTGCCCCACACAGGCTGGCGCGCCCACCCTTGCTTTGCAGAAGCCCAGTCGGCTTCCCCGGTAGGTGACCTCATAAATGGGCCAGTCTCCGTCCGCGTCGCGGGTCTGGGCAATGTGCTTACCGCCCAGAAACGCGGTCACGGAGGCAAAAAGCTGATGGGAAAAGACGGCGACCACCGTTTCCGGGAAATTCTCCACCGGTTTTATGTAGTCCGGGTTGATGACGACGCGGGGCGTGGGGTCAAATTCTGCTAAAAGCACGATGGGTGCCTCCTTTTTGTGACATGCGCACAATGGCGCGGTATTATTTCGGAGTTTCCTTATAAAAAGGCTGCCGCAATCAATGATGCGGCAGCCTTCCTTGTCCAGATGATCTTACTGCTCGGCGTACACGGAGCACTGCCGGCGATCCTTGCCCAGACGCTCAAACTTGACGGTGCCGTCAACCTTGGCGAACAGGGTGTCGTCCTTACCGATGCCCACGTTGACACCGGGATGGATGTGGGTGCCTCTCTGGCGAACCAGGATGTTGCCAGCCAGAACGA
>OLSN01002273.1_pt1 | contig 14391 bp, 8 predicted proteins | sample 1672411 | NCBI WGS metagenome assembly OLSN01 (sample SAMEA3136683, study PRJEB25190) | human gut metagenome | biome: human gut; feature: human-associated habitat; material: faeces | place: Austria | collected 2013
TTACCCTTGACATCATCTTGAAGGTGAAGTGTAACCAATCATTGACACCTTAACAAATTATTTTTGTAACATTTTTATATATTTATTGCATTATCATGTCGAATTTGATACAATTTAACAAAAGGGTCTATAATTTAAACATCTGTTACAGGCTATGCATAAAGGAGATTAGAATATGTTTAAGAAATCAAAATTAAGAAAAGGTATAAAAAAATGTAAAGACGAAATTACTTTACTTGAATCAAAGCGTTCACGTTCACAGTCTGCTATTGTACAGGCTATTCTTGAACAGCGTGATCCTGACGAAGAGGACGTAGAATTCTTTAACCAGTATACAGCTAAAATTGATGAAACCAGAAATAATATGTACGCACTTCAGCGTGAATTGGATAACTTAGAATACAGATAAGTAATTACATATATAAACTTTCACCGTATAGTTTGTTTTTAAAAAAGAAGCAACTTTTTTACAAAGCTGCTTCTTTTATTTTACATTATAAAATCGTATAAACCATATTCTCTATATGATATAGAATTGTCTTTTTTAATCCCCATATCATCTAAACTTTTTTGAATTTCTTTTGCGCTTACATATATATTCGGTCCTCTTTTCTGCGATACAAATACATATGATTTGACAAAATTTCGACTGTTTCTAATTCGTTTTCATTTACCTCATCAATCATTTCATTCACTTCTTCATCAGTTATTCCATTATCACTTGGTATTAATATAACTTCATGAATAGAGCTTGGAATTATTATTAAATCTTTCTCTATCTTGTCCGCAAACTTCTTCAACAGTCCATCATAAAATATTGTTCCTGCACCATTAATGCGCTTTTCATTCGTCAAAACATACATGTCTATTTTGTCGTCGCATTTCATTTTTTCAATTTCTTCACGTACATATTCCGACATTTTTTCTTTGGAATTTCCACCATAAACACAATCTTCTTTAATATAATTTCCCTGCTCTGTATCAGATGATTCATATTCTTCATTCTCCCAATGCATGGAAATATCATTAATAATCATTTCTGCCAGCATATCTTCCATTTTGATTATAACCGGAGGCATAAGCTTTGGTGTATTGGATAATGCAACGTCTTCTATTTCTCTCTTAGAAACATTCCACATATCTAAATGTTCTTTCTTAATCAAAGCCGTAGCCGAATTATACATATCTTCTTCTATCACGATATTAAATACAATTGCCAAATCTAGAATATGCAAATGCGGAACAGTCTTTAACATTTCCCTGTTCATATCATAATTGATGACCTTATATGCAATTTTCTTCTTTACATAGGAATAGTTCAAAAAATCTTCCATTTTGAAGTTCAGACCATAAGAGTTCTTCGCATACATTTCAAATATCTCATTCGTTATCACTGAAATGTCCTTACCCTGGCAAAATTCTTCATAATAAGATTCTAAATAGATTGTAGGTGTCGCCTGATTCTCATCATTAACGACACTGATTGATTTTAGATGTACATTATTATTCTTCACTACATCTCTAATAACAACTCTTCCTGAAAGACCTTTTCTTTCAGCTAGCATTTCAAATTCCCCGTGAATTTTCTTTACAAAATTCTCATAATTCATTGGTTTGTACCCCTTTACACTTAATATAGTGTAATGTTACAAATCATTTATAGCCAAGTAAATTTTATTATACATTTATATAAAAAGCAACTACTTTTTTTATTTTTCTGCAATTTTTTTAATTTTTAATTCTAAACTATATTTGTACTTTATCGAAACATCACAAAATTTTTTCATCAAACAAATTATCTTTTTTAGGCTCTGCTTATAAAACATCAAATTTATACAAACAATAACATATATACAAAATGGCCACCCATGAATTATCATTGAGTGACCATTTTATAGCATTTATAAATGCCTTATATTTATTTGTTTCTCTGAGCTCTCTTTCTCATTGTTGGGTCAAGAATTTTCTTTCTAATTCTAAGACTTTCAGGTGTAATCTCCAAAAGTTCATCAGTATCAATATATTCAAGTGACTGCTCTAAGCTTAATACTTTCTTTGGTACAAGTCTTAAAGCTTCATCTGAACTTGATGTTCTTGTATTTGACAAATGTTTTGTCTTACATACGTTAACTTCAATATCCTCTGCTCTTCCTGTCTGACCAACTATCATACCTGCGTAAACTTTTTCACCAGGTCCGATAAATAATGTTCCTCTTTCCTGAGCATTGAATAATCCATAAGTAATAGCTTCACCGGCTTCAAACGCAATTAATGAGCCTTGTTTTCTATACTGAACATCTCCCTTGTATGGACCATATCCATCAAATACTGTATTCATAATTCCGTTACCTTTTGTGTCTGTCATAAACTGACCTCTGTAACCGATTAATCCTCTTGAAGGAATTGAAAATTCTAATCTTGTATAGCCACCATTTGTTGGAGCCATACCCTGAAGTTCTCCTTTACGGTCACTTAATCGCTGAATGATTGTTCCTGCAAATTCTTCAGGTACATCAATATAGCAGATTTCCATAGGCTCTAATTTCTTGCCTCTTTCATCTTCTTTATAAATAACTTCAGCTTTACTTACTGCAAATTCATATCCTTCTCTTCTCATATTTTCGATTAATACTGAAAGATGAAGTTCTCCTCTTCCTGATACTTTGAACGAGTCTGTTGATTCTGTTTCTTCTACTCTTAAACTTACGTCTGTATTTAATTCTCTAAATAATCTGTCTCTTAAATGTCTTGAAGTAACAAATTTACCTTCCTGACCTGCAAGCGGACTATCATTTACCATAAAATGCATAGAAATTGTAGGCTCTGAAATCTTCTGGAAAGGAATTGCTACAGGATTATCCAATGAGCAAAGTGTATCTCCGATATGAAGATCTGTAATTCCGGCAATAGCAACAATTGAACCTACTGTTGCTTCCTTAACTTCTACTTTATTTAATCCGTCAAATTCATATAACTTTGTAATTTTAACCTTTTCCATTTTATCCGGTTCATGATGGTTAACTAAAGCTACATCCTGGTTAATCTTTAAAGTACCATTATCAATCTTACCAACACCGATTCTACCAACATATTCATTGTAATCAATTGTGCTGATTAATACCTGTGTATCTGCATCAGGATCACCCTGTGGTGCAGGAATATAATCAACGATAGTATCAAATAAGTCTTTCATATCTGTTGTCTGCTTATCTAAATCTAATGTTGCAAATCCCTGTTTTGCTGAAGCAAATACAAATGGACAGTCTAACTGTTCTTCATTTGCATCTAATTCTATAAATAATTCTAATACTTCATCTATTACTTCTAAAGGTCTTGCTTCCGGTCTGTCAATCTTATTTATACATACGATAACAGGAAGCTGAAGTTCTAACGCTTTCTGAAGAACGAATCTTGTCTGTGGCATTGCACCTTCAAATGCATCTACAACAAGAACAACACCGTTTACCATCTTAAGTACACGTTCTACTTCTCCACCAAAGTCTGCATGTCCAGGTGTATCAATAATATTAATTTTTGTATCCTTATATGTTACAGCAGTATTTTTTGAAAGAATTGTAATACCTCTTTCTCTTTCAATATCATTTGAGTCCATTACTCTTTCTGCTACTTCCTGATTTTCTCTAAAAACACCACTCTGCTTTAATAATTCATCTACTAAAGTTGTTTTACCGTGGTCAACGTGAGCTATAATAGCTATGTTTCTTACATCTTCTCTAATCATTTTTTCTCTACCTATTTAAATAAATCTTTGTTTATTGTATCACAAATGTTTATTTTACCACATAGAAACATCGTTTTCAATAATTTTTACATCCGCCTATTATTCTTGCCTATTATTCTTCCACAACAAATTCTGCTTCTTCTTTTTCTCCAAATGCTGCTTTTCCATTTGTTGCTTCTACAACCTTCTTTTCAAATCCGTCATAATCTTCCTTCTTAACCGTGATATCAATTATGACTTTTTCTGTGTAAATTGTATCCATGTTTTTTATTCCCATGCTTGCAGCAATATATTGAATCTTTCCAATACCATTGTAATCAGTTTCTATTTTTGTTCTTATTCCCTGAACTTTGCGTACAATAGAAGCATTCTCAATTCCTTCCTGTGATGATTTTGTATAAGCTCTTATTAAGCCACCTGTTCCAAGCAGTGTTCCTCCAAAATATCTTGTCACAACAATTAAAACATTATGGATATCATTTCCTTTTATAACTTCTAATATTGGTTTTCCTGCCGTTCCACTTGGTTCTCCATCATCAGAAAATCTCTGCGTTTCGTTATTTTTTCCTATTACATATCCATAACAGTTATGTCTTGCGTCCCAATATTTTTTCTTTAATTCTTCTATATATCCTTGAGCCTGCTCTTCCGAATCTATTGCATATACATGCGCAATAAATCTGGATTTTTTATCCACGAACTCACCAACTCCCGGTTTTGCAACTATTTTATATTCACTCATTAAAATACTCCCATAAACTTTTTAGAAACACACCAAATCTAAATTGAGACGGATGGCATATTTAATTAAAATGCATTTGACGCCGTCGGTTCAAAGCGACAGCTATATTTTTCTTAGGAACATAAGTCCTAAGAAAAATATGAGATGGAGGTTTAGAACCGCTACGAGCGTCAAGCAGCGCGAGCGTTTTTTTAATTAAATATGCCATCCGTCTCAAAAAGGATTTGGTGTATTTCTAAATTATTTAGGTATATTTTAATAGGTAATATTTTATATTTCAACATTGTTCTCGATGAATTTATGAATTTTGTCTTATATTTTTCTTTTTTACTTTATAAAATTATATACTTTTGCTATAATGTAGCGGATAGGAGGATTATTTATGAACTATGGTTATAGAGAAACAATATCCAAACAGAAAAATCTTGTTTCTACCAGTCAACGTCTTTCAAAAAAGAGTTTAGTGGTATTTTTCAAGATTTTATTATACATTTTACTTTTAATATGTATAACGGGATGCGCCCTTGTTTTTGGTATTGTTCGTGGAATTATTGATGCTGCACCTGATATTCAAGATGTATCAATTGTACCTTCTTCTTATTCAACAACGGTTTATGATAATAAAGAAAAGGAAATAGCAAAGCTTGTTACTTCCGGTTCTAACAGAATAAAGGTTTCAATTGATCAGGTACCTGATAATTTAAAATGGGCTTTTATAGATACTGAGGATGCCCGTTTTTATGAACATAATGGTATTGATATTCAGGGTATTGGACGAGCTGCCGTTGTAGCCCTTACAACTTTACATCCTTCAGAAGGTGCAAGTACAATCACTCAACAGGTTTTAAAAAATAATGTTTTTACCGATTGGACTTCTGAACAGACTTTAGGTGATCAGGTTAAACGTAAGCTTCAGGAACAATATCTTGCAATTCAGCTTGAAAAAGTTACAAAGAAAGAAACCATCCTTGAAACATATTTAAATACAATCAATCTTGGTTCTAATACTTTAGGAGTTCAGGCTGCTTCCCACAGATATTTTGATAAAGATGTCAGTGATTTAACTTTGTCAGAATGTGCTGTTATCGCCGGGATTACACAGAATCCGGCAGCTTACAACCCTATTTATCATCCAAAGAATAACGCTAAGCGTAGGAAGAAAATTCTTAAAAATATGAGAGATGCCGGTCATATAACTAAGGATGAATATAATGAAGCTATGAAGGATGATGTTTACAGTCGTATTCAGTCTGTAGATAATCAGATTACTCAAAGTAACAATGTTTATTCTTATTTTGTTGATGAAGTAGTTTCTCAGATTATGAGCGATTTACAGGAGCAAAAAGGTTATACTTATACTCAGGCTTATAATGCCGTATATAGTGGCGGTTTAAAAATTTACACTACTCAGGATTCAAAAATCCAGAAAATTTGCAACAAAGAATTATCAAACGCTGAAAACTATCCCGGTACGGTTTCTTATTCCATTAACTGGGCGTGGACAATTCAGCACGCTGATGGTACAACTGAAAACTATTCAGAAAGTTACATCAATTATTATCACAAAGTTCTTTTGAACGAATCTTCTTTTAAATTAATTTTTTCAACAAAAGAAGCTGCAAAAGAATGTGTAAAACAATATAAAAAATATTTATATCCTGATGGATTAGCTGATGATGATGTTGAATATGAAACTTTATATTACACTCCTCAGCCTCAGGCTTCATTCACAGTTATGGACCAATATACAGGATATGTTAAAGCTATTGTTGGTGGAAGAGGTTCTAAGAAGGTTAGTTTAGGTCTTGACCGTGCTACTCAGTCAACAAGACAGCCGGGTTCAACATTTAAAGTTTTATCAACCTATGCACCGGCAATTGATACAATGGGATATACTTTAACTACTAAAATAAAGGATGAACCTTTTAATTATTCTAATGGTCGTCCTGTTAAAAACTGGTATAGCGGTTACCGTGGTACTGTTACAGTCAGAAAGGCTATAGCTGATTCCATGAATGTATGTGCCGTAAAAACACTTACAGAAATTACACCGCAACTTGGCTTTGATTATTTATTAAATTTTGGTTTTACAACATTAGTTCAAAACAGAACTGAAAAAGACGGTTCAGTTGTTTCTGATATTCAACAACCTTTAGCTCTTGGTGGTATTACTGATGGTATTACTAATTTGGAAATAACTGCTGCATATGCAACAATCGCAAATCAGGGAACTTATACAAGACCTGTATTTTATTCAAAAGTAGTTGATAGTAACGGAAGAATATTATTAGACAACACTACTCCTACTACACATACAGTTCTTAAATCATCTACTGCTTCACTTTTAACTCAGGGAATGACAAGTGTTATTACTGAAGGTACAGGTAAAGCATGTGCGCTTACAGATGGAATGCCTGTTTCAGGTAAAACAGGTACAACTTCAAGTGCTTACGACTTATGGTTCTGCGGATATACACCATATCTTACTGCATCAATTTGGACAGGATATGATGAAAACAAGGAACTTGGTTCTGATCAGGCATATCATGAAAGATTATGGTCAAAAATTATGAGCCAGATTGATCAAGTTAAAGGTTATGAAGTTAAGGATTTTGAAATGAGCGATGACGTTGAAGAAGTTACTCTCTGTTCGTCATCAGGTGCATTAGCAATCGAAGGCGTATGTCCTCATACTTATACAGAGTATTTTTCAAAAGATACTGCACCAACAAATAAATGTAGTTATCATTATGGTACTCCTAAAAAGACTACTAATGAATCATCTACAGAAACAACAACCGCAGGAACTGCAACAGTTGGTTCGGCAAATGCTGCTGACAATGCTGCTGACGGAAAAACTTCTGATTCAGGTGGTTCTTCTGATGCATCAGGTTCTGACGGTGCAAAAGACAGTTCAGGCAGTTCAAATGACGGTTCAGCCGGTTCTAACGGTGCTAATTAACAAATAAACAAAGAAACTCAAATAAAGCAATGCTTTATTTAAAAATTAAGTTTATACACGGTGCCTTACCACTTACCATATACAAATAATAAATGCGTAGTGTTCAATTTACACTACGCATTTTTATGTATTAAATTAAATAGTATTTAATTTTAATTTTTCCTATAAACTTAATCTATAACCATTTTCTTAGTATCTCGTCTAATTCTTTTATGTCTACAGGTTTAGCTATATGTTCATTCATTCCTGCTGCTTTTGCTGTAAGAATATCTTCCACAAACGCATTTGCTGTTACTGCTATAATTGGAATTGTATGAACATCTTTTCTATGATCCATTTGTCGAATTGCTTCTGCAGCCTGATATCCATTCATAATCGGCATCTGTATATCCATGAACACAATATCGTAATAATTCTCAGGTTCACTTTCCAATTTTTCAACTGCAACTTTACCATTTTCTGCACGATCAACTTCAATTCCGGTCATATTAAGCATTTCTCTCATTATCTCTGCATTAAGTTCATTGTCTTCAACTACAAGTGCTCTACGACCATTATAATCTTCATTCTTAAGTACCGATAACGGATTATCTTCTTCCTGATTATTATTAAGCAATTGCTTAAATGTTGTTGTAAGCCTGGACTTAAATAACGGTTTCGAAATAAATGCATTAACACCGGCTGCTTTTGCTTCTTCTTCTATATCGCTCCAGTCATATGCCGACATAATTATTATCGGAACATCTTTTCCAACAGCTTTTCTTATTTCTTTTGTTGTTTCTATTCCATTCATTTCAGGCATGTTCCAATCAATTATGGCAGCATAAAAGTCATCATTCTTTTCATGTTCTTCTACCACTCTTGCAACGGCTTCTTTGCCGGTTGTAACACCTTCGCTATTCATTCCAATAGAGTTTAAAACTTTACATGTTGAATCGCATACAACTTTTTCATCGTCAACAACTAAAACTTTTAAGTTTATTAATTCTTTATCTGTTTCCTCTTTATCATCCTGTAATTTTAGAACCATTGTAACGGTAAACTTGGAACCTTTGTTTATTTCACTTTCAACCTGAATTTCTCCACCCATCATGTGAATTATGTTATTAACAATAGCCATTCCTAAACCGGTACCCTGAATCTTATCAATTCGGCTGTCTTCCGCCCTCTCAAATGGGACAAATATTTTCTTTACAAATTCTTTAGACATACCAATTCCTGTATCTTCAAATACAAATTCAAAACAGGACGTTGACTTGCTATGTGTAGGCTTTTCGTTTACCGTAATACTAATTTTTCCTCCATTTGGAGTATACTTAATTGAATTGCTTATAATATTAGTAAATATCTTCTGTATTCGAATACTGTCGCCTATAACCTTTTCATGTTTCATATTTTCTATTGACACATTCAAATCAAGATTCTTATTTTTCACATCGCCTTTTACCAATTCAAGAACATCTTCTAGCAATACTGATAACTCAATATCCTCATACACAAGCTGAATATTACCTGATTCAATTCTGGACATATCCAACACTTCATTAATCAATCCAAGCAAAAGTTTGCTTGAAGAAGTAATCTTCTTTAAACACTCTAACATTCTGTCTTTATCATCTATATAACTTCCTGCAAGAGCCGTCATTCCAATAATGGCGTTCATTGGAGTTCTTATATCATGAGACATTTTTGATAAGAAATCACTTTTTGCATTGCTTGCATTCTCTGCTGCCTGATACGCTTCTCTAAGTGCTTCCTGGTCACGGACTTCTTTTTTCTTTAGTTCCGTTTCATCCTGAGATGCCATTAATACCTTTGTAGGTACGCCTCTTCTTCTTTCTACACAAAGAACCGCCAGATTTGTCCACCTAAACTCATTATCCGAATCAAATTCCTCTGAAAATTCAAGGCTAAAACTATCTTTTCCAAAATCCAATTGATCTATAAGTTTTTCCCTTTGTAACAACGTATCTACCGATGTATGTTTTTCATCATTTTTAAAGCATTTGCTGAATACATTCTGAAGAATATCGTCATAACTACCTTCAAATCCGATTCCGGGTAGCTTTTTATTTTCATCTTCTATTATATATTCGTATTTATCTTCATCTAAATCTACTAAAATAAATCTGTCGAACATCTGTGTTATTGCAGTTACAATATTCTCAACAGACTCTTTTTCGTTCATTATATTACGTTGTTTTTTTACATTAAACACAACCATTCCTATTAAATAAAGAATGAAAAATACCGCTAAAATAGTTATGAGTCGCCAACTATCCTTATTTGCAGTTGCATTCAGTTTATTTGTAGCCTCAACAGGGAATGCCTGTACTAAAATAAGACCACTGTTTTCCAATCTCATCATATATGCACTTGATTCATAATTTTTACCATGTATTTCAAATGCATATTGATCTTTGTTCTTTATACTGTTCCTTAATTCCGCTATACCGTTATCATCCATGAGGTTATGCTCTTTAAGGTAGCTGGTTAACGTTGTTCTTTGTAAAATACCTACTGAATTTGCAACTATTTCTCCTGATTCACTACAAATAAACGCTGTTGAAGTATATCCAAACAGTTTTACATTCATAAATTTCTTTAACGTTGCATCATCAAAATTTCCTACTAATACTCCTGCTATCTCTCCGTCCTTCTCTACCGGAGCAAAAAAGCAAATTCTGTTTTGCATATCAGAATTACCTAATGGATTTAGTGCTATAACTGTATCACCTTTTAACGCATCATAATACGCTGTTGCATTTGCAAATGCATATTCGTTATTATCCTGGTCAATTCCTATTCCATGTTTATTTACATAAATCAGACTTTCAAAACTTACATTCTGATTAAGCGATTCTATATCCTGTGCTGTTACATTTCCGTTCTCATCAATAATTTGTCCAAATAATTTACCTATTGATTTAATACTTTCCTTTGCATCAACTAACAGACGGTCTATTATCTGTTCATTCTGCATGGTACTTATCTTTATATACTGTGCAGTTTGTTCCGAAACTCTCTTTCTCGTCGTCTGTATATTCATCAATACTGCTAGAGCAACAGCAAATATCATCACCCCTAATGATAAACTCCCCATCATTCGTCCTAAATGACTATTTTTACTATTCTCTAATTTCAATTTTTCTCCTTTAATTACATTCCGGATTGTTTAGTTTAAAAATTTACCTCCTTACAAATCATTTTTACGTTGCCATTTATAACCAATCCAACCCAAAATTTTCGTATTAATTCATAATTTTTGTAAAACAAAATGCTATCAGTGCGAAATATAAATTCCTCATTCTAACAGCATTTTTACTTCGGTCATTTTATTCTATTATCACTTATTAATGTTACTCTTTTTAGGTTGTTATGTCAACATTTGCAGCCTTTATGTTTTAGATTTTCCATGAATTATTTTACAAAATTTTTACGTTATTTTTGTTTATTTTTTCTTTTGTTTGTTTCAGATTTTTTATTCTTTTTTTCTGTAAATTTTCTGCTACTATTTTCGGATTCTACAAATCCCTTTTTTCTTCTTTTTTTATCTGATTCATTATTTTTACCATTATATTTCTTCTTTTCTGTTTCGCTATTTTTTCTATTATATTTGTTCTTTCTTCCTTTCTCTGTTTGTTTCTCATTTCCTGATTTTTCTGTACGTCTGTTATTTATTGATTTATTGTTTCTTCCTATACCTTTATTTTTTCTTTCTTTACGTACAATTACAAGCGGTTTAACATCTGACAAGCCGCTATAATCATTATTTTTTCTATTCATCATATCCATTAATGCTAAAGTAATTTTTTCCAAAGAATATCCTTCTTCAATTAACATTTCAACAATTTCTTTTTGATTTGAACTATCGTGCTTATCCATAAATTTCTTTAATCTGTTAATATTTCGCTGATAATCCTGAGTTTTTATTTCATCAACTGTCGGAAGTTTACTTTCAATAATTTCACATTTAGCATATCTTTCAATGTATCTCAAATCTTCTAATTGTCTTCTTCCATCTATTAATGTAAATGATTTTCCTTCATTTCCTGCTCTTCCAGTTCTTCCGATTCTATGAACATAATATTCATTATCTTCAGGTAAATCATAATTAATTACAATGTCAAGATTGTTAACATCAATTCCTCTTGCTGCCACATCTGTTGCAACAAGAATATTAAATGTACCTTTCTTAAACTGGTTCATTACATTTGTTCGCTGTTGCTGTTTTACATCACCATGTAACCCCTGTGCTAAAAATTTATTTTTTCCAAGGAAATCTACCAACTCATCAACCATTCTCTTCGTATTACAAAAAATAATTGCAAGTTTTGGTCTGTAATATCTAAGCAACAATGCTGTAGCACTTTTCTTTTTATTTTTATCTACAAGATAAAATCTTTGTTCGATACTGTCTACAGTCATTTGCTTATTTTTTATTTTAATTAATTCAGGATTTTTCTGATAATTATTTGTAATATCTAATATTTCCTTTGGCATTGTAGCTGAAAACAAAATTGTCTGTCTGTCATCAGGTGTAGCCTTTAATATAGTTTCAATATCTTCTCTAAATCCCATATTAAGCATTTCATCCGCTTCATCTAACACGACCATCTTTAACTGTTCTAATTTAAGACTTTTTCTGCGGATATGGTCCATAACTCTTCCCGGTGTTCCAACTACAATATGGCTTCCTTCACGCAAATGTTTGAACTGTCTTTCTATGTTCTGTCCTCCGAATATAGATACTACATTTAATCCTTTTATGTATTTTGCAAATTTCCTTAATTCTTCTGCTGCCTGCAATGCTAATTCTCTTGTTGGGCATAGTATAAGAACCTGATTTAATTTTTTGTTCATTGTCATATCTACAAGTTCTATCGCCGGTATTCCAAATGAAGCAGTCTTCCCACTTCCCGTCTGGCTAAATCCTATTACATCTTTTCCTTCCATAATTGCCGGAATGCTTTTTTCCTGTATTGGAGTTGCTTCTTCATATCCTAAATCTTTTACTGCTTTCTTTATTTCATCTGATATATTTAATTCCTGAAACTTCATCCTTGCTTTACCTTTCTCTCAATATTAATTGTATAATCAAAAATAGACTTTTATAAATGCAAATTATCTCTGTTTTAAAAAGCAAAAAACGTCAAAAAATAAAAACATCACAAAGACACTTTTACTTTTTGACGTCGACTTTAAATGGTAACACATTTAATTCTGTTTTGCAAATATGTTTCTAATATTTTAATATATATTATTACATATCCTCTTATTTTTTATATTAATACACATTTTCTATATAGAATATCTTCCCATTTTTATTTCAAACTATTTTACTTTACTTTTGATACAGATTTGTTAATTTCCAATATAATCTTCTTCTATTTTCATCACAACTCTATATTTATCATCAAGTTTTCTTATCTTCTCTTCAATATTATTTTTTATTTCATCATGTTTCTTTTCTACACAAAATGGAACAACAACATCAAATATCAGATTTGTATGTGTATCTCCTGTTATCATTCTAAAATCATGTATAGACATATGTTCATCTATGCTTTTAACTATGTTTTCAACCTTACTTCTTGTATCTGTAACTACCTGATTATCAACCTCAATCGGATCCATATGAATTACTGCCTCACATCCTATTTTTTCCTGTAGTTCAGATTCAATATTGTCTATCATATCATGTAATTTATATACATTTTCATTTCCGGGAACTTCTGTGTGAAGTGAAATCATCATTCTTCCCGGGCCATAATCATGAACTACCAAATCATGAATTCCATATACCAATTCATGTTTCATAACAATATCACGAATTTTATCTACAAGCTCAGGCTCAGGTATTTTACCTAAAAGCGGAGATATCGTATCCTTAAATGCACCAATTCCTGCATATATAATCAAAATTGCTACTAAAAGTCCACAAATACCATCTATATTTATTCCAAACTTCATATTAACAAGTACACAGATTAATACTACTGTTGTAGCCACAGAATCACTTAAGCTGTCTATTGCTGTTGCTTTCATTGTTACTGAATCTATTTTCTTTCCTATACCCGTATTGTAAAATGCCATATACAATTTTACACAAATAGATACAACTAATATTGTTATAGCCAAAATACTAGATTCCAATTCCTGTGGATGAATAATTTTATCAACAGAACTCTTTGCTAATTCAACTCCCATTAATATTATCAGACAAGAAACTGCCATTCCTGATACATATTCAAATCTTCCATGTCCAAACGGATGCTCTGTATCAGGCTTCTTCCCTGCAAACCAAAAGCCTACTAATGTTATTATTGATGAGCCTGCATCTGACAGATTGTTAAATGCATCTGCTGTAATTGAGATTGCACCTGTTAACACTCCTGCAAAATATTTTCCAAGAAATAAACATATATTAAAAAATATTCCAACTACACTACACAATGTGCCGTATGCTTTTCTCCCTTGAGAATCATTCATCTTTACGTCTTTCAAAAAAATTCTAGCCAATGCTGTAACCATTTTCTATACCCTCTTTAAAAATTATTTTCATCTATTATTATGATATTGCTTTCATAAAATGATATGCTACCTGTTAACGACTAATGCACATCTAATTAACATTTAAATTATCTTAATATTTTCTTTTAGAATTATTTAACGCTTATTAAAATTAGACTCACATTATATTTGTTTTCAACAACTAACTTCCTCTAAACGCAGAGCAACAGGTACAAATAATGTACCTGTTGTTCCATGTTGAAGCTTCTTATAAATTGAAAAAGCAATCAAAAAATTACTCTTTTCAACGACCTAACTTGTAAAGTATATATAGTATATTTCATTTTACTACTTTGGTCAAGATATTTAATTATAAGGATAGCGTAAATTTACTGTCGGAAAATACATGATAGAGAATTCCTCATGTTTGTA
>OLSN01002288.1_pt1 | contig 14270 bp, 9 predicted proteins | sample 1672411 | NCBI WGS metagenome assembly OLSN01 (sample SAMEA3136683, study PRJEB25190) | human gut metagenome | biome: human gut; feature: human-associated habitat; material: faeces | place: Austria | collected 2013
GAGACAGACTCCCCCGATACGGGGGAGGTGGCACGAAGTGCCAGAGGGGGAGCGCTGTCAGCGAAGCTGACTGAGTGAGAGACATTTTCATAAAATGCCGCTAGGTAAGGTCTCTCGCCCACCCGCTTCGCGGGAGTCTCCTCGCAGAGGGGGCCTTTCCGCAGTTGCAAAACTTTCTCAACCACCTTGCGAAATCCTTTCGGGTGGGGTACAATAGAAATATCCGTAAACCTATCCCCTGCCCCAATTACGGGCAGCATATTATAATAGTAAGGAGGGCATATCTCCCTATGTCTACTGCCAAAGAGAAATTTGAGCTGGCCCGGCAGCGCTATGCCGCCACCTTTGAGCGCCACCTGGATAACGGCGTGGAATTCATCAGCGATAACGTCTATATCGAGCCGGAAGTCATCATCACCCCCGGCACGGTCATCCTGCCCGGGTGCATCCTGCGCGGCAAGACCGTGATTGCCGAGAACTGCGTTATCGGCCCCAACACCCTGCTGGAGGATACCATCGTCGAGGCCGGCACCACCATCAACGCCAGCCAGTGCTACGAGAGCCACATCGGCCCCAACAACAAGATCGGTCCCTTCACCCATGTGCGCACTGGCACCAAGACCGCCGAGGGCTGCCACCTGGGCGCCTACGTCGAGACCAAGAACGCCGACTTTGCCGAGGGCAACACCGTCAGCCATCTGACCTACATCGGCGATGCCACCGTGGGCAAGTACTGCAACTTTGGCTGCGGCACCGTCACCTGCAACTACGACGGCGAGGGCAAGTACCACACCACCATCGGCGACTATGCCTTCATCGGCTGCAACACCAACCTGGTGGCCCCTGTCACCGTGGGCGACCATGCCTTCACCGCCGCCGGTTCCACCATCGGCCACGATGTGCCCGCCGGTGCCCTAAGCATCGAGCGCGCCAAGCAGACCGAGATCGACAACTGGGGCGAGAACAAGCTGCAAAAGTACATCGCAAAAAAACAGAAATTGGAAGCCGACAAAAAGAACAAGTAAAGGAATTAAAATGTTAGGAATGACCTCCGGGGCGGACTGGCTGATCGCCGGGCTGGGCAACCCTGAACCGAAATATGATGGCACCCGCCACAACGCCGGGTTTGAGGCGCTGGATTATCTGGCTGCGCAGTGGCACTGCGACATTGCCAAAGCCAAGTGGCAGGGCCTGTACGGCACCGCCCAGGTGGGCGACCACAAGGTCGTACTGCTGAAGCCGCTGACCTATATGAACCTGAGCGGCCAGAGCATTGCTCCCGCCGCCAACTTTTATAAGATCCCCGCCGACCACGTCATCGTACTGTGCGACGACATCACCCAGGAGCCGGGCCACCTGCGTATCCGACCCCACGGCTCGGCGGGCGGCCATAACGGGCTAAAAAGCATCATCGCCAGCCTGGGCACCGAGAATTTCAGCCGCATCCGCATTGGCATCGGCGCCAAGCCCAACCCGCAGTACGACCTGGCCGCCTGGGTGCTGGGCAAGCTGCCCCCCGCGGACCGCAAGGCCATGACCGACCGCTACCCGGACATTGAGGACGCCTGCAAGCTGCTGATGGACGGCAACCTGCAATACGCTCAGAATAAGTTCAACCATTAAGGGGATGTACACCATGAGCAAACTTCGTAAACAAGCCCTGATCCGCATCGTGATCTGCGTTATCATGCTGGCCGCCACTATCGTGTTTTCCTTTTTGCTGATCACCGGCAAGCTGGACGGCACGTCTTCTTCGGCAAGCTCCAATGCCGACAGCCTGCCCTCCGTAAGCGACAGCGTGGAGGCCGATACTCCCGAATCTACCGAGCCTGTGGAATCCACCGAGCCGGAGCCCACCCCCGAACCGACGCCGGAGCCCACCCCAGAGCCGACCCCGGCCAACTTTGACGGCTTGGCCGAGCAGCCCACCACCGTGTTCGCTGAGGGCGAGCAGCCCAGCTACACCACCACCGCCGATGCCAGCATGAACCTGCGTGCCGGCCCCGGCACCGACTTTGACAAGGTGACCAGCGTACCCGCCGGCACCGCCGTGACCGCCCTGGGCACCAACAGCGACGGCAGCTGGGTGGTCGTGCAGGTAGGCGGCCAGTACGGCTGGCTGAAGGTCGAGTTCCTGAACCAGTAACCTTATAAAATTATTGTAACTATGCTGTTTTCTTCACTTTTTGCTAAAACAGCCGAATATGAAAAACTGGCGCATGCGCTCTCCGCACCGGGGGCATGCGCCTTATTCGGTTTACCCGGTTCCGGCCGGGCGATGGTCTACGCCGCGCTGGCGAAGGAGACCGGGCGCTTTCTCTGCATCGTGACCCCCGGCGAGGCTGAGGCCACTCGCTTTGCCGGGGACCTGAACGCCCTGGGCATCCCCACTGCCGTTTTCCCTGCCCGAGATTACGTGCTGCGCCCCATTGAAGGCACGGCCCGCGAGTATGAGTACCGCCGCCTGAGCGTGCTGGGCGACATCGTGGGTGGGCGGCTGCAGGCCGTCTGTGTGCCGGACGAGGGGCTGACCCAGTATACCACGCCCCGCGCCGAGTTTTGTAACAACACCCGCACCCTGCACCCAGGCGACACCGTGCCCCGCACCGAGCTGACCGCGCTGTTGTACAACGCCGGGTACGCCCGCCGCGCCCAGGTGGACGGGCCGGGCCAGTTCTCCATCCGCGGCGACATTGTAGACCTGTACGCCCCGGATATGAAGCTGCCCGTGCGTATGGAATTTTGGGGCGACGAGATCGACACGATGCACACCTTCGACCTGGCCACCCAGCGCCGCGAGGACCCCATTGAAAAAATTTACGTCAGCCCCGCGCGGGAGGTGCTGTTTGGTTCCCCTGCCGAAACTGCCGAGCTGCTGCGGGCCTTCATCAAAAAATTCCGCGGCAAAAAGCGCACTGCCTTAGAGGCCTGCCTGGCCACCGAGCTGGCCCAGCTGGACGGCGGTGCTCTGCCTGTGAATATGGACAAATATCTCGCGGTGCGCTATCCACAGCCCGCCACACTGCTGGATTATTTCGATGATCCGCTGCTGGTGCTGGAGGAACCGGCCTCCTTACGGGAGGCTGAGCGCGCCACCACCTACCGTCGGGGCGAGGAAATTTCTGCCCTTTTGCAGGATGGCGTGCTGGCCGCCGGGCTGGACAATCTGTACGCCGAGAATGGCTACCTCTGGGCGCAGGCCGCGAACCACCGCACGATCTGCGCCGAGAACTTTGCCCGCAGCATGCCGGACATTCCACTGAAGGACATCGTCAACGCGCCCGCCCACACGCTGCCCGCCTGGGGCGGCGAGGTGACCAGCCTTTTGGAGGATCTGCAGCCGCTTTGCAACGGCGGCGCAGCCGTCACCGTATTGGCGGGCACCCAGCGTGCCGCCGCGGGCCTGGCCGCCGACCTGCGCACCAAGGGGCTGCTGGTCACCACGGACCCGGACGCCGCCCCCGGCGCAGGGCTGGTGCAGGTGCTGCCGGGGCAGCTTTCCGCCGGGTGCAGCGTGCCCTTTGCCAAGTACGCGCTGTTCACGGCGCGGGCGTTTGGCATCAGCAGCACCCAGAAAAAGAAAAAGCGCAATAAAGACGCGCTGAACAGTTTAAGCGAAATCGCTGTGGGCGACCTGGTGGTACACCAGAACCACGGCATCGGCCGCTATGCGGGCATCCAGCGGATGGCCGTGCAGGGCGTCACCAAGGATTATCTGCGCATCGAGTACGACAAAAAGGACGTGCTCTACGTCCCGGTCACCCAGCTGGACCTGCTGTCCCGCTACACCGCCCCCAACGACAGCGACAACGTGAAACTGTCCCGCCTGGGCGGCAGCGACTGGGCCAAGACCCGCAAAAAGGTCAAGGCTGCCACGGAGCAGATGGCGAAAGAGCTGATCGAACTCTACGCCCGCCGCAAGCAGGCCAAGGGTCACGCTTTCCCGCCCGACGACACCTGGCAGGGGGATTTTGAGCAGCGCTTCGCCTACGATGAGACCCCCGACCAGCTGACCTGCGCCGCCGACATCAAGCACGATATGGAAGAGCCCTGGCCCATGGACCGGCTGCTGTGCGGCGACGTGGGCTTTGGCAAGACCGAGGTTGCTCTGCGCGCGGCGTTCAAGTGCGTGATGGGCGGCAAGCAGTGCGCCATTCTGGCTCCCACCACCATTTTGGCTTGGCAGCATTTCAACACCGCCATTGCCCGCATGGAGGCATTCCCCGTGCGCATCGGGCTGCTCTCCCGCTATCGCAGTGCCAAGGAGCAGAAAGAGACGCTGCGCGGCCTGAAAGACGGCACAGTAGACATCGTTATCGGCACCCACCGGCTGCTGTCCAACGATGTAAAGTTCCATGATCTGGGGCTGGTCATCATCGACGAGGAGCAGCGCTTCGGCGTCAAGCACAAGGAGAAGCTGAAAGAGGCTTTCATCGGCGTGGATATGCTCACGCTGTCGGCCACGCCCATCCCCCGCACACTGAACATGGCGCTGTCCGGCATCCGGGATATGTCCACACTGGAGCAGCCGCCCTTTGAGCGCCAGCCCGTGGAAACCTACGTGCTGGAGTACGACGAGGGCATCGTGGCCGAGGCCCTCCGCAAGGAGCTGGCCCGCGGCGGGCAGGTCTACTACCTGCACAACCGCGTGGACACTATCGAGGAATGTGCTGCCCGCGTAGGCAAGATGGTGCCGGGCGCGCGCATAGGCATCGCCCACGGCAAAATGACCGAGGAGCAGATTTCCTCGGTGTGGCAGCAATTGCTGGACAATGAAATTGACATTTTGGTCTGCACCACGCTGATCGAGACCGGCGTTGACGTGCGCAACTGCAACACGCTTATCATTGAAAATGCCGACCGCATGGGTTTAAGCCAGTTGTACCAGATCCGCGGCCGCGTGGGGCGCTCGTCCCGCAAGGCCTATGCCTACTTTACCTTCACCCGCGACAAGGTGCTGACCGAGGTTGCCGCCAAGCGGCTTTCCGCCATCCGGGAGTTTACCTCCTTCGGCTCCGGCTTCCGCATTGCGATGCGCGACTTGCAGATTCGCGGCGCGGGCAGCCTGCTGGGGCACAGCCAGCACGGGCATATGGAGTCGGTTGGCTACGACCTGTATGTAAAGATGCTGAGCCAGGCCATCTCCGCCGCCCGTGGCGAGACCCCCGCGCCGGACAAGAGCGATTGCCTCATCGACATCACGGTGGATGCTTTCCTGCCTGAGGATTATATCCCCGATGCCGCAGGCCGCATCGAAGCCTACAAGCGCATTGCGGCCATTGAGACCACCGCCGACGCGGATGATGTCATTGATGAACTCATCGACCGTTACGGCAGCCCGCCCAAGAGTGTGCAGGGACTGGTGGATGTATCGCTGATCCGCGTGACCGCCGCCCGCGTAGGCATTGCCGAGATCGTGCAGCGGGGCGACCAGCTGATTTTGTACTCCGACATCGTGGGCCCAAAGCGGCTGGCCCCGCTGATGGACCAGTACCCCCACCGCGTGCTGTATAACGCGCTGGGACGGCCGTATTTCAGCCTGCGGGTGCAAAAAGGCGAGAACCCGCTGGTGCTGCTGCGGGATATTGTAACCCTGCTGCCGGGGGCACAGGGTGAAAAGGAAAAATAATCCTTGACAACCCCCCGGTAATAGGCTATATAATAAATGAATATCTGTTTTAAAGGAGTTATCGTATGGATTCCGAAGTTTTTGCACGTATTCGTGATTATCTGGCTGACCAGCTGGAAGTTGAACCTGAAAAGATCACCCCGGACAGCGACATTGTCAACGATTTCGGCGCGGACAGCCTGGACGTCATCGATATGATCACCACCCTGTCCGACGAGTTCGGCGTGGAGATCCCCGATGAGGACATCGAGACTTTCCACACCGTGGGCGACGTGGTAAACTATCTCGAGGACAGAATGTAAAATCATTAAGTTTCGTTAAGAAAAGTGTGAGGATAAAATGGCAAACGATAAGAAAAAAATGGTCGAAGCGATCACCGCACAGGAGGTCGACTTTGCCCAGTGGTATACTGACATCTGCACCAAGGCCGAACTGGTCGAGTACTCCAGCGTAAAGGGCTTTGTGGTGCTGCGCCCCTATGGCTACGCCATCTGGGAGAACATCCAGAAGAACCTGGACAGCCGTTTTAAGGCTACCGGCCACGAGAACGTGGCTATGCCCGTGCTGATCCCCGAAAGCCTGCTGAAGAAAGAGGGCGAGCTGGTCAACGGCTTTGCCCCCGAGGTTGCCTGGGTCACCGCCGGCGGCAGCGACCCGCTGGAAGAGCGCCTGGCTGTGCGCCCCACCAGCGAGACCATGTTCTGCGACCATTTTAGCCATGTGCTGCACTCCTACCGCGACCTGCCCATGCTGTACAACCAGTGGTGCAGCGTCGTCCGCTGGGAGAAATCCACCCGTCCGTTCCTGCGCACCCGCGAGTTCTGGTGGCAGGAAGGCCACACCATCCACGAGACCGCCGAGGAAGCCAAGGCCGAGACCGAGCAGCAGCTGAACTGCTACGCCGACTTTGCCGAGCATGACCTGTGCATTCCCGTGCTGAAGGGCCGCAAGACCGACAAGGAGAAGTTTGCCGGCGCCGAGGCCACCTACACCATCGAGGCTATGATGAAGGACGGCAAGGCCCTGCAGAGCGGCACCAGCCACTACTTTGGCGATAAGTTCAGCCGCGCTTACGACGTGACCTTCACCGGCCGCGACAACACCCTGCAGTATCCGTTCCAGACTTCCTGGGGTGCTTCCACCCGCCTGATCGGCGCGATCATCATGACCCACGGCGATGACGACGGCCTGATCCTGCCCCCTGCCATTGCCCCTGTGCAGGTAGTCATCGTGCCTGTTGCCGCCCACAAGCCCGGCGTGCTGGACAAGTGCCGTGAGCTGGCTGCCGAGATCGGCAAGTATGCCCGCGTGAAGCTGGACGACAGCGACAAGCAGCCCGGCTGGAAGTTTGCCCAGTGGGAGATGAAGGGCGTGCCCGTGCGCCTGGAAGTCGGACCTCGCGACATCGAGAACGGCCAGTGCGTGCTGGTCCGCCGTGACACCCGCGAGAAGCAGTTCGTCAAGTTTGACGAGCTGGCCACTGCTATTCCCGCCGCCATGGACGCCCTGGCTAAGGACCTGTACGACCGCGCCCTGGAAAACCGCGAGAAGCGCACCTACAGCGCCACCACCATGGACGAGATCAAACAGATCGCCAAGGAGCATACCGGCTTTATCAAGACGATGTGGTGCGGCGACCTGGCCTGCGAGGAAGCCATGAAGGAGCAGGCTGGTCTGTCCAGCCGCTGCATGCCCTTTGCCCAGGAGCATCTGAGCGACGTTTGCCCCGTCTGCGGCAAGCCCGCCCAGAAGATGGTCGTTTGGGGCGTTGCCTACTAATTCGTAAAAATAAAAGCGGTGCCGCAAAGCGCCGCTTTTTCTGTATCGGTGAAAAGTATCATGTCTGTGCTGGTTTTAACATTGGGGCTGTATATGCTGGGGCTGCTGCTGGCGGCCGTCGGCAGCCGGTTGGCAGGGCGCTGCACCACCTGGTGCTGTGCCCTGCTGGGCCTGCCCATGTGGGTAGTGGGCGGCACCATTGCGCCGTTCTGCCTGGCTTTGCCCCAGCTGATGCTGGCGCTGCTGGCCGCTGGCATGGGCATCACTGGCCTGGCGGTAGGCACGGCGCTGGCCGGTGCCGTTACCAATGTAGGGCTGGCGCTGGCACTCTGCCTGCTGGGCGGCAACGGCCAGCCTGTGGTGGCCGACCGGCAGGAGTTTTGCCGCAAATGCCTGCTGCTGGCGCTTTCCTGCGGGGTCATCGCCCTGTTTGTGCGGGACGGCACCCTAAGCTACACCGGCACCGGACTACTGATGCTGCTGTTCGTCATCTTTGTTTTGTCCAGCATCGTCTACCAACACCAGTTTATTTATGGCGAGCGGTACGAACCGATCTCTACCGACGGCTGCACCGCCATCCCCCCAGCGCAGGATTACGGCTACACCGCCCGCACAATGGCCTTCCCCGTGATGAACCTGCGCAACTCGCTGAAAAACCTGGCCGGTGTAGTGGGTGGGCTGGCGCTGCTGGCCGTCGGGGCGCGGGCGCTGGTATACAGTGCCACCACCATTGCCAATTTGACCGGTACCATTCAGGCCTTGTGGGCGGCGACGCTCATCAGCTTTGGCTTCTGCCTGCCCCTGCTGGCAGAAGCACTGAGTCACCCTTTCGGCTCGATTTGGAAGCGGTTCGACGCCCGCTGCCGCTTCTACCCTGCTGACACGCTGCCCATCCAGCTGTTGAACAGTGCCATTCTAAATTTAACGCTGGCGCTGCCTATTTCCAGCTTGATGTACCGCCACCGCCTGCCGGTGGGCGCACAGTTCCGCGCCTATGAGGTGCCCATTTTGGCTGCCATGGCGCTGGTGCTGCTGGCCGAGCCGCTACTGCGCCGTCGCCTGCACCGCTGGCAGGGTGCGGCCTGCCTGGTGCTGTACTTTTTGTACCTGGCGGCGGTCTCCTTCGCGCCCCGGGCCGGCGCGTAAAGTTTTCAACAAGACGAATCCCCCCGCGGAAAGCTCCGCAGGGGGATTTTCTGTTTTAGTAGGTTGTCAACGTTGTGCCGACGAAGTAGTGGGTCAGGATGTCGCGGTAGCTCCAGCCGTTGCGGGCATAGCCGATGGCGCCCCACTGGCTCATGCCGCAGCCGTGGCCGTAGCCGTACACATCAAAGATGAAGCAGTCCAGATCGGCGTTGTAGCTGACCGTGAAGCACTGGCTGCGCAGGCTGCGGCCGTCCACGCTCTGGCGGGCCAGCAGGTTCTCGCGGAACCAGCGGCCGCTGACGGTGCCCACGCTGGCATCCGGGCCGACCTGGATCTTGGCCACCCAGCCGTATTGGTTGGCGGACTGGATGGTGAACCAGCTGTTGGGGTCCACGCCGGAAAGGTCGATGTCCATCACATCTTTAATGCGGTCCTGCAGCGTCTGGCGGGAGAAGCGGGCCGTGCCGCTGGAGTTGCCGTTGGTGTTCCAGTTGGTGGCGATCTGCTGGTCGTAGGGGCTGTCCACGGCCTGCAGCCAGGCGCGGTCGTTGCCCCAGACCTCGGCAGCCGAGGCCGTGCCGGTGCTGGCGGAGGCGAAGTAGGGCGTAAAGCAGACCTGACCGTTGTAGGTCACCAGCACGTGGGCAACCTCCTGGGCAGCGGCCAGCGCGGCAGCGCCCGGCTCGGCCCCCAGTACGGAGGGGTAACCCGACTGGCTCAGGATCCAGCAATGGGTGGCCACGCATTGGGCCTTGTAGGCCTCGGCGGGGGCGCTGGAGCCAAGCTCGTTCTGGGCCACCATGGCCAGGCAGCGCACCAGGTCCATCGTCTGGGCGGTGCCGTTCATCGTCACATTGATGGTCTCGCCCTCGGCGCTGGTGCCGCCATTGTTGGTGTTGTTGTCGCCGCTGTTGCCCGGCGTATCCGGCGTGGTATCGCCGTTTTCGGTGCTGTCGCTGCCGTCGGCGGTGCTGTCCGCCGGGGCGGGCGTGGGGTTGGCGTTGGCGATCTGGTCCACCGTCACGGTCTGCTCGGGCAGGCTGCCCTCGGCGCCCTTGTTCAGGTCTGTCTCGGTGGCGTTGGCCGAGCCTGCCACATCGGTCAGGCCCGCCATCAGCTTGTCGGCGCTGGCAATCAGCGCGTCAGTGCGCTGCTGCATCTCGCTGGCGGCCTGGCTCAGGTCGGTGCTGGTGTCAGCGCTGTCGCTGGCCGTCTGGCTGCTGCCGCGGTTGGCGGCAGTAGCGGCGCTTTGCTTGGCGTAGCGGTCGATGCTGGCACCCAGCAGGGCGCTGACGGTGGGCATCGGCTGGTTTTTACTCTGGTACTGCACGGCAGTCAGCAGGGGTTCGTCCGCCGCCGTGATGGCCGATGCGTTGAGCACCTCGGCCTCGCCGTCCTCGATGAGGCGGCCGGTGACACAGAGCTGCACACCGGCGTCCTCGCTGGGGGCGGTCAGAGTCAGGAAGCGGGATGCGTCCCCCACTTCCACCTCGGTATCCCACAGGCTGCGGGCCTGGATGCCCGCCACGAAGCGGAGATAATCGTAATAGCTGGACAGGTCGGTGCTGCCGTAGAGGTCGAAAGCACCGTCGCCCTGCTCGGCGGGGTCGTAGTAGTAAACGGCCAGCACCTTAAAGCGGTAGGCGCGGCCCGGCAGGTAGAGGGTAAAGCCGCTGTTGGCCTTGATGCCCTCCTCGGTGGTAAGCGGGGTGAGCAGGGCGTCGGTGGAAGCCAGCACCGTGTTGCCGGGGGCGGTGCTGTTCAGCGCGCTGGCTGTGGCAAAGCGGGTCTGGGCAGTTTCGCCGTCAGCGTTTTCGGCAGTGGCAGTATCAGCCGCGTAGACAAAGCGGCCCTCCATACCGGGGAAGCCCAGGTAGCCTACCACGCCGGGCAGCTTCTCGGTACCCTTGGTCAGGTAGCTTTCGGCGGTGTTGTCGTACAGGGCGGTGCCGTAGCTCTTGGCGGCAGGGCGCGCGCCCAGGTCATTGCTAAAGAACCACCACAGCGCCACTGCGCCGCCCACGATGACCAGCGCCAGCACCACCAGCACGGTGACGACCATGCGGCGGCGGCGCTTCTCGCTCTTTTCGATCATGGCAAGGCTGTGGCTGCGGATGCTGTTTTCCGCGCCGGGCTTGTCCCCATGGCGGCGGGGCGGCAGCGGGGCGTCCTCTGCCTCATTGTCGCCGTCCTCCTCAAACAGGCGGCTGGCGGCTTTGGTAAAGTCCTCGGCAGTGGTGGTGCGGCCCGCAGCGGCATCGGCTTCGTCCGCCGCCTGGGCAGCGGCCAGGGCCTCAGGGTCCAGTTCTGCCGAGAAATCCGGCACATCATCGTCCAGAATGGACGGTGCCGGGCTGCGGCGGATGGTGGCCTGCTGTTGTTCTGCCGCAGGCTGGGCGGCATCTGCTTCGGGGGCCGGGGCACGGCGGTTCACCCGCAGACTGCGGGCGGTACGGGCGGCTTCTGGGCCGGCGGTACGGATGTCCAGCGGGTCGGTGGTGTCGACAGTTTCAGCGGGTTTGCTTTCCTCCTCCAGCTCCGATTCAAAGCGAATCGTGCCGGTGGGTTCGGACACTGCCGGGGGTGCGGTGTGGGTGCGGCCCACATTCAGGTGGCGGGTCGCGCCGGGGTCAGCGGATTCCGCCGGGGCAGGTTCAGGCGTCGGCGGGGCCACCGGCTCTGCGGTGTCAAAGTCCAGCATCGGCTCAAAGTCTGCGGTGCGGTCCGGCTCGGTGGTGGGGGGTGTGCGGCGGCGCAGCGAGAACCGCACCGTGTTGCCCCGATCGCGCCCGGCTTCGGACACGATGAGCAGCGGCCGCTCCCGCCCAGGGCGGAAGATGATGCAGGAATCGGTCAACCGCAGGCCCAGCACGCGGCGGCGCAGCAGGTCCAAGATTTGGTTGCCGATGGTGGCATCGTTCAGATCCGGCGGCAGCGCGCAGGCGGCAGCACCGTGGTTATCGCAGATCAGCACAAAGGGGCACTGGCCCACGGTAGCGGGCATGTACACGGCGGCAAAGTCCGCCCCTGCGGCCTGCATGGCGGCCAGGGCGCGGCCTGCGGCGGCCTGCACCACATCGCCGGGGAATTTTTTCAACAGCTGGGGCGGCACCGTGATCTGCTTTTGCTTTTCGGGGTCAGCGTAGCTCTCGGTGCCAAAGTCAAACACAGCTTCGCTGTGGGGCAGCGGCTGCAGCAGCGCACCAACCAAACGGCCCGTAGTTTCATCCGCCGCCACCAGCAGCTTGCGCTTTTCCAGCAGGGTGTCCAGCGTAGCCTGGGCCAGGCTGGTCTCGCCGGTGGCAAACACATCATCGCCAAATTTGGCGCGCAGGCGCTGCACCCATTTTTCGCAGTACTGCTCGGCCATGGCGCGGTTGGGCGCACTGACCTGCACGCAGACGGCAAACTCGCCGTCACGTTCCAGCAGGCGCAGGCCGGGGCAGCCATCGGCCCGTGCCTGACGCAGCACTGCCGAAACTTCCGCCGCCGTGGGGCCAAAGACGCGCAAAATTCTCAGTTCTGTGTTTACCATGTTAAACCTCTAGTCAAATATCCATTGTTGTGGCCGGGGTATCAGGGGTGATGGCCAGGCTGTCCGGCACAGGCAGGCCCAGCGCCATGCGGCGCAGCATATCCAGCGCGTACATGGCGGCGCGGGCGCGGATGACACTGCGCTCCCGGTAGCCGCCCAAGGTCAGCCGCATGAGGCAGCCCGTGTTGGAGCGGGCGTCGGCGCCAGCCAGGTAGACCGTGCCCACCGGCTTGCCGGGCAGTTCCCCTCCGGGTCCGGCCAGGCCGGTGATACCCACGGCCAGCTCCGCGCCGGATTCTTTCGCCGCGCCAAAGGCCATGGCAGCAGCCACGGGGCCGGAAACCACGTTGTACTGTGCAATCGTCTCTGCCGGGACGCCCAACAGCTTTTGCTTGGCGGCCTCGGCGTAGGTGACAAAGCCGTAGCCAAACACCTCGCTGGAGCCGGGCACATTGGTCAGCCGTTCGGCAATCATGCCGCCGGTGCAGCTTTCAGCCGTGGCGGCATGCAGGCCATTTTCCCGCAGCACGCGCACAACGGTGTATTCCAGCGCAGGCACGTCCACATCATAGGCGGCATCGCCCAAAATCCGGCGGAACTCCTCCAGCCGTTCGCGGCAGGCGGCCTCGGCGGCTTCGGGGGTTGTTTCCCGCGCAGTTACGCGAATTTCACACTCGCCGGTCTTGCAGTAGATGGCGGCAGTGGGGTTGGTGCTTTCAAACAGCGGGGCCACCTTGCTGGCGATGGCGCTCTCGCCGCCCAGCACCCGCAGCGTGTGGCTGTGAATGGTGCAGTTCTGGCGGGCCAGCAGCAGCGGGCGCACCTGCTCCAGCCACATGGCCTTCATCTCCCGGGGCACGCCGGGCATCAGGGCGGCGCAGTGGCCCTGGGCATCCTCAAACCAGGCGCCGGGGGCGGTGCCGTGGTCGTTGATGATCTTGCGGCCGTTTGTCGGCACCATGGCCTGCTTGCGGTTATTCTCGGTGGGGCGGCGATTTGTCCGGGCAAAGAAAGCCAGAATTTTGTCCCACTCGGTCTCGTCAAAATGCAGCGTATCGCCAAAGACCTCGGCCACTGTCTCCTTGGTCAGGTCGTCCTCGGTAGGGCCTAAGCCGCCGGAGAAGATGAGCAGGTCGCTGCGGCTTTTAGCCTGGGTCACCAGCTCCCGCAGGCGGGCGGGGTTATCGCCAATGACGTGCTGGTGCAGCACGCTGATGCCCAGCTCGGCCAGTTCGCGGCTTAAAAACTGCGCATTGGTGTTTAAAATGTCGCCCAGCAGCAGCTCGGTGCCAACGCAGATGATTTCAGCGGTCACAGCAGATCATCTTCTTCCCCACCCATACGGATGTAAATTTTCTCGACATTTTCAGCAGCTTCCGCTTCCAGCGCCAGCAGGTCGGGCATACCCGCCTCAGCCGCCAAAATTTCCTCCATAGTGGGGCTGGTCTTGGGGTGCGGCGGGGTGAAGATGGTGCAGCAATCCTCGTAAGGTTCGATGGACGTCTCAAAGGTGCCGATCTTGCGCGAAATAGCGATGATCTCGGTCTTGTCCATGCCGATGCAGGGGCGCAGCACGGGCAGGTCCTGGGCGGCGTCGGTGCAGGCCAGGGCCGCCATCGTCTGGCTGGCCACCTGGGCCAGGCTCTCGCCGGTGATAAGGGCCTGCAGTTCCAGCTTGGCGGCCACACGGTTGGCGATGCGCAGCATGCTGCGGCGCATCAGCACGGTGAACAGCACGTCGGGGGCATTATCTCGGATATACTCCTGCGGCTTGGTGTAGGGCACGACGAAGAGCGTGCAGTTGCCGGTGTACTCCACCAGTTCCCGGGCCAGGTCGCGCACCTTCATCTTGGCGCGCAGGCTGGTGTAGGGCGGGCTGGCAAAGTGGATGTGATGCAGCGCCAGGCCGCGGCGGGCCATGCACCAGGCGGCGACAGGGCTGTCGATACCGCCGGAAAGCAGGTTGAGGGCACGGCCGCTGGTGCCTACCGGCAGGCCGCCGGCGGCTTCCACTTTGGGGCCGTGGACGTAGGCGGAGTGGTCGCGGATCTCGACCATGACTTCCAGCTGGGGGTTGTGCACGTCCACCCGCAGGTGATGGTGCTTGTCCAGCAGGTAGGCGCCCAGCTCGCGGCAGATTTCGGGGCTCTTCATCGGGTAGGTCTTGTCGGCGCGCTTGGC
>OLSN01002289.1_pt1 | contig 14252 bp, 16 predicted proteins | sample 1672411 | NCBI WGS metagenome assembly OLSN01 (sample SAMEA3136683, study PRJEB25190) | human gut metagenome | biome: human gut; feature: human-associated habitat; material: faeces | place: Austria | collected 2013
GTGCGTTAACAACAAAGGAAATAACTTACAATCAGTTTATAGCTTTGTTGGAGCATGCTTCAGAACGCCCGCAGCTTCTTCAATAAGCGTGCGGCGGTCTTCGGGCTTGCTTGCGAGAATAGCATCGAGCTTGCCTTGGCTGATGATGGAATGCGCGCCCGTGCCAAGACCGGTGTCGTGCAGGATGTCCATGAAGTCCATGCGGCGGGCTGGCGCGCCGTTGATGAGGTATTCGCTTTCGCCGGAACGGTACATGCGGCGAGTAAGCGATACCTCGTTGAAGTCGACAGGCAGCGTGCCGTCGGAGTTGTCGAGCACGAGTTCGACTTCGGCCACGCCGACGCTTTTGCGGGCCGAAGAGCCCGCAAAAATGACGTCTTCCATGGCCTGGCCACGCAAATTCTTTGCATTGCGCTCGCCAAGCACCCACAGCACGGAGTCGGAGATATTCGATTTTCCCGAACCGTTCGGACCGACGATTGCTGTGATGCCCGGTTCGAGCGAAATCACGGAACGGTCGGCGAACGACTTAAACCCTTTCAGGATCAGGGATTTCAGATGCATGTATGCCTACTCCTGGCTATGCTTCGCAGCTGCCTTCGCACGCTTTTCCTGCTCGCGCTTCTCGCGCTTCGCACGTTTTTCCTGCTCGCGTGCCGCCTTGGCTTCCGCCTTCGCGGCTTGCTTGGAGTTCATTTCGTCAAGCGCGGTTTTCGCCGCCTGGCTTTCGGCTTCCTTCTTCGTGCGGCCCATGCCCGAAGCAAGCGCCTTCATGCCCGCGAATACCTGCGACACGAAGGTGCGATCGTGCGGCGGGCCCTGAGTCTCGATAAGCTTGTAGGTCGGCGTGATGCCCTCTTCCTGCAGCTTTTCCTGCAAGGCGCTCTTCGGGTTTTCAGGCTCTTTCGCCATATCGATGCTCATGCGCGGAATAAGCGTGCGCTCAATGAAGAGCTGCGCGCCTTCGATACCAGCGTCGAGGTACAGAGCCGCGACAACGGCTTCGTACACGTTTTCAAGCGCCGAGTGCAAGCCGCGACGGCCCGTGCCGCGTTCGGAAGAGCCGAATACGATGATATCGGCGAAGCCAAGCTTCTCGGCGACATCGGAGAGGCTCGCGCCAGAAACGAGCGCCACCTTGATGCGCGTAAGGCCGCCTTCGTCGATTTCGTGGTAGGTATGGAACGCCTCGCTCGCCACCACAGCGCCCAAAATGGAATCGCCAAGGAATTCAAGGCGCTCATACGAGAACTTGACCGGCTTGCCCTCGGTTGCGGAAGGATGCGTGATTGCTGCAAGCAGAATTTCGGGGTTTTTGAACTCGTAACCCAAAATCTTCTGGGCGAGCTCAACCTTCTGTTTCTGCTCTTCGGTATGGTTTTCGGTAAATGTCATCGGGACACCGCCTGGGAAATAAGCCCGCACACATCTTCGCGCACGACCTTGCTGGATGCATGGATGCCGTTCTTAATAGCATCGGCATTGCTTGAGCCATGGCCCACAATGCAGGCTCCCTTGACGCCGAGCAGCGGCGCACCGCCGAATTTGTCAGGGTTGATGCTATTTGCGAGCTCGGAAAGCTTGCCCTTGATGGCAAGCGCGCCAAGCTTCGTGGCGAGGTTCGAAAGGAAGACCTTCTTCACCGACTTGAACAGGGTTTTCGAAGTGCCTTCGATGGTCTTGAGCACGACATTGCCCGTGAAGCCGTCGGTGATGACGACGTCGTAATTCGCGGCGATAATATCGCGGCCCTCGCAGTTGCCCACGAAGTTCGGCACCTTTTCCTTAAGCTGCGCAAATGCGGCCTGCGCGAATTGGGAGCCCTTCGTGTCTTCTTCGCCAATGTTGAGCAATGCGCACTTCGGGCTTTTAATGCCAACGATTTTCTCGGCATAAATGGAGGCCATCTGGGCGAATTGAGCAAGATATTCGGGCTTGCAATCGGCATTCGCTCCGATATCCGCCATAACGACCGGCGCCACAGGAGACGGGATTACGCTGCACAAGCAGGGGCGAGAAACGCCTTTGATGCGGCCAATGCCGAGCGTGGCACCCGCCAAGCATGCGCCTGTAGAACCAGCGGAAAAGAAGCCTTGCGCCTTCCCTTCTTTCACCAGCTTGCAGCCGATCACGATGGAGGAATCTTTCTTTTTGCGCACCGCTTCGGCAGGATGTTCGGCCATGCCAATGACCTCGGTCGCGACTGCGGCGGTGCAGCGGTTGTGCGTGCTTGCGAACGGCTCCACGACATCGGCAGGACCAACAAGCACGACTTGCAGGTTCTCGTCTTCGGTGAGAGCGGCGGCAACACCATCGAGCACAACGGAAGGCGCATTATCGCCGCCCATGGCATCGACTGCGATGGTAACGTTTTCGGTTAAGGGCATCGATGAACCCCTTTCGTCATTGTGGTAACAAACGCGAAAATACGACAGCCCCGTTTCGAAAACGACTTACAATAAAAGGCTGCGCTCCGCATTGAAAAAGTCCTAGAAACACGAATGCCGACCCAAAACTGAGTCGGCATATTGACCGTGCATGTGCTATCGAGCGAGATTACTCGGTCTCGACAACCTCGCGACCCTTGTAGTAGCCGCAGTTGCCGCACACGCGGTGGGGCAACTTGACCTCGCCGCACTGCGGGCACACAGAGCGAGAGGGCATAGCGCAAACGTCATTGGCGCTGCGACGGGAGTGGGTACGAGCACGACCGGTTTTTTGCTTAGGCACTGCCATGGTTGTCACTTCTCCTTATCGATCTCGGCCGACCTTCAGCCGAAACGCTTCAAATGCTTGAATTCAGACGAAAGCAGATGATAGCAAAGCATCACGGTGCATGCAAGCATAAAACACCACTTAGCATGGAATTTTGATGCGGCAAGCCCAGATGGACCCAACTGCTTTCTGTACGGCAGTAAAGTATACGTCAGAAACTAAAGGCGCAAGGGCGCACACGAGCATTCCACACCTAAGGCGCATATCGAAAGGGGTCTCACGTGGCGGACAACCAGCATTCATGCGAAATCGCACCGGGCATTTTCCTTATCAAGGTGCCCCTGCCCGAAAACCCACTCAAGCAACTGAATTCCTACTTAATCCTCGATGAAGACCGTCCCACGCTCGTGGACGTCGGCTTCAACCGCATAGAGTGCGAGCAGGTATTGCGCCGTGCCCTCGATGATTTTGGCCTCGATTTCCAAGACATCGATGTGCTTGCGACACACAGCCACCCCGATCACGTGGGCAACCTCGATCGCATTTGGCGTCCGAGTATGCGCGTATACGCCCATATGCATTCATTCGAAGAGCCGCGCATCATGAATAAGCTGCAGAGCAGCACGTTTTTGCCCATCGTCGATGCGGTGACCCTGTGCGCCGAATCGCAACGCCAGCCCTCGCGCGTATTCTCGACCGACCTTTCCGCCGTGAAGGGCGACTACCCCGTGACCTATTTGAAAGATGGCGACATCTTCCGCCGCGGAAATTACCGCTTCCAAGTCATCGAAACGCCTGGCCACCATATGACGCATATCTGCCTCTATGACGAGGCATCGAAAATCATGCTCACGGGCGACCATGTGCTCGAGCGCATCACCCCGAACATCTCGTCATTCATGCTCGAGACCGACGAGCTCGGCGACTTCCTTGCGAGTTTGCGGAGGGTACGCGACTACGACGTGAAATTGGCGCTCCCCGGCCATGGAGAGCCCTTCAGCGGGCTTGCGCGACGCGTAGACGAGCTCATCGCCCACCACGAGGCACGCCTTACCGAAATGGAAGACCTTGTGCGCGCCGGCCATCACGATATCATCGACATCACAAGCAGCGCGAGCTGGAAATACCCCAATTGGGAAAGCTGGGCAATGGAGCAGAAGTTCTTCTCACTCGGCGAAACGCTCGCCCATCTCGTGCATGCCGTGCATTGCGGGACGATTCGCATGATCATTGAAGGCGAAGTCGTCGAATTCTACCTCGCGGAATAACGAGAAGGTTTCGTTTCGCTATACACGAACGAGCTTGGTCACGGCGGTTCTGCCTTGCGGCGGCCTCCCCAAGGGCCGCCTGAGTTCATGCATGCTTTTATTCAAAAGCTAAACGAAGCCAGGCGAGCGCATAGTGAGCGCAGCGAACGGTAGCGATCCGTGGCCTTGGGGAAGCCGCCGCAAGGCAGAACCACTCGCCCAAATATCCAACAAAGGCGCATATGAAAAAAGGACGCTTACGCATCCTTTTTTCTATTCGAACTTGAAATTCTTAAGCGCGGCGAATTGACTCGGCTTGCCGGAATCGGTTCGCACGACATCGTCCTCGACGGGCTTGCAGCCGCAAGGGCCGTCGTTGAGGTTCGCACCGCATTGCGGGCACAAACCCTTGCAGTCTTCAGCACACAACGGCACATAGGGCAAATCGACCAGCACGGCAGCCCTGAGGATAGGCTCGAAATCGAGCTGGTTGCTCTCGGGAAGATAGTCGAACTCGTCTTCATCCATATCTTCGGGCGCTTCCGATTCGCCCGGAATAATAAGATACGCCTCAAGCTCACCATTCACATCGTATTCAACTTCGTCGAGGCAGCGAGAGCATTCGGTCGCAACAACGCCGGTGATGGAGCCCGTAACAAGCAAGGCGCCGCCAACATTGCTCACAAAAGCGTTCCACTGCATGGCCCCAACCGTTTTGTAATGGTCGGGGCCGAAGTCAAACTCGCCCATGTCATAGGTTCCCTCGAAAGAAGAGCTCTCCGCCGGGGCGAAGAGCTCTGCAGGAACGTCTATGACCAGCGGATTATTTTCCACAGTCGCAGCCATTAGCGGCCGATTCCCTGGTTGTTCAAGCGATCGCGGCAACGGCGAACGCTCGTGATAAGCGTATCGAGGCTCTGCTCGACGTGGCCAAACACCTCGTCAGCGTAGTCTTCGGCGCCAGCGCGCGTCTGACGCTCGAGCTCGCGGGCGTCGGCCATGATGGTGTCGGCCTGCTGCTGCGCGATGCGCACGATTTCCTGCTCGCTGGCAATCGTCATAGCCTGGCTGCGAGCGTCTTCGATGAGGCGAGAGCTCTCGGCTTCCGCGTCGTCGAGGAGGCTCTGGCGCTCACGAACGATTTGGCGCGCCTGCGCGAATTCGCCCGGGAACGTATCGCGAATTTCATCCATAATCTCAAAAGCCGCGGTGATGTCGACTTGGCGAAGATTGTTCTTGCCGAACACCGGTTTCGAATCCTCAAGAAGGATAGAGAGTTCCTCAATGAGACCGAGAACTCCTGTTTCGTCCATTGCATCCCTTTCATGCCTGCTGCGAATATGCTGCATTTCAATACACTGCGGAAGGCCGCAGGTTGCTTTCATTGCAATCGATAAGATACTTGGCACCTTATCGCAAGTCAAACTATTCTAGCATGAAAAACGAGCGCGCAAGGCTTTCTCCACACCAGGCGTCACAAGCTCAGAAATATTGCCATGGAACGAAGCGATTTCGCGCACGATGGAGCTCGACAGGTACATATATTGCGGCGGAGACATGATGAACACAGTCTCAATCGAATCATTCAAGCGATAATTCGCCGCGGTCATTTGGAATTCGTATTCGAAATCAGTAATGGCGCGCAGGCCTTTCACGACGAACTTGCAGTCGATTTCCTCGGCGAAATGCACGAGCAAGTCGTCAAAGCCCACAACCGAGACGTTGTCCAGGTGGGCCGTGGCTTCCTTCGCGAGCGCGACGCGCTCTTCGAGCGTGAACAAGGGGCGCTTTTTGTCGCTTTTCGCAACGCCCACAATAACCTCGTCAAACATCTGAGATGCGCGGGCAATGACATCGATGTGCCCATTGGTAATAGGGTCGAATGTACCCGGAACCAACGCTCTTCTCACGATAATCCTCCTTATATGGGAAAGGCATTCCCTTCCACTGCGTTATTCCGCAGGCTCAACGTCTTCCTGAAACGAAAACAGCACGAAGCCAACCTTGGACTTGCCAAAGATTTTGTTCGCATGAATCTCAACGGACTCGCCCGTTTGCTCGATGAAACCCGCTACGTCAACCTTCGAATGGTGCTCGTAGGTTATCACTGCATCGGGCGCGAGCATACCACGCTCACGCAACGTTTGGACGAACGCCCACACTTCTTCGGTAGGATACGCATACGGAGGATCCAAAATCACGATGTCGAAAGGCGCACCGTACACGGGCGGCGTGGCAAGCACATCGGCCTGGCGAACGCGAGCGCGCTCCTGCGAAAGCTTCAACATATCGATATTGGAGCGCAATGCTTCGAGAGCAGCCTTGTCGCGTTCGAAAAACACCGCCGATTCCGCACCGCGCGAGAGACATTCGATGCCAAGGGCGCCGCTGCCCGCAAAGGCATCGAGCACATGCGCGCCTTCGAGCGAGCCATAGGCCGAAATAAGCGAGCTTATGAACGATTCCTTCACGCGATCGGTAGTCGGTCGCGTGTCCATTCCCGTGGGGGCTTTAAGGTTTCTGCCCTTGAAATCTCCTGCGATAACCCTCATCGCACGCCTCCTTTTTTCGCTGTGTGCGTTTTTCGCTGCGCTTCAGCGGAAAACACCGCATCCACTTCGCGCAGATAAAGCTTTGATTCAAGCGTATTCGCACGAACCTGAGTTTCCATATATTCACGCGCGTCGGCGTGAGCGGCCTCGATCACAGCTCCGTCACGAACCACGTTCACGAGCTTGAGCACCGAGGCGCCATGTTGGCGATTGCCTAAAATATCGCCTTCGCGGCGAAGTGACAAGTCATATTCGGCGAGCTTGAAGCCATCTTCGGTTTTCTCCATAGCCGACAGACGTTCGCATGCCGCCTTATCGCCCGTGGCTGAAATCAAACACATGAAACCGGGTTTTTCACCGCGGCCCACGCGTCCACGCAACTGATGAAGCTGAGAAAGGCCGAATTTATCAGCGTCTTCCACAATCATCACCGTTGCATTGGGCACGTCAACGCCGACCTCGATGACCGTCGTGCTCACAAGCACATCGATCTCGCCTGCGCGGAAGCGCTCCATGACCTCGCGTTTCGCTGCCGTTTTCATGCGACCGTGCAAAAGCCCCACCCTATACGCCGAAAATGTTTTCGCTTGCAGGAATTTCGCCTGAGCCTCGGCCGCCTTCGAATCATCGCCCGAGAAATCGTCGAACGAATCGATATACACCGGCTCGCCCTGCTCTCCGGCAGTTCCGGAATAGCCGAAACGCGAGCGCTCTTTAGGGCGCGGCCCAGAAGCTTGCGCAGCCGCGCCGCCCTGGGAGCCGACCAAGGGGCACACGATATAAGCTTGCTCTCCCCTTTTACATGCCTCAAGCGCCACGTCGTAAGCGCGGCCACGCTCGCGAAAGCCATACACCTTCGTCGTGCGTGGCGGGCGCTCGAAGGGAATCTCGCGCAAATACGACTGCGTCATAGAGCCATACAGCGCCAGGGCGAGCGTGCGAGGAATGGGCGTCGCGGTCATTTCGAGCACATCGCACGCCGCACCCTTCGCCATAAGGGCTTCACGCTGGTCAACGCCGAAACGTTGCTCCTCATCAATAATCACGAGCCCGCAATTGCGGCACACCACATCATCCACAAGCAGCGCATGCGTGCCAAAGCACACCGAAATCGAGCCCGAGGCCAAACCTTCGAGAATCGTCTCGCGTTCTGAAGCGGACGTTGAACCCGTAAGCTTCGCCCAGGTCACGCCCGATTTTTCGAGAAGGGGTCCCAAGCCTTGCGCATATTGGTCGACGAGCACCTCGGTGGGTCCCATCATGAGGGCCTGCTCACCAGAATCGGCCGCCATAACGAGCGCAAACGCCGCCACCATGGTTTTGCCCGTACCCACATCGCCCAAAAGCATATGGCGCATGCGCTCGGGGGCCGCCATGCGCTGCGAGATATCGGCAACCGCACGCTGTTGGTCACCCGTTAAAGAGAAGGGCACATGTTCCTCAAACGCCCTGCGGGCCGGGCCGTCAACGGCATGCATGCGCGGCGAAGCATCACCGAGTTCCGCTTGCGCCTGCTGCATCAAATGCATTTCAAGCGCAAGCACTTCCTCATACACCAAACGACGGCGTGCCTGGGCTTGCTCGGCCATATCGACGGGGAAATGAATCGCGCGCAATGCTTCCGCACGCGGCATAAGGCGATACTTCGCGCGAAGCGAAGCGGGCAGCGGATCGTACACGCGCCCGAGCTGAGAGAGCGCCCCACGCACGATGCGACGCATCTGGCCTTGCGGCACCTTCTCGGATGCGGCATGCACAGGAATCACCTGACCGGTGACTTCTTCGACGTTGTCGCCATCGACCTTATCGAGGAAAGGCATGGTCATGCGCAAGAAACCGTAGTTGAACTCAACTTTGCCCGCAACGCTTACACGCATGCCGGGGGTAAGCGTTTTCACAAGCCAGGGCTGCTTGAAAAACGTGACGATAAGCGTACCCGTGCCATCGACGAGCGTGACTTCCACCAGATCGAACTTCGGCTTGGGGCGCTTGAGAACAGCCTCATGCACCGTAGCGACAATAGTGGCATTTTCGCCAATGCGCGCCTGTCCGATGGTGCAGATATTCGACATATCAAGGTAACGCTTGGGGTAATGCGCGAGCACGTCACGAATTGTCGTGGCTCCAAAACGCGACAAAGCCGCCGCCCTGCCCGACGAAACGCCCGGAATAGAAGTCACGGGTGCGTCAAGAGCCAGGGTGGCGGCCAAGCGGTCAGACATGATGCAGTTGTTGCGCTACTCGAGCGAGAACACGACGGGGTAAAGCGCCTGCTCGCCGCGATGCGGGTCAATCTCAAGGTCTTCGTAGGCCTCTTCGATGCGAGCGACCAGCGTCTCAAGGTCTTCGTCGCTGAAATCTTCGCCAGCAAGAATGGTCATGGTATCGGCGTCGTCGGCCTCCATGGTTTCAAGCAACGCGAGCACAACGTCGGAGACGTCGGAACCAACGGCTTCAATGGAGCCATCGGCAATGCCAATGACGTCGCCATCTTTGATGGGATTGCCGTGGGCGTCTTTCGAGTCTTTGATGGCATGGGTGACTTCGCCGGTTTTCACCTCGGCGAAAGCCTCCGTCATGGCCTCGACGTTTTCTTCGAGCGAAGCTTCGCCATCGAAGCCGAACATCGCAGAAAACGCCTGCGGCACGCTCGTGGTGGCAACGACTGCGCACGGCTTCTCGGAAACCTCGACACAGGCCTGAGCAGCCATGATGATATTCTTGTTGTTGGGCAGAATGACGACAGAGTCGGCATTGACCTTGTTGACGGCAGCAAGGATGTCGGCCGTGGACGGGTTCATGGTTTGACCGCCAGAAATAACGACATCGACACCGAGAGATTCGAGAATCTTGGCCGTGCCAGAGCCGGGAGCCACAGCAACGACGCCAAGCGGCTTGTGCTCGGCTTCGAGCTGCGCCTCGATTTTCTCGTTGCGCTCGTCGCTTTGCAGCTTCATGTTGTGGACATGCACTTCAGAGATCTGGCAATCGTGCGTAAGGAACCAGCCCAGAACCTGGTCGGGGCGGTTGGAGTGCACGTGCACCTTGAAGTTGGGGTGCATGCCGACCATGAGGTCGCAGTCGCCCATGGTAGGCAGGAAGTCTTTCGCAGCATCAACGTCAACCGTGTTGGAATGCACGAGGAATTCGGTGCAGTAACGGAACGCGGAATCGACATCCCAATCGTCGATCTGCTCGATTTCCGCCTTCGGAGCAGGACGAGACATCGCGAGCGCGTCGCCAGCGAAACCTTCCTTGCCCGTGAGGGTTGCGGCGAACGCGTCGATGAGAATAGCCAGGCCAAAGCCGCCAGCGTCGACGACGCCGTTCTCTTTCAGCACAGGCAGAAACTCGGGCGTGCGCTGTACCGATTCATATGCGCCGTTCACGATGAAGTCGAGCGCCTCTTCGGTGCTGAGCTTCTTCTTGCGAGCCTTCTTCGCGGCGGCCGCGGTATCTTTGATTACGGTAAGAATGGTGCCCTCAACCGGTTTGCGCACGGCCTGGAACGCCACTTCGGTCGCGCGAGCGAAGCAAGAATCGAGAGACGCGGTGGTAATGCCCTCTTCTTCGAAGCCCTCAAATCCCTCGCACAAGCCGCGCAGAATCTGCGACGTAATAACGCCGGAATTGCCGCGGGCGCCCATGAGCGCACCCGTGGTGATGGTCTTGCGAATTTCCGCACTCGAAGCGCCAATCGGAAGCTTCGCAAGGTTGTCGACGACCATTTGCATGGTGAGCGACATGTTCGTGCCGGTGTCGCCATCGGGCACGGGGAACACATTGAGGCGGTTGACCTCGTCTTTGCGGTCGGAAAGCGCCTTTTGGGCAGCAGCGATCGCGTTCAGAACTTCATGCGTAGAATAGTTGCTCATATTAGGTGGTGTCTCCTCGATGACCTTTAGCAAAGCTCGCTATTTGCGAACTTTGATGCCCTGAACGTGCACTTCAATGCCATCGAGCGGCACCTGCGCAAACTCATTGAGCACATAGGTAACGTTGTCGATAAGGTTCTGCGAAACGACGGTGATGTTGGTGCCGTATTCGATAACCACATACAGATCGACGTGAATGCCAGCCTCGCGGGGCGTCACGATAACGCCGCGGCGCAGGCGGTTGGCGGGAAGAATCTTCGCGATGCCGTCTTGCAAAGAAGGCGCCGCCATGCCAACGACGCCGTAGCAGCCGAGGGCGGCGGTACCAGCGAGGTCGGCCAGCACGTCGTTAGATACGTGAAGATTGCCGGAAATCTTTTGCGTCATGAAATCGTCCTTTCCCACGACTGCGAGACAAACATTAAGTATACCCGTTTCAGCGCAGGCGCGGTGATACTTTGATACTCAAAGTACTCTTGCACACAAAAAAGCCCGCAGAAGCGGGCTTTTGCGTTTGTGCAGTTGTCGCGCTTTAGCCGCGGACGACCTTGCCGGCCTTCATGCAGGAAGTGCAGACATTCATCTTGCGGGACTTACCGTCAACGACGACGGAAACCTTCTGAATGTTCGGACGGAAGGTACGATTGGTTACGCGGTGGGAGTGGCTGATGCTGCGACCGGCCACGGGGTGCTTACCGCAAATTTCACAAACCTGGGACATTTCTCTCACTCCATTACTTCAGATAATCTCTGATTACAGGCAAAAAAGCTTGATTACTATAACACACGATTAGAGGTCACACAAGAAAAGTTATGACTTCTTGTGTTCTGTGTCGAAAACGTGAACGGCAACCTACAAACGGTTTCCGATTCGCATCCGATCGGCTCGCGCTCGCGAGCAAAACCAGGCCCGCACGAACAAGGATGCATCCCTGGTGTTTTAAAACCCGGGAACCTGTTAAACGCTACGAGCATTTAACAGGTTCCGATAGCAAAGAAGCCAAGGTTGAAGGCCATGCAACGAACGCCTAGCCGCGATACTTCTTATCGATGACCATAAGGCGGCCGCAACTCGGGCATACCGAAAGCGGAGACTCGGCACGAAGCCCCAACACGCGACTGTGGTCGAACGTCGTGCGGCATACCGTGCAAGCATTTTCGTTCAAGGCGGAAAGCGCCACCCCGCCCTTCGCCTTCGCGATGCGCTCGTAAGTCGCAAGCAGTTTCGAGTCGTTGACGAATGCGACCATGCGATCGCGTTCAGGCTTGAACTGGTTTACCCTCGCCAGAATCTCGCCACCCTTCGCGCGGTATTCGGCGATGAGCTTTTCCTCTTTCGCGCACAGCGAAGCCTCAATGGTGTCGATTTCGCCCTCGAGTTTCTCCATTTGAGCGAGCTTTTCTTTATAGCCGGCGATTTCATCGACGAGCGTATCACGACGCTTTTGGTAGCCCGAAAGCTCCTTGCTGTGCAGCGTAATGGAGCGGTAGTCACCGCCCGCCGTATCGATGAGGTCTTGCGCCACCTTTGATTTGCGCGCCAAATCGGCATCTTCGCCCTCGGCGTGCGCAAGCTGGGTTTGCGTATCTTTATGCATGCCCACAATGGTGCGGCGTTTTTCGGCTAGCGCCGCCTTCTTATGGCGCACGTCGAGAATCGCCATTTTCTGGGGAAGCTCGTCGAGTTGCTTGTTCAGTCGCGCGCATTCCGAATCGATCGCCTGAAGCTTCAACAGCGCCGCGATTTGCTCTTGGGTTACCTGCACTAGACCCTCCTCGTTTCGGGATGCTGCCACGCATCGTTTTGATCGAGCAACGTTATCTTCTCACGTGCAACGCCCACGCGAGCGCACGATTCGGCGAGAATTCGTGCAAAAGGCAATTCCGACACATCGTGGCCAAGCTCAATGATGCACAGGCCCTGCTGCGACGCCTCAAGCGCGGCATGGTATTTCACTTCGCCGCATACAAGCACGTCGATCCCGCGCTTCACGCACTCGGAAGCTGCATCGCCGGCGCCGCCCGTCCACGTGCATACCGTGGAAAGAGACGTATCCATGGCGCCCCACACGCGCGGTGCCCGACCGAACACCGCCATGCAACGAGCCGATAGGTCGCCGAGCGTGAGGCCCTCGCTGGCATCGATGGCGCAGATTTGACCATAGCCGAGCGATTCGTCGCGAGCAAGCGGCTCAAGCACAGTCGAGGGCTTCAAGCGCAGCATGCCCGGAAGCATGGATTGCGCAGGCGCACTCACATCGAGCGCCGTGTGCCAATTCGCAAGCGCCACTCCCAAGCGCGCCGCTTCGAACACCACCGAACCCGGCACGCAGGCACGAGCCGAAAGCGGCATGAACTCATCGGGAGCGTCGAGAAACGCAGGATGATGCGTCACAAGCACGTTCGCGCCGAGCTGCGCGGCTTCGCGAACGGCAGACACTGTAGGGTCGAGCGCGCAGGCCACGCCTTCGATTTTTGCCGAAGGGTCGCCCACGAGCAGGCCGGTTCGATCCCATGGTTCAGCGTCGGCCGGCGGAAACATGCGATTCAGGGCGGAGACGAGCTCGCCCACCAACGCAGGTGTCTGCGTGCCCTTTTCCGCAAGAGGCCCACGGCCCACATGGCGCAGCCCCCGCTGTTCCTCATCAATCTCATATTCCTCTTCATTCGCCATAATCGGCCTCCTTGTCTTTCGAGCCGTATTGGTTATTCGCACCTGTTAAATGCTCGTAGCGTTTAACAGGTCGTGATCACGTGCCGCGCGCTATAAAGAAGCCGCCCCGAAAGGCGGCTCGTCAACATCACAAATCGACCATGCGCACACCACGGCCACGCGTAGGAACGGCGAGCTGCGTATAGCCGGCAGCACGCATGTAATCGTAAGCGCGTTCGATATCGCGCGCGATGTGCTCCCTGCAATGCGCGTCGGTTTCCCACCGTGCACGCAACGCCCTCGGCGCGAAACGCCTGCAAAAGCGACGGCGATGGATAGTACTCGGAGCACTCGGCATACGCGCCCGAGGTATTCACCTCGACCATGCGCCCACCCTCGCGCGCCGCCCTCGCCATGCGCTCATACAAAGGCGTGAGATTGAACTCGGGCTTCGGGCTGAACTTCTTCACCACGTCGGCGTGCGCCATCACGGTAAACGGCATGTCGCTTTTCGCAGCCTCGCACCAAAGCTCGACATAGCGGTTCCAGAACGCCTCAAGGTCAACCGACTTCCAACGCGACATATTCTTATGGCTCACCATAAGCCAACGGTCAACGAAATGAATCGAGCCGAGCACAACGTCGAACCGGTCAAAGTCGCTCGCATGCAAAGCGCGCGTTTCGTCTTTGCCAAGCCAATCGAGCTCACAGCCCAAAAGCACGTCGATATCGTCGCGCTTCTGCTGCTCCCGCACAGCGTCAATATAGGCCTCAAGCCGCTCTGCCGGCATGGTGGAGCGCTTCGACGGGTCGAGCTCATCGGGAATAGGATAATGCTCCGTCGCCGCCATATGGGCAATGCCCGCATCGACCGCCGCCTGCACCATGTCGCCGAGCGGATCTTTGGCATGATTGCAGAACGTGGAGTGCGTGTGCATCGTTATGAGCTCGGTCATGCAATCGCCTCCTTGAACGCTTCGAAGAATGCATCGATGTCGGCTTGCGACTGGTATACGCCTGCCACCTTGTAACCGTAGAAGAAACCGATAGGATAGCCCGCCATCGTGTAACTCTGCTGTTTGTCTCCGGCGATAATGGAGTATCCGTCCTGAACGAGGCTCTTCACCTTATTCTTGATGGTGGTCAGGTTGGCACTGACAGAGTATCCCCAGTCACCGATCTGGTCACGCCAGCTGGCTGCCATTTCAAC
>OLSN01002291.1_pt1 | contig 14245 bp, 14 predicted proteins | sample 1672411 | NCBI WGS metagenome assembly OLSN01 (sample SAMEA3136683, study PRJEB25190) | human gut metagenome | biome: human gut; feature: human-associated habitat; material: faeces | place: Austria | collected 2013
GGTCGTCCAGCTCCTGTCCCTTGGGGGGCTTGGCACCGAACAGGGTGCGGCCGCAGAACATCAGATCCTTGCGCTGGTCGAACATCTCGCGGTCTACCAGGAAGTACTCCTGCTCCGGGCCCACGGAGGTGCGGACGCATTTCACGTCGTCATTGCCGAACAGGGCCAGGATCCGCATGGCCTGCTTGTTCAGCGCCTGCATGGAGCGCAGCAGGGGGGTCTTTTTATCCAGCGCCTCGCCGCCGTAGGAGCAGAAGGCTGTAGGGATGCACAGAGCCTTGTCCTTGATGAAGGCGTAGGAGGTGGGATCCCAGGCGGTGTAGCCCCGAGCCTCGAAGGTGGCCCGCAGGCCGCCGGAGGGGAAGCTGGAGGCATCGGGCTCGCCCTGGATCAGCTCCTTGCCGGAGAACTCCATGATGACGCCGCCGTCGGGGGAGGGGGCGATGAAGCTGTCGTGCTTTTCGGCGGTGATACCGGTCAGGGGCTGGAACCAATGGGTAAAGTGGGTGGCGCCATGCTCGACAGCCCAATCCTTCATGGCGTCGGCCACAGCGTTGGCCACTTCGTTATTCAGGCTGCCGCCCTCGTCAATGGTCTTCTTCAGCGAGGTGTAGACCTCATAGGGGAGCCGCGCCTTCATGACGCGGTCATCAAACACCAGGCTGCCGAAATATTCCGGTACTGTGCTCATCATGATCCGCTCCTTTTTGATAATATAATGGAAAAAAGGCGTCAAGGAGACCAACCTCCAAGACGCCTTTGCCTTCGATGGGCGTCATTATATACGCCCTGTACGAATTTGTCAATCGCCGTTTTGTACAACTTTTGCCGTTGGCTATTCCAACTTTTGTGTGGGTTGGGCGGTGAAAAAATAAAAAGCTGAGAGCTAAGTTGTTTTGTGTGGGAACGGCTCAAAAAAGTTGTGCTGAGTTTCTTTTCTCGTGTGCTACCATTTTAAGACCTCCTGTTATAGAATTTTCTGTAACAGGAGGTGATTTTTATGAGTAGAAAAGACCCGTATTTCTCTTACAAAAACAAGGATAGTCCAGAGTACAAACCGCAGTATGGAACGAAGTACACACCGCGTCAGGAGAAAATCCTGTCGGGCGAATTGCTCTTGGAGGACATCCATCCAAGCGAGCTGAGTCTTCTGGTTCGGAAAGCAAAGTACCTCAATGACGAGGAGGGCTTCGAGATAGCCTCTCTGCGTTATGAGGAAATGCTGCATCCAATGGATGCCTGCTACGAGCATTATACCGCCGAGGAAGCTGCGGAAATCCTGCGGAAGCTAACGCCGCCGGGGTTTGAGTCGTAGGAGGTGAGCAAATGTCTGATAAGACCAAAGACACTACACCGAAGAACCTAAACCTGTGTCAAGAAATGCTGGAACAAGAAAAGCAAAATGCATTCGCGCACGGTGTTGCATGGGTAACATACGACAGGGAGCGTAAAGCGGTTCAGTTGCTCTATGCCGACGGACATTGCGAGTACGTTCCGGGGTCTGGAGAGTGGAAGGGTACTTCACATGGACACGAACCGCAGGAATAGCATTCCTCTGTACGAGGACGATGATGACGTTTGGTACTGGTGGGGTCACTCCGTATTCGTGCCGAATATCCCCAATACGCGGGCGTATCCCTATGTGTCGCGCATCATGGGGCCGGACCCAAAGTATCGCTTTGCTCGTAAGTTTCTGCAATACCAATGGCCGCCAAAGACGCCGAAAGGTCGGCGGTTCGACGTGGAATTGCCGGGAAATGGCGTCTATGAGGTTGGCATCAAGCGGTGGAACGCGGACAAGACTCTGCTCTTGGAACGGCAGGTATACTGGCTCCTACTGCTGGACGGCAACGAATACACCATCCCCAAATGGCAGGTACTGCCGCTGGTAGAGGCGCTACGCAATGGCACTCTCAGCGCCTGAGTGAAAGAGAAAACCCCTGTGAGGTTTGACCTCACAGGGGCATCTTTTTGATAGCACAGCAAAGAGATGCTTATATAAAGTCACTCCTGTCCGTACTCCTCCATATACTTAAACACTGCTTTATCGGATTTAGCCCTTTTATACCAACCAATGCCTATCATGACAAAGCCAACAATCATTACTACAGTCCTAATTGTTGACGCTGACGAGAGAAAGCAAGAGGCAACAAGTCCTGTACCAGCACCCGTAAAGAAGTCTACGAGTGATTTCTCATGCTTTATTTTTCCCAATACGCGCTCCTTGTCAATAGCTTCTACCATTTTGGAATCTCCCTTCAGTAATGTATCAAGCGATACATCAAATTGATTGCTCATTGCTATGAGAATTTGTAAATCCGGATAACTCTTTTCATTTTCCCAATTCGAAACCGTCTGTCTTGTAACATGGAATAACTCACCGAACTGCTCTTGCGTTAATTGCTGCTCCTTACGAATTGCCGATATTTGATGTCCTATGCTCATGGTCAGCACCAACTCCCTCTCTGAAAATTCATTGCATCATTACTTCTTGAATCCCATTATGTAAGAAAAACAGCGCAAAGTAAAGCAATTTACCTTTTACATTGCGTTTTTCGTGTGGTTAAGTAGGTTTTGCAAATTCTTTTCGACAAACTCGAAGGCAATTCAACAACAGCGAATTATAGAAAGATGCCCCTGTGAGGTCAATCCTCACAGGGGCATCTTTTTTTGCATCATTTGGAATTGTACTCCCTCAGAATATTCTGAGCAATAAAGTCGATTTTGTCCTCCACGCTCATAGAGGCGTAGGACTCAGGCACGGGAGGCGCTTCCATCCGCACGAATTCCTCGCAGAACCGTCCCGCCACCGCCTCAACGGTGGTGCCAAGTTTGGCGCACAGCGCGGCCATTTGCTCGTACAGGGCGGTTTCCATGTCAATCCGTACATCTGCCATTGCCATAATAATTTCCCCCTCACTAAAGTATATTGAAGCCGGCGTCCTTGAGTAGCTGATAATACTCCAAAACGGAGAATGGTGCCGTCCGGCTTCGCGGGATTTCCTCCGGTTCGATGCTATAGGTGGTCTCATAGTGCCCATTATTGAAGGAAAAGCTGCTGCCGGAACCGGTAAAGAAGGAATGAACAGGCTTGGACGACTTCCAGAGCCGATTTTCCTTTACTACATATTTGACCCGCTCACCTGCGGTATCCCAGAACAGCGCTTTGATACGTAGCCGTTTGAAACCGTATCCGTTTCCCTGCCGGTTAATCCTCTCAATAAAGCAGTTCAAGCCTTCCGCCACCGCGTTGGTGAACTGGCAGTTCACATTGAAGTAGTTGAAAATTTCATTCCGCCAGTTGCGAGTAATCGTGTTGCGAAAGGGCCTGAGCTCTGCAAATAGCTCTGCATCCACATGGAAGTGCTCTTCCCATGCGGTGATTTGCTTTTGACCTGCAGGCGGAATCAGCTTCGCCCACTTGTCGCAGACAGCTTCTGCGGAAGCTCTATCTGCGGAAGCGTAGATGCGCTCAAAGCCGGTGCGGATAAGCCGCAGATGGTTAAACTCAGGGAAAGCCTCACAGATATTAGCCATCTTGGAGAGGCGACTGGAGTCCTCCGCTATTTTCTCCTCCCCATATTTGAACAGATAGTTGTTCGCTTGCGCCATCTTCATTATGGCATTCAGGTGCTCTTTCTCAGGACCCTCCGGCATGGCATTGATGCGGCTTTTGATGCGTTCAGTGATTTTCGTTTTCACCGTGCCGACCTTTGTGAGAAAGTCTTGGTACACATGGAATTTGTCCACGACAATGGTTGCACGGGGCAGGCATTCTTGTATATAACTACGGTATCCGCAGGCCATGTCCATTGTGACTATCTCAATATTTGTGTCGTAATCGACCATGTTTTCTATCGTATGCAGGATAGTGTCGCGCTTGTTGTCCTCGCACATTTCCAACAGGCAGCCGCTTTCACCGTCCACAAAGACCGCACGCATATTGTTTACAATGTGTTTTTCGTCGATACCGAGTACCCGTGGCGCAACGACTGGGCCGCGCTTGGCCTCCAGCTTCGCACCGTAGTCGTCGAATATAGTAGCGATAGTGGTGATGGAATAACCGTATTCTTCCGCCACCTCGGTGAAAGGATGCCGAAAAGATTCTCGTTGTATCAGCTCAAAAAGCCGGTCTGTCATCTGCCGGTTTTCGAGGATGCATTCCGGTATATTTGTAAATGTCTTTTCGCACGAATCGCAGAGGTATCGTTTTACCTTCAGCAGAATATCCACGCGCTTTTTCCCGACATTGATATCGTGAATCAGTCGCGGTTTTCCATAATCCCCATGACTGTGGACGGCGGTGCCTTTGCAAAGGGGACATCGGCGATTACGATAGTCCTCTATGCGGCACTTGAAAAGCCAGTAGTCATCGCTGTTTATGGGCTCAAGGCAGGATTCCTCGATGATGCCTTCCAGATTCAAGCAGGGCTTTTGGGCAACCTCCCTCATGTCCACTTCTTCCAGTTGGGTAATATCTGTATGATTCCTTGCCATAAGTACAGCCCTCCGATAGCGAAATTAAGGCGACCGCCGCCTCGTTTATAGTATAGTACAAACGTTCTATACTTGCAAGAGAATATTGCAAAAAAGTGTGGCGAAATAGTTATCTGATTTGCACTTTTGCGGGACGCAAATACTTGAAATAATATGGAAAAGTGGTATATTTATATTATCGGGAAAACGCCGGCGTTTTCATGCCTCTATGCAGAGGCATGATATCCCTCTGAAAACACTGGCCTTTTAGGATGATTATTGCTGTAGAAGCTAAAGAAAGGGGCATCAACAGGTGAGAGTTCCTTGGAATGAAGATATGCGAGTAAAATTTCCCGCAACAGTACAATTCATGCGGCTGGGTTATGAGTACCAGTCTTTGAAGGATGCGGATATCCACCCTGAAACCAGAATCTTTCTCAACCGTTTTGTCCCTGCAATCCAACGAATCAACCGTGATAAGAACCTGACTGTCGAGCAGATTTTGGCAACGATTGAGGAAATCCATGGCATCATTAAGAACAATGATATGGGTAAGGAGTTTCTGGGCCGACTGCTGGACCAGACCGCAGACATCAAACTCATTGACTTTGACCATCCCAAAGATAACGATTTTGCTGTCGTTGACGAACTGACCTTTGGCCCGGAAGCGAAGGGGTCTTTTCGCCCGGATATCAACATCCTTGTCAATGGTATTCCTCTTGGATTCCTTGAAGTGAAGAAGCCCAATAACGAGGGTGGTATCCAGAAAGAATTCCACCGTATGCTGGACGAGCGGCTTCAAGTACCAGAATTCAAGAAATACTTCAATATGCTCCAGTTTGTTACCTTCAGCAATAACATGGAGTATGAGACTGACAATGACGCCGCCCCTGCCGAAGAAGTGCGGGCCGGTTCCTTCTATTCTACGCCAAATGGGAACCGCACCTTCTTCTCCTTCTTCCGTGAGGAGAATCCGAAGACCTCTGGGTTCAAGGAAATCTATATGGATGAGGTGCGGTATATCCTCAAAGACAATGGGTATAGCCCCAGCTATGCGGATACAGAGGAGTTCCGGACCAACTTACAGCCGAGCACACCATGCAATCGGTTCGTGACCTCTTTCTTCGATATCTCTCGTATGATGTATCTGCTGCAATACGGTTTCTTTTATGTCGATACGATTGACGAAAAGACTGGGCAGCCTGTTACCCAGAAGCACATCATGCGCTACCCACAGTTCTTTGCCAGCCAAGCTATCCTGAAACGCATTGACGGTGGTGGGAAGTCCGGTATCATCTTCCATACACAGGGCAGCGGCAAGACGGAGTTGTCAGCCTTCTCTACCAGAATCATCAGAGACTACTACTCTGAACGAGGCATCACCGCTAAGTTCTATTATGTGGTAGACCGTCTGGACCTGCTTATTCAGGTTCGTGACGAAATGCGTAACCGTGGACTGAATGCGATTGAGGTCAATAGCCGCTCCGACTTTGAAAAGGAACTCAAGCGCCCGCTTCCAAAACGGGGAGACCTTCGCTCAAACGGTGAAATCGTGGTGGTGAATATTCAGAAATTCACCGATGCACTCCCTCAGGTCAGCAATGTGTACGATGCCAAAATTCAGCGCATCTTCTTCGTGGACGAAGCCCACCGCTCTTATAAGCAGACAGGTCAGTTTTTCAAGAACCTGATGCTGGTGGATGACAACGCCATCTATATCGCTATGACTGGTACTCCGCTTCTTTCCAAAAAGGAGCGTTCCAATCTGAAATTTGGAGACTACATCCATAAGTATTTCTACGACAAATCCATCTCTGACGGATACACCCTCCGCATCAAGAAGGAGGAGATTGATACCACTGTCCGGGCGGACATCCATAGGAATCTGCAATTTGAAAAATCTCAGATTGATGCCAAGAAAGACACTATGCGAACGGACAGGACGTATATCAGCAGCCTCGGTAAGTTTATAGAGACCGACTTCCTGAACTTCCGTCTTGTGAACGCTGATTCTACCATTGGTGGAATGATTGTATGCTCCTCTAACCCGCAGGCTCGCAAGGTCAAAGAGTGGTTTGATAAGAATGTTTCCACGCTCGAAACGGGATTGGTCATTTCGGACGAAGATGCTCCACGCAGCAACATCAACAAAGAGACACAAAAGGCGTTCCGCAAGACACTCAAGCCGGACATCCTGATTGTTCACCAAATGCTTACCACGGGCTACGATGTGCCCCGGCTCAAAAAGATGTACCTGCTCAGAAACGCCAAGGAGCACACTTTGCTCCAGACCATCAGCCGGGTAAACCGTCCTTACAAGAACCCCAAGACAGGCAAGGTTTATCAGTACGGCTACATCGTGGACTTTGTCGATATCGAAAAGGAATATGACCGTACCATCGAAATGTACCTCAAGGAGATGGAGGACGATTTCAACGATGACTCCGATGAGCATTTCTCTCTGGCTGGTCTGGTCATCGGCCCTGAGGATATCGACAAAAAGTATCACGCATACCAAGCCCACATGAACACTTTGGTTGATACCTCTGTGAATCTGGAACTGTTTTCTCAGCAGCTTGTAAAGCTGGATAGGGATACATTGCTGGCAATCCGACGCGACCTGAACGGTATCAAGGACTGCCGTACGGAATTCCTGCTGTCAAGAGCCATGACACTGGCGGCGCAGATTGATGAAGACCGCATCAAGAAGCTGTTGCGGGAAGTGCAAAATCGTATCGACTTCCTGAACCTTACTACAAAACCCATCGACCTGATGACTGTTGTCTCAAATGAGGAAGTCGTCAAAATCGTCTATGAGTTCTTCAAGGTCAAAATCAGCATCATGGATATGAGCAAGCTGACGAAAGCCTTCAAGGATGTCTCTGATATTGACGGCTATAAGCAGTTCACAGATGCCGTCACGGATATTCAGAAAGAAATCCGACGGAACAAAAACACAGGTGCCGAGAAGATTGTCAGCTTGGAAGACCTGCTCAAGAAAATCTTCGTCGAGCTGGAGTACATTGACCTCAATAATCTGTCGGAGGTCAACGGAAAGCTGCTGAAAATCTTGGAAGACCTTCGCTGCATCAACGAGGAAAACGAGCGTCTGGCCGCCCGTTATGGCGGCAATTACGCATTTGTCAAAACCTATTCTGATGTGGTGGAAATGCACCCTGAGTTCGACAAAGAAGACCTCGCAAAATTGACAGATGTGGCCTACGCTGCCGTCAAAGACATCGAGGGCTCCAACGTCCTCATTCTGCATGGGCGGGAATCCTTCGTGAACACAGTCAAGAAAAACACTACTACTCAGCTCTTGAAATCGGGCCTCTATAAAAAATTGAACCTCAAGGACTGGTATGCCGACTTCCTCGGCGAGACCTATTCCAACATGAGGATTTTCTAACCGGGGAGAATAATCATGTCCAACATTTTTGAAACAGAAACCAAAATCAAGCAAATCATTGATGAGCTGAAAGCTCTGAGCGCACAGGCTGGCCTTGCCAATCAGGGCGAGGAGGAGCGCATCATTACTTCTGTGTTCCTCTATAAGTTCCTGAACGATAAGTTCATGTATAACCTGTCCAAGTTTGCGGAAGAAATCGGCGAGACCATCGAGGAAATTCTGAAAAACGAGAATGACGAACTGGACGCATTCTATGACACCACTTCCGGTGATGTGGCATTCGGATATGAGGATACCATCCAGTACCTCATCAACCATGTAGAGCAGGCCGATTTTTACAAGCAGTTCGATGATGCGCTGGTTCGCATTGCCCAGAACACCCGGAATGACATCTTTGCTGTGGAGACGGCTGAGGGCAGCTACAGACCCCTGTTCGAGCCGATTTCCACTCCCGTAGAGCCGTCCAACCGCAACAACTTTGCCAAGAACATCTTTGGCATCATCGCACAGGATAAATTCGATTTTTCCAGTGCGTTTGCGGGTTCTTTTGACTTCTATTCCACCATTTTTGAATATCTCATCAAGGACTATAACGTGGCAAGCGGCGTGTATGCGGAATACTTTACCCCGCAATCTGTGAGCTCCATCATCGCCCGTTGTCTCGTTGGAATGAGCGACAAAGTCGAGGCATCCGAGATTTCCGACCCCGCTGCCGGCTCCGGCTCCTTGGTGCTGCATCTGGCGCATGAGCTCGGTCAAGAGAACGGCCTGAACCGTGCCATTGTTTATACGCAGGACATCTCTTCCAAGTCCACCCGGTTTCTGCGCTTGAACATGATGCTCAACGGCATGACAGAGTCTTTGGGGCATATCATTCAAGGCGATACGCTGCTGAATCCCGCCCATTTCCAGACAGAGCATGAGCCGACCTCCGGCTTGAAAAAGTATGCCTATCAGACAGCTAATCCGCCCTTCAAGCTGGACTTTTCCTCCACCCGTGATGCCATCGAGCAGAAGTGGTCTGAGACAGACCGTTTCTTTGCGGGCGTTCCGAAAATTCCTGCCAGCAAGAAGGAATCTATGGCGATTTATCTGCTGTTTATTCAGCATATCATGTACTGCATGAAAGATAACGGCAAGGCTGCCATCGTTGTCCCCACGGGATTTCTGACCGCAAAGAGCAAGATTGAGTATGCCATCCGGCAGCGGATGGTAGATGAGGGAATGCTCAAGGGCGTTATCTCCATGCCCAGCAACATCTTCGCCAATACGGGCACCAATGTCTCCATCCTGTTCTTGGACAAGGCAAACACCGACGGCAAGGTGCTGCTGTTGGATGCTTCCAAGCTGGGAACCAAGGTCAAGGACGGCAAGAATCAGAAGACTGTTCTGAGCGATGATGAGGTTGCTCGCATCATCAATACCTTTGTTGGGCATCAGGTGGAGGATGACTTCAGTGTTTCTGTGTCCACTGAGGACATCAAAAATAAGGGTTACTCCTTCTCTGCCGGACAGTATTTCGAGGTCAAGATTGAGCACATTGACATCACTGCCGAGGAGTTCCAGTCCAAGATGGGCGACTACAAAGCTCGGCTGAGTGAACAGTTTGCAAAGGGTCGCTCTTTGGAAGAAAGCATTATGAATGATATTGGGGGGCTGAGATATGACAGCTAATGTTGTAAAACTCGGTCAAATTGCCACCATAGACATCAGTAATGTTGACAAAAAGAGCAAAGTTGGAGAGGCAGAAGTTCGCTTGTGTAACTTCGTTGATGTCTACCATAACTGGGCGATTACAGGTAACATTTCCAAAGGATTTATGATAGCAACAGCCAATGAGAATCAGGTTGTTCGGTTCTCTGTAAAAAAAGGTATGATTGCTATAACCAAGGATAGCGAAACAAGGAACGATATTGGAATCCCTACATATTTTGCAGATGACTTTACTGATGTAGTTCTGGGATACCATTGTGCCCTCATCAAACCTGACGAAACGATACTCGAAGGAAAGTATCTAAATGTGGTTCTTCACACAGAATACGCAAAAAGATACTTCGAAGCCAACGCCAGCGGAAGCGGACAGAGATATACTTTGACAAACGAGATTATTGCGGGTTTCCCTGTTCCTTTGCCGACAATAGAAGAGCAGAGAAAAATTGGGAACTTGTTTTCAACTATTGACAAAAAAATTGAGAACAACAACGCCATCTGCGCTGACCTTGAAGGCATGGCAAAACTGCTCTATGATTACTGGTTCGTTCAGTTCGACTTCCCCGACGAGAACGGCAAGCCCTACAAGAGCAGCGGCGGCAAGATGGTCTGGAATGAGGAGCTGAAAAGAGAAATCCCGGAGGGGTGGGAGGTAGATAGGTTGGGAAAGGTCTGTGACACATTACTTGGAGGAACACCGGACACCGAGAATGCTTTATATTGGAACGGGGATATTCCTTGGTTGAACTCCGGAGAAGTTGCAACATCTCCAGTGTTAAATGCTGAAAAAACAATTACCAAAGAGGGATTAAAAAATTCAGCAACATCCTTTGCGAGTGCAGGAGCAGTCGTAATGTCGATAACTCGTTACATTCGCCCATCTATACTTGGGATTGACGCTTGTTTCAATCAGTCCGTCATTGCCGTGATTCCGAATGAACAGATACACTCAACGTATCTATATATGTTTATGCTCTCACAGGTCGAAAGGTATATGAGATTACGTACAGGTGCTCAACAGCCACATATCAACAAAGAGACTGTCGATAGTACGCTCATTACTTTGCCGGTAGACAGTGTGCTTAATCAGTTTTACGACAGGGTGGAGCCTCTTTTTGAACGGCAAATGATTGCTATGAAAGAAGCAAAAGAGCTTGAGTCTCTCCGTGACTTCCTCCTGCCTATACTGATGAACGGGCAGGTCAAGGTGAAGGGGGCGTGATATTTAATGAAAATTGGGCGGAATGACCCCTGCCCTTGTGGAAGTGGCAAAAAGTATAAGAAGTGCTGTCTAAGCAAGGATGTTCCTGACATCTATCAGTGCATTAAGGACACCGTCGCTGAAAACGGATATCCCAGCAAACTTTCTGATACGATTTGCGCCATGCTTCGTTACATGAAGAAAAATAATCTTCTCGGTGCTTGCCATGCTACTGCATCTGCAATGTATGTTGCTCTGTCTGAGCAGGGATTCAAAACGGAGCTTTGTGTTGGCGAGATAGGCAGCCCGGATATGAGCCCGTTCGACCACTCATGGGTAACAGTAGATGATAAGGTTATCGACTTGGCCTGTTATATGCCGTTGCCGAATCCCGCAGGTATTACCATTGCCTCTTACCCGATTGTCCTTTCTACTGATGTCGTTACAAAATCGACCCCAAAGCTGACCTATGGTGTCAAAACGGGGATGGGGTTCGACTTCCAGACTCAACAGCTTTTGCGAATGCCATTTGTAGACTATCTTGACAACTATCCTTTTGAAAAAAACGGGTTATCGACAGCCCGAGGGAAATGTACCTTCGGGCTGTTTTTGCACCCTGCCGGGAGCGGCGGATTTTATTTGTAAGCAAATCCGGATTTTTCTTTTATCTTTTCAAAGTCGACGCAGACTTGACAACAGCGCCTGTTTTTTGCTATAATAATACGGTATAAGAATCGTATTGTAAATGGATGGCTTGCCGTGTATTTGCAGTGCCAACTACGAAAGGAATGATATTGAATGGGACTGACCCTGACGGAAAAGATCCTGAAAGCACATCTGGTAGAGGGCGAAATGGTAAAGGGTTCTGAAATCGGAATCCGCATCGACCAGACACTGACACAGGATGCCACCGGTACAATGGCATATCTGGAATTTGAGGCAATGGGTGTACCTCGTGTACGCACTGAGCGCAGCGTGGCTTATATCGACCACAACACACTCCAGAACGGCTTTGAAAATGCAGATGACCACCGTTTTATCGGCAGCGTTGCAAAGAAACACGGCATCTACTTCTCCCGTCCCGGCAACGGTATCTGCCACCAGGTACATCTGGAGCGTTTCGGCGTTCCGGGAAAGACCCTGATCGGCTCTGACAGCCACACCCCGACCGGCGGCGGCATCGGCATGATTGCGATGGGTGCAGGCGGCCTGGACGTTGCAGTGGCAATGGGCGGCGGTACATACTACATCACCTGTCCGAAGGTAGTAAAGGTAGAACTGACCGGCAAGCTGTCTCCGTGGGTGGCTGCAAAGGATGTTATCCTGGAAGTGCTGCGCCGGATGTCCGTAAAGGGCGGTGTCGGCAAGGTCATCGAATACTGCGGCGAGGGTGTCAAGACCCTGTCCGTTCCGGAACGTGCCACCATCACCAACATGGGTGCTGAGCTGGGTGCGACCACTTCTATTTTCCCGTCGGACGAAGTGACCAAGCAGTTCCTGGAGGCACAGGGCAGAGGCGAAGTCTGGAGCGAGCAGAAGGCAGATCCGGACGCTGTTTATGACGAAGAACTGCACATTGATCTGAGTGAACTGGTGCCGCTTGCTGCATGTCCGCATTCTCCGGACAATGTCAAGACCGTGGCTGAGATCGGCAAGCTGAAGATCGACCAGGTCTGCATCGGTTCCTGCACCAACTCTTCTCTGCTGGACATGATGAAGGTGGCGCACATCCTCAAGGGCAAGACTGTAAATCCGGATGTTTCTCTGGCAATCGCTCCTGGTTCCAAGCAGGTGCTGAACATGATGGCAGATATGGGCATCCTGGGTACACTGATCGCTGCCGGCGCACGTATTCTGGAAAGCGCCTGCGGTCCGTGCATCGGCATGGGACAGTCTCCGAACTCCGGCGGTATCTCCCTGCGTACCTTTAACCGGAACTTCCTGGGACGCTCCGGAACCAAGGACGGTCAGATTTATCTGGTTTCTCCGGAACTGGCTGCATATTCTGCACTGACCGAGAGAACTGGGCGAGATGCCGGACTTCGTCCTGCCGGAAAAATTCAGTGTCAACGACAACATGATCGTTCTGCCGGCACCGGAAGAGGAAATGGACAAGGTAGAGATCCTGCGTGGACCGAACATCAAGCCGTTCCCGGAAACTGCTCCGCTGGAGGCAACCATCGAGGCTGGCTGCTCTCTGAAGGTCGGCGACAACATCACCACCGACCACATCATGCCGGCAGGCGCAAAGATCCTGCCGCTGCGTTCCAACATCCCGGCAATTTCGCAGCACTGCTTCACCGTTTGCGATGAGGCGTTCCCGAGCCGTGCCAAGGAGATGGGACAGAGCATTATCGTGGGCGGCTCCAACTATGGACAGGGTTCCTCCCGTGAACACGCTGCACTGGCACCGCTGTATCTGGGCGTCAAGGCAGTTCTGGTGAAGAGCTTTGCCCGTATCCACCGTGCAAACCTCATCAATGCCGGCATTCTGCCGCTGACCTTTGTCAACGAGGCAGACTATGAGAAGATCTCCCAGGGCGATGTTCTGGAACTGGCTGACATCCGCAAGCACGTTGAGGCTGGCGAAACGACGCTGACACTGGTCAACAAGACCACCGGCGCTGAGATCCCGGTACTGTGCGAGCTGACCGGACGCACCAAGGATATCATCCTGGCAGGCGGTCTGCTGGATTATACCCGTGACAAGCTGAGCAAGTAAGTGGTAGATTCGGAAAAGACAGAGAAAAGCGGAAAGTGGCGGAAGTTCTGGAATTGCTATCAGCAGGAACTGTTTGCAGTGTTTCTCGTGTTTTGTGTGATTGCTCTGCTTGACGACAGGGACATAACAGATTATCTGGAACTGCTGTGGAAACGCCCGGTTTCCGGGATCGGACTGCTGGTACTGCTGTTTTTGCTTGCCGGCGGTGTGCATCTGGTGAGAAGGCTGATACGGCAGCTGCGGCAGGATCGGGAGAAACGGGAATGACAAACACAAAAGGATTTCTCAACCGCAACCAGCTGAAATATCTGGTGATTGCCGCCATGCTCATCGACCATATCGCCTGGGCATTTGTTCCCACGGCGTCGCTGTTGGGACAGGTCATGCACGTCATCGGACGGCTGACCGGACCGACTATGGCGTATATGCTGGCAGAAGGGTATCACTACACCCGGAACGTAAAGAAATACGCCATGCGGCTGGGCATTTTCGCCGTGATCTCGTGGCTGCCGTTCAGCTATTTCGAAAGTGGCGGCATCCGTCCGGCATTCGGCGTGATCTACACGCTGTTCCTCAGCCTGCTGGCGATCTGGTTCTGGGACAAGGCAAAGTGTTCTCTTTCGGTGAAGTGGCTGGACATCTTTGGGCTGTGCCTGCTGTCCGTATTCGGTGACTGGGCGATATTCGATGCCTGTGGCGATGGGTCGTGACCCACATGTACCTCACC
>OLSN01002294.1_pt1 | contig 14237 bp, 9 predicted proteins | sample 1672411 | NCBI WGS metagenome assembly OLSN01 (sample SAMEA3136683, study PRJEB25190) | human gut metagenome | biome: human gut; feature: human-associated habitat; material: faeces | place: Austria | collected 2013
TCGAACGTCACAGTTTCTTTCTCCTGATCGATCGTTGCATTGCTACTGTTGCTCGTAATATTGAGTAATTTGAAATACTTGATCATACCTCCTTCATTACACGTATAAGTGCCATATTCCAGATCATCAAACGTCACAGACAGTTCGATCAGATCTCCCGGATGATCTTTCATCTGTTTTTCAACCTCTGCCTTTGTGAATTTGACTTTCTTCTCATAACTGTGTTTCTTTCCATAGACATCGGTTCCAGTCAGTGTAAATATAAAAGTCGGATCCCCAACATCCATATTCAGATTACCTGGGTCCAATGCTTTTGTGATCGTAATGCTTCCTTTCGGCCCTGTACGGTCATGTGTGTTTGTGATCACTGTAAGATCCTGATCATTTTCATCCGTATCATAGGTTGGTCTGTATCCGATCTCAGATTCTCCCGTGATCAATCCTTCTTCGACTTCTTTCCATGTATAATTGACTTTTTTACCATTGACTTTCACAGGAAGTACCTTACTGGACGCTTTCCAGTTATTCTTCGCACTGAGCATCAATGTTTCTTCCACTTTACCATCAGCCAACAGATTAACTAAGACAGACTTTGGGCGTATGCCATCTTTATTCCCATGATCATTCCATACCTTTTTAACCTTTTTCTTCGTCGTATCTGGTGTATGCGTATTCGTGATCATGATATTCTTCGTTGTTGTACCATCATCATCTATTGTCTCATTTGTCTCGTAAGTATCGACATATCCTGTTTTTGCATTACCTGTCAGCTTATCATAGACTTCTTCTTTCACTTCATACTCAAATGGTTCGCCAGCTTTGTCATACTTATCGAGGCAATGATACGTTACATCATCTGACCAGTTATTTGTTTCGTCTAATGTAATAGCATTCTTGTATTTCTCACCATTTCTATATAATTGAGCTTTGATCGATATCGGCCTCAGATCATCTCCATTGTCACCATCTTCCCAAACCTTTTGTACATTGATATCGACATATTCTGGATTTTCATGGAAGTTCGTAAACGAAATTACATACATCGCATCATTCCAGTGTGTACTCGTCAAAGTATAACCTTCGGGAACATCTTCACGAAACTCCCACTTTTCACGATCATCCTTCTTGATATCCGTAAACATTGTCCAGTTATTATCTTTTGTCAGTGTATACACCTTTACTTCTTTTGTTGTCTTATGTGTTGCCTTGATCGTAACAACATCTGGACGGATCTTTGCTGCATTGTCATGATCATCCCATATCTTCTTCAATGCAATATAATCCAGTTTCTGGTTGACTAAAGTATCTGAATCATGCACATATGTTGTTGTATCATTATCCGTATTATTCTCGGCTTTTACATCATGAATAAGATTTTCTTTCGTATCATTGATCACTTTACCCTTAAATGTTAATGTCTTGTCCGATTTCTCATATCCATCTGGTGCGTAGATTTCTTCTACCTCATACATATCACTGTCTGTTCCATCCTTTGCATAGATATCGGTCGGCAATCCAATAAATTCCAGATATTCAAACTGATCATCCTGTGATGTAGTGGTGGCGATCGTATCACCCTTCTTAAAGATATTTTCTCCTTTGCTATTAACGATATCTGTTTTCGCTTTTAAGGCAAATATGGCTCCCGCCAGCTTGTTTCCGTCTTGATCGGTCTTGATCAGATGGATGCCGTATTTTTGCAGAGTATCATTAGATTTGACATGAATACTTGCTTTCTTCGCAACCTTTAAGGCAATATCTTCCTCTTCTGGATCCAGAACCTCTACCGTAGTCTTGATCGTTTTCTCTGGCAGATCTTTATACGATCCTTGGTTGTTAAAACTGATATTGATCTCGTATTTTCCTGATTTTTCTGCATATGTCGGTGTAAATGCCACATCTTTATCCGTCACTTCCACATCTTCTGCTCCATCGTCATCATAAAGGATTCTCCAGCTAAAGTCCTCTGCCTTGAATTTATCACCTTTTAAGAACCTGTTCTTTGGCATGGCAACGATCTTTAACGGATGTTCCTCGATAAACTTATCTTCTTCGATCTTTAATATCTGATCCACGACATATGTTGTCTTAAGAACTGGATTTCCATAGAACATCTGGCTGACATCTTCTACATTGGAGGTGTTGAAAGATGAAAGATCGAGTGTTTTGATGGAATCCATGGCATAAAACATCTGACTCATATCCACGACTGCGGATGTATCAATATTTTTAAAATTGATCTCTGTGAGATTCCTGCAATTTTTAAACATTTTAGATGATATTGCATTCATGTAGATGACCTGTCCGGCTCTTTGACTTGAGATATAACAATCTCCATCATCGTTCCAAAGCACAATACTGCCATCTTTATTCTGAGAAACATCCGTTGTCACAGCTCCTTCTGGTGCACTCTTCCACGTGAAAGTCACAGATTCCGCATCCTTGATCTTCTGGTTCAATTTTTCGCCTTTTTCCAACACATAAATACCTGTACTTACATTATTGTCTTCATTTCCAAACGGATCTTCCTTGTCTGGTACTTTATCATCATCACGAATATCATTGATACTTCCTGCAGTTGTATCCCATGTCAGTTCTACTTCATGTTTTTCCTGATCTTTGATATAGCCTGTCGGAGACTTGATCTCTTTTATGTAATACTTTCCTAAATAGAAGTTAGTTGTTTCTTTTCCATCCATATCCTTTCTTGTAAAATGGATCTCCTTCTCTTTTGTCGTTGTCTTTTGATCGATCAGTTCGTCCTTCTTCCAGACGAGCGTTCCGTCATCTTTCTTGATATTCTCATCCGCATACAGCCCATAGACTGCTCCTGCGATCTGATCGTTGTCATAGATAAAACTCTGAGAATCCTTGTCATAATCTGTTAAGATATCTCCCGTCTTACTGAACGTAATTTCTCCATAGACTGGCGTATCCATCTGTTCAAACCTGCAGCTTCCATTTCCAGCATTATCGTACGTGATCTTGATGCTTGTGGATTCCCCGCTTAACTCAAAAGATTTTTCTTCTGCGTCATCCATGTTGTAGCCTGTTGGCGCAGCAGTTTCCTTAATCGTATATTTTCCATATGGAAGATAGCACTCTGCAGTTCCATCTCCACTCGTTCCTGTAGTCAAAGTTGCCACAATATCCTGATCTTCATCATAGATTTCATAGACTGCATCATTTAACAGCTTCTTTGTCTCTGATGAACGTTTGACTAGTTCGATCCTGATCTTATTTTCATCATCTTTATACGGACCAAACGTGACTGTCTTATGGACATCAGACTTGATTAAAACCACATCTTCATCTTCCATCATTTCATGCTTTGGATCACCCTTGATCTGATGCAATGTATAAACACCGATCGCTAACGAGATTGAAGTTGCTTCTCCTTTTTCATCAGTTATCAGAGTATCGACCACTTCTCCATGCGGATCAATGATCTGAAATTCTGCCCCAGATTCCGGTACATACTTATCTTTATTTACGGACATTTGCTTTTTGATCGAAATCTTTGCGGATTTTGTATAATCGTCTTTTAAAACGAATTCATACACTTTGACTTCATCCTCGATCGATGCTTTCATTTCTGTGGAATACTGCGGTAGCGCAAGGTCATAGCCTTCGACACCTCTGGTCTGCACGACTATAAACCCTGTCTTCTTTACGAAATCTTTTAGGAGCATCGCTGCCTTTCCTTCGGAATCTGTGACTAATGTTCCAAGAATCGCATCTCTATTATCTTTTTTCAGTTTTTCAATGTAATGGAGCCTGTCCTGTGACGTTGCCAATGTCTGATCCTTGAAATCTTTCACCATAGATTCATCCAGTACAACAAACTCAGCCCCTGGTTCTGGTTTAGACTTTCCATTCTTGACCATCGTTTTTCTGACCCGGATCTTGTCTCCATTATAATAATTATCCAGCTCAAATTTTTTAAATTTCTTATCGCCGTCTTTGATCGTTACATCAAAATCATCAGCGATCTTATAATTATCACTTCCTTTTGTCTGATGAACCGTGTAGATGCCAGGATCTAACTTTCCAGATTGAGCTGCACCATTTTCATCCGTGATCAATGTTTCTATGACTTTCTTTGTCGACTGATCGATAATCTGGAATTCTGCCTTATATTCTTCTTTTTTTGTATAAGTTCCAGTTTCCTTATCACTGATCCTTGTAACCTTTGTCAACATAATCCCTGCATGCTGCTTTGGATCGTTTGATTCAACCTTATAGATCATTTTAGATCCATCAATGCTTACCCATTTGTCCGGTACCATATCATATCCATCGGGCGTTTTCGTCTGATGAATACGGTAAGCTCCATAAGGAAGTAAATCTGTTTCTGCGATCCCTTTGTCATTCGTTGTGATCGTCTGTTTTAAGTTATTCTTGGAATCATAAACCTCAAAAACTGCCTGTGCTTCTGGAACATTTTCCTCGCCAAACGTCTTTACAACTTGTATTATTCCTTCATATTGCTGTTCCTTCAGATACTGGGATGTATTTTTATTGACCGTGACTGATATATCATTACTAGATAACTTATATCCCAACGGAGCATACTTCTCATGTAAACGGTAATATCCCGGATACAGATCTGTCACTTTTGCATAACCATCCGCATCAGTTACCATCTGTGTCACAAGTGTTCCTGCTTTATAGACAACACTCTTGTTATCGGAGCCTGTGATATCATGGTCAGCATATAGCTCATAGACAGCATTCTGCAAGTTTGCTTCAACTCCTAGATCCCCTCGTTTATTCTTTACAGTTCCCTGTTTAAAGATCTCCAGATCACTCTTTTGAAATTCATTGGTGTAGTTAAATGTGAATGATCTGACTCCACCCTGTTCCACTTTGCTCTGATCTGTCTGATCTGGGATCAGGTGTCCGAATGGGGATTTTGTTTCCCTGACCATCCAAGTGTGGACCGAGGCACTCTTTAAGGCTGAAATCTTCTGCTCTGCAAGTTTTTGTGCTTCCTGCATTGCCACAGCATATGCTTTTGCCGAAGAATCGTACCAGCCATTATCTGTCGCTTCTTTTTGCTGACTTTTTGAAAGATCGTTCCAATTCTTTACATAAGTCTTTTTCGTTGATGTCACACTATAACTTACCGTTCTTTGAACAGTATAAGAAGCTTCTCCATTGTCATCGGTTGTTACACTTCCTTGATAATTCCCATCCATATAGATCTGAAATACTGCTCCAGAAAGCCCTGCTCTTGTTTCCGTATCTTTCTTTTTGATCTTGATCCTTACATTATCTGGGCTGGTTCCTGACTTTGTTGCACTCGTTTTCGCTTTTTCAATATCTGGCGGTGTATGACGAAATCCGAACAAAACCTGATGGGAATCCAGTTTCTTCTTTTTCACACATTTCTTCACTGTATAATAATAGATCGTTCCTTCTGGATCCTGATCACTGATCATTTTACAGAACTTTTTTGCATCTTTCTGCGAATAACCCCTGTCCACATTTTTTCCTGCCTGATAAACGGTATTTTGCTTATTCGCTCCATGTCCACATGCCCAGATGTATGCCTGACACAATGACAGATCTTTTGTATTCTTGCCGCTTGACCTGAAATACCAGTTTAATGCTTTTGCAATTCCCTTTTTTTCATAAGTTGCTGCATTGATCGTCTTGTATTTTAAGGTATCTCCAGAACACATGGTCTTTCCAGAGTTTAAGCAAAACACTCTGTGTCCGTCAGCTGTCATACTCCACAGACCTTCTGATGCAGGACGATCGATCTCTGAAATCTTATTATTTGATAATGCCTGGCTCATCACCAGTTTGGCTTCTCCTGTGAAAGCCTTGACGTCTCTATTCTTCAGGAACAGTGATTCTCCTGAACCACTCAGATACATTGTCATGATCATCAGGAGGGTAAGAATACTTACCGATATCTTTTTACAGATCGTCTTCATTTGTTTCAAACTTTCTTCCTCCTTTTTTACTTGTAACGGTTTGTGAAATATCCTGGCTGTCCTTCCTTGTCGATCCTTCCATATTCAGAATCTACGTGGTCTCTCGAAAATCCAGTTCCATTCTGCCCTTCCAGTTCGATCGAGCCATTAAACATGCCGTCATCATGAATAATGTTGTGTGTGTCGAATGATCCATCTGTTTTCTTCCAGACAGCATACAATTCACAAGTCTGTCCAGCATCGCAGAGAGTATTGACTGCCTGTCTGTCGGTATATTTTGCTTTGATCGCATTCGGATCTTCACTCCACCCAAGGAAGGTATATCCCGGCCGTTCAAATGTATTTGCTGGCAGGATATCATCCTGTCCATATTTTAATTCCACAGTCTTTTTGCTGCCTGATGCACCATTTCCATCAAAGAGTTCTTGGACCAGACAGCATAAAGTGTCATACCCTCCGTGTTACTCCATGTGATCGTCTCTCCTGGAGAATACCGTGCTCTCACCGCATGTTTATCTGTATTCCATCCAACAAAGGCATAGCCTTTTTTCGTGTATCCATTCTCAGCAAAGCTGTAATTTTGATCGTACGTGGCTGTCCCATCATTCACATGTCCAGAATCTTCTCCATTTCCATCATAGTTTACAGTGTATGTATTCGCTGTCCACTGGGCTGTCTCTGTATAATTACCACATACCAGCCAGCCTGTATTGGACATCCATTTTGTTCCTTCATCCAGCCATCCTTCCAAGGTATAACCTCTTCTTGATACCGTTGGAAACGAAAAATAATCTCCATCCGTAAAATTCCATGTTACATCTGCACCATCTCCACCATTTCCGTTGTAATAAATGCTGCGGCTTGGCTTTTCCAGATTCAGATTTATAGAACACCAGTCATAAGTTTTCCATCCATCTCTGTCAGCGGAAGCCACTCCGACCAATCCAGTACTGACATGGATATTTACTGATTTCCAATGTTCTTGAGTATCATGATAGGAATTTTCCCAAAATCCATCATTTCCTCCGCAATAAAGCGTTATATCCTTGCTCGGATCTGAAAATACTGGTTTATCCACCGTTACCCATTCCCAGGATTGATGCTGTTCATGGGCCGGTAACAGATACCAGACTTTGATCGTTAAAAGTGTATAGTTGTTGTTACTGTTCTTCTCTGAATATATCGTCTGTTTATTCACTGTAAGCTTATAATCTCCGCCTCCACCGGAATACGTCGTTACCGTATATGGATGTCTGGAATTATTAAATGTCCCACCGCTGACATTTTTATTTTTTTCATATTCATCACTATGAATATACATTGTCAGACTATCGCTTTTCCCATTTGGTCCATTGATGTTCACTGTTAAATGTCCATCTTTAAAATGTTTGTTTCCTCCTGTATTATATGATTGATAAGCATGTGCCTTCTTCATCTGATACCATGCCAGAATGGAAACAAATGAAACCATGACCACTAATACCACTATGATCTTTCGTTTTCTTTCCAGGATCTTTTTTGCATTCTTCATCACATCCTCCTCTCCATCTATTTTTATCTATCTTCCTTTTGTTTCCTAATCTTCTGTCCATGATTCCTCATACAGTACACCACATACCGATATCTTCCATGTCCTCGGTACGGATGACAGGTTAAAAGTGTGACCATATCTTTCCCTTTTTGAATCAGAATCTTGTCCATATCATATGGATCGATCACTTTAATCTTTGTAACCCGGTAATCCAGTCTTTCCCATGGATTTCTAATGATCACCTGATCGCCTGTTTTTAACTGTTCGATGTCCCGAAAATACGGAATTCCCCGATATCCCCGATGTGCAGCGATCACGCAGTTGCTGTCTTTTTGTCCTACTGGCAGGGATGTCTGTCCCATGATCGCTGCTCCTTTTCTCATATTTTCCATCGTCGCTCCCAGATATAATGGAAGTTTCTGTTTCATCTTCGGTATCTTAATGTAACCGAAGGTATTCTTTTCGTTTCTTAAGACGATCGGTGCACTGCGGTAACTGAATACATCCTTTAGTCCTGCTTGTTTTTCTTTGAATATCTTCCTGTTATAGCGGACTGCTTTTTGATACAGTAGATCATCCTGTTTTCTTTTACTTCTCCTCTGCGTCAGTTCTTTCACTGTCTGATCGGACTGTTTTTGTTTCAGATATGATATGATCTCCGGATAAAGCAGTAACGTGATCCCTATCACCAGAAAAAAGATTCCAACAATATTTATGATCTTTTGTTTCACCCATATCTCCTTTCTCCGCTTTTTCTTTTCATCTTTTCATATACTTTTCTGACTGCGATCAATACACAAATGATCAATAGTCCTGCAAAGATGGCCTGTTTGTAAACTTCCATCCATTGCGAATGATGATTTCTTGCTTTTATCTCTTCCTCTTTTGCATGATAAGCTGTGCGAACTCCTCGGACTAATAAACGCTTGTCATTAACTCCATAGGGTGTGCAAGTAACCAATGTTACATGATCTTTTCCTTCCATGATCTGAAGTTCCTTTGTATCTTGTGGTTCCACGACTGTGATCTGATCCACACGGTAAGCAAGCTTTTTATCCAATACATGTATAAAAAAGAAATCTCCCTTTTTCATCTCTGTCAGATCTGTAAAGATTTTTGCAGAACTAAGCCCAGTATGTCCAGTCAACACCGCATGGGTATCTTTTCCTCCAATCGGAAAGGAAGATGTAACCAGATGTCCGATCCCATGTTCCAAAACTGTCCCACTTGTCCCATGATAGATCGGCAGATTGACTGAAATACAAGGAATCTTTAAATATCCCATGATCGATGATCCATCAATATTTAATATTCTGTTATAATGAACCGTCTCTCCATCTAAGCGTTTTTCCTTAAACGGATCAGTCAACTGTATTGAAGATTGCAGCAATTCCCCATTATACTGTTTCGCTTCATCCATTACTTTTTTTATGATCGCCTGATCCATTCCGGCTGCCTTTTCCTGATAACTTTCCACTGTCGAACCTGCACTCTTTTCAAACAGATAGTTGCTTACAAATGGATAAGACAGCAGAAAAAAGCCGGCCAGAATAACCAGAATCGGTATGATCTTTTGTTTCATTTTATCTTTGTGATCGTCTTCTGTTTTTGTTCAAGATCAAGATCCCACATCCAGCAACAACAACCCCTGCAATGATCAGAAGATAGTTTCCTGCCCCACCTGTCATTGGCAGCATGAACTGCTTCTGATTTGTGATCTGCATATTGATATATGCATTTCCAGAATCATCGTGTTTTGTCATCGTTGCCTTTGTCTCATCCACAGTCGCACTCGCTGCTGTAGTCTGAACCGTCACATCATTCTTTAATACCGAACCATTAGGAACTCCATCATTTGCTGTGGAATCTGCATCAGACTTACTCTGGATCCCTGTGATGTTTGCTTCGGTTGGTGTGATATCTGCTTTTGTCTCTTTGACCTTAACGATCACTTCTTTCTTTAACAGGGAGTATCCTGCATCGGAGTGTGTTTCTGTAAATCCATATTCATCTCCTTCGATCCCATTGATCACAAGTTTTCCATCAGAAGACGGACTAAACTGAGTCGCATCAGCTTCTTTTGCAGACTTTCCTGTTACCTGATAAACACCTGCTCTATCTGCTCTTGCTACCAGATAGTAATTATCTGTCTTATTTTTTACAACGAATTTAACCTTTGTTGCATCTCCCTTGCTGTCAGAAAATTTCTTTGTCAGATCATATCCGTAAGAGTATACGATACATTTGTCTTTTAAAATATCATAATAATTCGTATTTGTTCTCTTCCACATAAGGGATACATCGTTTGGATTTCCTTTATCACCAAGAATAACGCTGTCATCTGTATTCACCTTAGCTGTATAATATACAACGATATATTTATCAGAATATTTCTTATTCAACTCATTAAGTCCTGCTTTTGTCATCTCAATCTTCATTGCAGGATCGTCTCCAGATTTTCCGTATGTTGCTGCAAACTTTGGATCCGTGTCGGAACTCTTCCATACAGCCAATGCTCCACTCTTCTCAACATTATTCACATTTGTTCTGTCCGCTGCATCCTTAGTTTCATAGATTGCGATCACGGCATCTTTCCCATATGTCATTCCATTTGCCATCGTATCGTTAAATGTATAAGTTGACAGGTAGGTTGTTGATGATGTGATATGTGGCAATTTTGAAATGAACTGATAATCCAGTCTTTCTGCTTTAGATGCTGTCACGGTACTCTGATATTTATATTCATTTCTTGCAGAAGTAAAATCTGCCAGTTTGTCTGTATTGGCAGTTGTTACATTGTCCTGATCTGGATTATTGCGGACTCTTTTGTCAAGTGTTGGATTTCCAGTTTCATTCTTTGGATAACAGATCACATCATAGAACCAGTCATCTCCCTTAGAATCCGTGGATGGCAACTGTACAAACCATGGATTTGTTGTGTAAGTTACATTTTCTGGTGCCTTTGTCTCAACGATCAGGTAAAGACCCAGTGGCAATTTGTCTTTACTTGTCACACCATTAGCATTAGTCTCATCCATGGCTGTCCCATTCTTTCCCATGTAATCTTCTAATTTGTCTTTCGTTACCGTATTATCTTCTAATGCCTTGGCAAGTTTCTCATTGATCTGCTGGCTTGTAAAATATGTCTTACTTCCTTCTGTTTTAGCTGCATCAGAAGATGTCAAACCCAAAATCTGCTGTATTGTGGTTGGAAGTTCATAGATCATCTGAATCTTTCCATTCTCACTCTGCTGTTCAACATCTCCAACTCGCAGGTAACTAAATTCCGCACCTTTGATCGCATATTTTTCCAAGGCTGCTTCCGCAGCAGCGTCCTGTTTTCCTATTGGTGTAAACTGACTGGTGTTAACACCGGCCTGTTTTGCTGCTGTCATGTCATATTTGTGGATCGTTATAGATCCGGTTTTGCTTGTATCGACCACATCTGTTGATGCCGCTTTGATATTAACGATAGGTGCAAGCATCATTGCTGCAGATAATACAGCAATCATTATTTTTTTGATCATATTTTGAATCTTCATTTTTCTTTCCTCCTATTTTTTAGAATAGAAAAAGCACAGAAATCATTGATCATACTCAATGATTCTGTGCTTTTCTTTATGTAATATATACTATTTTATTTATCTGTTAAATTAGTTTTGTCAGGTGCAATCATGATCGTATTCCAAAAAGAATCTTTGACTGCCTCTGCCTGAATCTCATCTACTACTGTGTCAAGATCGACATCACTTGTTAACTTCTTGCTCTCATCCATTACGGAAACTTTATCGTTGATTCCTAAGGATGTGATCGTAACAAACTGTTCTTCACTAACTAGTGTTCCTTTCTTTAGTGGAACCGCTAACTGATAATTCTTCTGCAATACTGACTTGATCTCATTATACATTGCTTTAAATTCTTTGCTTCTGTATTTCTTCTCAGCTTTCAGCTGCTTTGCCTTCTTATCAGCCTTCGCAAATATCTTTTGATCAGAATAAATCTCCCAGCATGGACCTCCTGCTGATGCTGACTTCGTCTGTGCGATCACTTCTTTTAGTGGATATTTGTACTGTGTACGCTGTCTGCTTCCAACATCTGCAACCGTTACCTGATCATTATCATCGATCGCAACCAATACGATAAAATGACCTTTCTTCGTAAAATATCCTGGCCCCATCAGTGCTACTACTGGATGCTTCTTCTTCAATGCATCTCTAACCTTGCTGACATCACTTCCAAGTCCATGACATTCCAGTTTATACTGTTGTGCCAGTGCTGGGACCATCTCATGACTTGCTCCAGCACTACTGTAATAGCCATTCTTATATGCCCATACTGTTGTATCAACTGGAGTTACCCATTTATTCGTCAGCGAACTGATACAAACTGCCATAGCGCTTGGTCCGCATCCACTGCTTTTGATCTGATATCCATTGTCATTCCATGCTGCATCTGCCTGATTAAAATAAATAAATCCTTGAATAGATTCTTTCTTTCCTTTCATCTCAATGCTATGGTCATTATAGACTTTTGGAATGATCGCTTTCTTATCTTTTTTGTCTTTCTTTTTATCTTTCTTCTTGTCTTTGGTATCTTTCTTTTTCTTCTTATGTTTCTTTATTGTATTACGCTCTGTCTTATTAGTTGTTGCTTTCTTCTTATGACTTGTATTTGTCTTATCTTTCTTTTCTGTCGTTGGCTTAGCTTCTGTTTTCTTTTCTGTCGTTGCCTCAGTTGTCGAAGCTTCTGTCGTCTGGGCAGAATTATCTTTGCTAGTGTCAGTCTGCTCATTTGTCTGTTCTCTTGCAAATGTCTTATCATTTACCTGATCTGCACTTACTACAGACGCTGAACTAAGCATCAAAACCGCATACAGAGCCAATACAGCCGCTGTTTTTCGCGTTTTTCTCATTCTTATATTTCCCCCCTAACTATTTAAACATACTTATTATACCACTTTGGATACCCTCGTCAATAAAAATGAATAGTCATGATCCATGTTCACATTTTTTCACATCTTATGCTTCAAAGACTAATTTTTCAATTGCATATGCAACACCATCTTCATTATTTGTCTTTGTCACAAAGTCTGCGATCTCTTTCAGATCAGGTTGTCCATTTTCCATAACAACACCGGTTCCTACAGCTTTGATCATCATCGTATCATTTCCTGCATCTCCACATGCCATCACTTCATCCATAGATAGTCCAATTTGCTCTGCCAGATGTAAAAGTCCATCTCCTTTATCACATCCAATCTGATTTATTTCAATGTTATTTCCCAGAGAACTTGATACACTCGCAATATTTTTCTCAATCAATTCTTGTCTTGCAGTTTCCCGCTCTTCCATATCATCAAAAAATACACTGATCTTCTCAATTCCCAGCGGATGCTCTTCAATGTACTTTCGCAGATCATCCAGCGGTAGTCTTGTATCTCTCACAAGTTTTAATACATGATCTGATACACCATACTCTGCAAGATGGTCAAAATAGCATCGTTCCATATACCCTTGCCCATTCTGATAAATATCACGTGTACAATGATATTTTTCCAAAATATCAAACAACGAAAATACCGTTTCTTTTGGTAGATGATTTGTATATATGATCTTATCTTCTTTCTGATCATAAACAGTTGCCCCGTTACAGCAAACTGCATATCGAACGCCTGGAATATCTCTTAAAAATTCTGGAATTGCTTTAAAAATACGTCCTGTTGCTGGAACTATATAAACACCCCTTCTGATCGCTTCTTTTAGAACTTCTTCTGTGTGTTTTGAAATCTGTTTCTCGCTGTCTAAAAGTGTATTATCTAGATCCATCGCTACTAATTTTATCTTACTCATGCTATTCCTCCACAAAAAAATAATTTTGAATGTTGATCTGAAGACTTTTATATCCCTGATACTCATTGATCACTGGATAATATGTACATGTGATATACTTTGCTGTTCCCATTTTCTCTCGAAATTCATCTTCATCCTCAAAAATCATGCCATCAATCCTAGTTCCCTGACTACTCTTTAATGCTAATTTTATCACATTTTTATTTTTTCCAAAAACATTCACACACAAAGGAGGAACTCCTATGACCCCAAAACAGATTTATTATGAAAACGCAGCCGCCACCATCATCAAAGGGCTGGAAAAGCGCCAGATGGAGGGCTATTACTGCCCGGACCGCACATCCGCTGTGGCAAAAGCACTGGAATTGATGCCCGAAGGCTCCAGCATCGCCTGGGGCGGCTCCATGTCCCTGCACGAAAGTGGCCTGATGGAGGCAGTCTGTCATGGCCCTTATAAGATCATCGACCGGGAAAGTGCCAAAACTCCCGAGGAACAGCGGCAGCTCTATGGTAAGATCGCCTGCTGCGATTATTTTCTCATGAGTACCAACGCCATCACCATGGACGGCGAGCTGGTCAACATCGACGGCCGCGGCAACCGGGTAGCCTTTCTCTGCTACGGCCCCCAGAACGTCATCATTCTGGCCGGTATGAATAAGGTGGTCACCGATGTGGACGCGGGCCTGAAACGGGTGCGCAATACCGCAACGCCGCCCAACACCGTCCGCCTGCACAAAAAAACGCCCTGTGCGGTCACAGGACGCTGTGGAGACTGCTTCTCCCCGGACTGCATCTGCAGCCAGTTCGTTGTCACCAGGCGCTCCGGCATTCCGGGACGCATCAAGGTGATCCTTGTGGGCGAAGAGTTAGGCTATTAATTTACGGTCGAAAACCTTCAAAGATAAACCAGTC
>OLSN01002296.1_pt1 | contig 14230 bp, 10 predicted proteins | sample 1672411 | NCBI WGS metagenome assembly OLSN01 (sample SAMEA3136683, study PRJEB25190) | human gut metagenome | biome: human gut; feature: human-associated habitat; material: faeces | place: Austria | collected 2013
ATCCCGGTTCCGGTTCTGAAAAACATCAACTTCTCCATGGAAGAAGGCGAGTACGTTGCGATCATGGGTCCTTCCGGTTCCGGAAAAACAACACTGATGAATATTGTCGGCTGCCTCGACCAGGCGACGAGCGGACGGCTGATCCTCGACGGACAGGACATCAGCAAATGCAGTGACAATCAGATGTCGGACATCCGCCTGCAGAAAATCGGCTTTGTCTTCCAGAACTTCCAACTCCTTGCAAGACAGAGCGCAATGGAAAATGTATGCCTGCCGTTGACGTACGCGGGCGTGCCGAAAAAAGAGAGAAGAGAGCGGGCAGCGATTGCCCTCGAGCGGGTGGGGCTCGGCGACCGTATGAGTTTCAAACCGACCCAGCTCTCCGGCGGACAGAAACAGCGTGTGGCGATTGCAAGAGCGATCGTCAACCATCCGAAAATTCTGCTGGCTGATGAGCCGACCGGAGCGCTCGACTCCCATTCCGGCGAGCAGGTCATGGAGCTGTTCCAGAGCCTGAACGATGAGGGCGTCAGCATCTTGATGATTACGCATGACGCGGAGATCGCATCGATGGCACAGCGCACCGTGGAGATCCGCGACGGAATGATGAAATCGAAGGAGGTGGCCGAAGCATGAAAAAAGGAAAAGCCGCAAAGAAAGCAGCGATTGCAGTCGTGACAGCGGTTGCCGTGGGTGGCGTAAGTGTCGGCGGCTATTATGGGATTCGCCAGGCGCAGAAGACAACCGTAAAAGTGTATCCGGTCAGTGACTTTACGAGTGGATACTGGGGAGACAGCATGAACATGGAAGGCCAGATCACCTCGACGGCTTCCCAGAACATCTATCTTTCCGACAGCCAGACCATTTCCCAGGTTCTCGTCAAAGAGGGCGATGTGGTAAATGCCGGAGACACGCTGATGACATACGATACCAGCATGATCGAGCTGGATCTGGAAACGCAGCAGTTACAGCTTGCACAGACAAAGCTGAAAATCCAGCAGAGTGAAAAAGAACTGGAAAAGCTGAAAAAGACAAAACCGGTATCGGATACGCCGCTGAATCCGGTGGAGCCGGATTTCCCGGATTTCCCGGATTTTCCAGATGAACCCATCGATCCGGATTTCCCGGACGAACCGATTCCGACCCCAGAACCGGAGCCGACGTACGAGGATGCTGTTCTGTACAGCAGTACGAATAAGCTTGTATTTGGTTCCAAACCATACAAAGGAGAAGGAACGCAGGAAGACCCATACACCTATCTCTGCGCACCGGGAACAGTCCTAACAGGCGGATTCCTGAATCAGATGGCAGGATACGCGGATGAAAAGGGAACGAAAAAAGAAGAGGACAGCGAAGGATACTGGTTTCGCCTGGAGATTCATGAGGAAAACAAAGCCGCAGAGGCGCTGGAAACCGTGTGGGAGCAGGATGGAACGAAGATTGCGAAAGTATACGAGACTTCGTATGAAGCAGTCCTGAGTCTGAAAGAATCCGAATCGGCGGATGCACCGGAAATAAAAATCACCACGCCGCTTGCCAACACAGAGGTGGCAGAGGGCGGCGAGCTGAAGCTGAAAATCGGAATCAATGAGAAGAAAGATACCGAAGAGAAGCCGGATGAGAAAGCCGACGATAAAACGGATGATAGAACCGAGAGTCCGTCCGAGGACGATGTGACACAGCCGGGTGAAGCCGGAAATGGAAGCGGTGAGGCAGACGATTCCACAGAAAACACCGAAACGGATGGCACTTACACATACGTCTGGAAACACAACGGAAAGACAATCGACGGAGATTTTAAGGATACTTACACAAAAGAAAACATCACAAAAGAGGATGCCGGAATCTATACAGTAGAAGTGACAGCGAAAAATGACAAGGGTACTTCCATGGCAGTCAGCACTGCAAATGTGGCGGTAAAAGAAGGAACGATTACCCCGACACCAAGTGTAACTCCGACCCCGAGCGTTACGCCGGGACCGAGTGTAACTCCAGAGCCGACCGTCAGCCCGGAACCAAGTACAACACCGATTCCGACCACAGAGCCGGTTCCAACAGAAACTCCGGTGCCGAGCGAGACCCCAGTTCCGACGGAAACGCCGACGCCGACTGAAGCCCCGGCAGAACCGGAAGCGGAACCGCAGAGCGAAGATGCGCCGGAAGCAGTGCAGACGACAGCAAAAACCGTATTCTACGGTGAAAAAGCATCGGTACAGTCCCTCTTTACATCATCCACAGGAAGCAGCGCAAATAACAATACTTCTTCCGGTGATGATACCCAGATGACCTACACAAAAGATGAGTTGAAAAAAGCCATCAGCGAAAAAGAAAGCCAGATCCGTAATCTGAAGCTTGATCAGAAGGAAGAGGAACTCAAAGTCAAAAATACGCAGAAATCCCTGGATTCCCAGACCGTAAAAGCGACGATCAGCGGTGTGGTAAAGAAGGTTGGAAATGCAGAAAACCCGTCCAACGACGGAAGCGCCTTTATCCAGGTCAGTGGAAACGAAGGTCTGTACGTGCGCGGCTACTTAAGCGAGACGTATCTCGATCAGGTAAAAGTCGGCGATGAACTCAACGTGACTTCTTGGTCTTCGGGTGCTTTTGCAGCGGCAACCGTAACCGAGATTTCTCCGTACCCGACAACAAGCTACATGTCGTACAGCGAGACACCAGCCTCCTTCTATCCGTTCACAGCCGTTATCCCGGAAGGCGGAGAAGGTTTTGAAAACGGTGACTGGATCGAGATTGCAATCACTGTCGGAAACGATGTAGAAAACGGCAACGGCCTGTACGTCAGCAAAGAATTCATCCGCGAGGAAAACGGACAGAAATTCGTTTATATCCGGGATGAAAATGATAAATTAAAGAAACAGAATGTGGTAACCGGAAAACTTCTGTGGGGCAGTTATTACGAAGTGAAGAGCGGTCTTTCCGAAGAGGATTACATTGCATTTCCGTACGGCAAAACCGTGGTGGAAGGCGCAGACACGAAGGAATCCAGTTCATCGGATTATTACAACAGTTAAGGAGGCGCATTATGTTAGAAAATGTAAGACTTTCCTTTCAGGGAATCTGGTCACACAAAATGCGTTCCTTCCTGACGATGCTGGGTATTATCATCGGAATTGCGTCGATCATCTCAATTGTCTCCACGATCAAGGGAACGAATGAGCAGATCAAACAGAACCTGATCGGAGCTGGAAACAACAACGTGACCGTCAGCTTAAAGCAGGGCGACGGTGATTACTGGATGGACAACGGACTGCCAAGCGGCGTGTCGAAACTGTCCGATGATCAGAAAAAGCGGATCCGCGAGCAGGATCAGGTGGAAAATGCATCGTTTTACACCGAAAGAACGTATGTGAGCGGCATCGCAAAAGGAAACACAACACTGGACAGTGCGAAGGCGCTTGGCGTGGATGAAAATTATCTGTCGACGTGCGGATATCAGATTTATCAGGGACGCGGCTTTGTGGAGAGCGATTTCTCGAAGACCCACAAAGTTGTCCTCCTCGACGATACCGCAGTGCTGACACTCTTCCCGGATGAGTCGCCGGTCGGCAAAACGATCGAGATCATGGGAGAGCCGTTCACGGTGATCGGCGTGATCAAAAAAGCCGATTCGTTCCAGCCGGTCATCAATTCCAGAGATGACTACTATACGTACAATCAGGAATCTTATCCGCTGGTGCTGATGCCGGATGTCTGCTGGCCGATCGTATTCCAGTATGATGAACCGGAAAATGCCGTTGTGATGGCAAAAACGACCGAGGATATGAGCACGGTGGGAAAGACAACAGCGGATATCATGAACGAATCCGTGACCAATACAACTGATTCTCTTTCCTATCAGGCAGAGGATCTGCTGGAGAAAGCAAAGAGTCTGCAGGAGTTAGGCCAGAGCACGAACCAGCAGCTGATCTGGATCGCGAGCATTTCGCTTCTGGTCGGCGGTATCGGTGTTATGAATATTATGCTGGTATCTGTAACGGAACGTACAAGCGAGATCGGCCTGAAAAAGGCGATCGGAGCAAGAAAACGCAGAATTCTGTTCCAGTTCCTGACCGAGGCGGCGGTGCTCACCAGCATCGGCGGACTGCTCGGCGTGCTGGGCGGCATTATCATGGCACAGGTGATTTCGAGGGTATCGCAGACGCCTGTGGCGATCAGTATTCCGGCAATTCTGATCTCTGTGCTGTTTTCCATGGTGATTGGAATCGTGTTCGGACTGCTCCCGTCGGTACAGGCCGCAAACCTCGATCCGATCGATGCTCTGCGTCACGAATAAGCACGAAGAAATCAGAAAAAAGGCTTGCACTTGGAAAATTTTTATGATACACTACCAGAGGCAAAAAATAATCACGTGTGTGGATTCTGAAGATGGTGCTGCATGGCAGTTGATTAGGAAGCAAAAGCACACGGAAGAAAAACCAAAAGGAGAAAAGACATGAGTGTAATTTCAATGAAACAGTTACTGGAAGCAGGTGTTCATTTCGGACATCAGACAAGAAGATGGAACCCTAAAATGGCTCCGTACATCTACACAGAGAGAAATGGTATCTACATCATCGACCTGCAGAAAACAGTAGGTATGGTAGACACAGCTTACAAAGCAGTAGAAGATATCGTAGCTGACGGCGGTACCGTTCTTTTCGTTGGCACAAAGAAACAGGCTCAGGATGCTGTTAAGACAGAAGCTGAGAGATGCGGAATGTACTATGTAAACGAAAGATGGCTTGGTGGTATGCTGACAAACTTCAAGACCATCCAGAGCAGAATCAAACGTCTGAAAGAGATCGAGGCTATGCAGGAAGACGGTACTTTTGATGTACTGCCGAAAAAAGAAGTTATCGCTCTGAAAAAAGAGATGGATAAACTGCAGAAAAACCTTGGCGGTATCAAAGACATGAAGAAAATCCCGGATGCTATCTTCGTAGTAGATCCGAAAAAAGAGAGAATCTGCGTACAGGAAGCTCATACACTGGGAATTCCGCTGATCGGTATCTGCGATACCAACTGCGATCCGGAAGAGCTTGACTATGTAATTCCGGGTAATGACGACGCTATCCGTGCCGTAAAACTGATCGTTTCCAAAATGGCAGACGCAGTTATCGAGGCAAAACAGGGCGAGGCTGAGGAAGCTGCATACGAAGAAGCAGCAGAGACAGACGCTGAATAATTTACGCGAAGTAATGAACTGGGGGGAACTTGAAATTCAGGTTCCCTTCGGCGAATCTCACAATAGCAGACCGGCATGAAGATGCAGTCTGCTGAATCACGTATACGGAGGAATAAAACAATGGCTATTACAGCAGCAATGGTAAAAGAGTTAAGAGAAGTAAGCGGTGCTGGTATGATGGACTGCAAGAAAGCTCTTACAGCTACCGAAGGTGATATGGACAAAGCAATGGAGTTCCTGAGAGAAAAAGGACTTGCTACTGCTCAGAAAAAAGCTGGCAGAATCGCAGCTGAGGGTATCGTTATGCTGAACGTATCCGAGGATGGAAAGAAAGCTGTCGCTGTAGAAGTAAACGCTGAGACAGACTTCGTTGCAAAGAACGAGAAATTCCGTGGCTATGTAGCACAGGTTGCAGAGCAGGCTATGGATACAACTGCAGCAGACGTAGAAGGATTCCTGGCAGAGCCTTGGAAATTCGATACCAACGAGACCGTTGGCGAAGAGCTGGCTCATCAGATCGCTACCATCGGCGAGAACATGAACATCCGTCGTTTCCAGCAGGTAAAAGAGGAGAACGGTTTCGTTGCTTCTTATACTCATATGGGCGGTAAAATCGGTGTTCTGGTTGACGTTGAGACAGATGTTGTAAACGATGACCTCAAAGAGATGGCTAAAAACGTTGCAATGCAGATTGCAGCTCTTCGTCCGCAGTACACAAACCGCGACGAAGTAAGCGCTGATTACATCGCACATGAGAAAGAAATCCTCATGGCTCAGATTCAGAACGACCCGAAAGAGTCCCAGAAACCGGAAAAAGTTATCCAGGGAATGATCCAGGGCCGTATCAACAAAGAGCTCAAAGAGATCTGCCTGCTTGATCAGGTATACGTAAAAGCAGAAGACGGAAAACAGTCCGTAGCTCAGTATGTAGCACAGGTTGCAAAAGCAAACAACGCAACCGTAGCAGTAAAAGGCTTCGTTCGTTTCGAGACCGGTGAAGGAATCGAGAAGAAAGAAGAGAACTTTGCTGAGGAAGTTGCTAAACAGATGAACGCATAATTCAACTGTGAATTTGTAAAAATAACGCAAAAATATAAAACCCTCATAAATGTGCAGAAAATACACGATTTATGAGGGTTTTTTACTGTCACAGGCAGTATCCATCGGAAATGCAGTAAGTGCCCTGAAGGATACCGTCCCCGGAGATTTCTCGGCAATGAATCTTTCGGAGATTTGTGAATTAATCCAGGAACATAAATCGAATGGTCCGGTAATGGAGATGAAACGTTAAACATAAGAAAAGAGGAACAAATTTGAAAAAACAAGACAAAAGAAACTGGCCGAAAGCAGTGATTCAGATCCTTTCTTTCCTGCTGATCCCGGGCTTGTTTGAGGCGCAGTTTTCTGCGGTTGGGACGATTATTTCCGCAGTTTATCAGGGGACGGTTTCGTGGGAACGGATCAGGTATTCGGTATGGATGGTGCTGGCGACGGTTCCGGCGGTGATTATTGTGGGACGGTTTTTCTGCGGATATTTCTGCAGCTTCGGGGCTGTGCAGGATTTTCTGTGGTTTGCAGGAAATAAGCTGAAAAAGCGGTTTCGAAAAGCAGGTGCGAAAAACCTGCATTCAAATTCAAAGAAGAGTGGAAGAAATGTTCCAACAGGCTGGATCAAATATGGTGTGCTCCTGTTCTGGGCAGTCTTCGTATGGAGCGGTATGATAAAATGGAACATCGCAGGGCCGTGGCAGGTGTTTGGACAGTACAGTTCCATCGGACACTGGCCGGGTGTGAAGCCGATGTTTTCGATTGGCGGTGCGCTGATTCTGGTGATTTTCGTCGGATCCGTCTTAATCCAGCGCTTTTTCTGCCGGTATCTCTGTCCCATGGGAGCCATCTACAGCCTGATTTCCAGATGTACGCTGTTAAAAATTGTAAAACCGCGGAGCAAATGCGGAAGCTACCGTCTCTGTACTGCAAAATGTACCATGGGAATTGATCTGACAGAAAAAGAGCAGACGGCAGGCGGCGAGTGTATTGGATGCGGGGTATGTATAAACGGATGTCTGAAGAACAATGCACACTGGAAGTACCGATACAGCGTGTGGATCGGTGTCGGGGTGACCTGCCTTACGATTGCAGCGTCACAGTTCCTGATCCGGAGCGAGAGCGGTTCCGTTGGTAAGACAGCAGGTGATGCGGCCATTGATACGGCAGAACAGAATCTGGACAGCAGATTCCAGGACGGCACTTATTCCGGAAGTGGAGAAGGCTACCGCGGAACCGTGACCGTTTCCGTAAAAGTGGAACAGGGAACGATAACCGGACTGACGATAGAGAACGCCGAGGATGATCAGACATATCTGGACAGAGCAAAGTCAGGAATCTTTTCGGAAATCATGAAAAAACAGAGTGCCGAGGAGATAGATACCGTTTCCGGCGCCACCTACAGCAGTAAAGGGTTGATTGAGGCCACTCAAAATGCGTTAAAAGAAGCCGCCGGAGATGAGAATACTGTACAGGAAAATACAGCATCTGAATCGACGGATACAACGGAAGAAAAACAGGCATTCCTGGACGCCGGCCGTTTCCACGACCTGAAAGACGGCATCTGCACGGGTACCGCCGATGCCTTCCGCGGGGATGTCGAAGTGCAGGTAACGGTAGAAAACCAGAAAGTGACCGACATCTCCATCCTTTCCTACTGCGACACCGAGGAATACTTTTTCCGTGCAGCGCCTTACGTGATAGGGCAGATGAAAGAAGAACAGAGCCTTAACATCGACGCCTTGAGCGGTGCCACCTACAGCAGCAACGGTATCATTCACGCCACCGCCAATGCACTCGAAATCCCGGAAGACGAATATGCACCGCGTCCTGGCCGGGATCTGGCACATAAGCAGAAAGAGCACGGTCATATTGTAAAACATACGATCGAGAGCCAGGAGCAGTATGAAGAAAAAGTAAAAGAATACGAAGACGCACAGAATTAAAAAACAAAAATAATCTCAAAATAAGCACTGTAAATACATTCATCTGTATTTGCAGTGCTTTTCTGCTGTAACAGAACCCCGCCCGACTGCATCAAAAATATAAAAAATTTAACAATCATTTGATATAGACCTTATAGGAACAGGATAGCAGTTAAAATACAAATGTGCTACGATCGTGATTGTAGTAAAAAATATTCTGAAAGAAATGGCAGGAACAGTAAAAATACAGCGGTTAGGCTGGAGTCTGGAATGGATGCAGCGCATATCTGAAAAAGGAAACGAAAACCTGGGACAGCTGGGATATACGGATCATTCGCAGAAACACTGTATGCAGGTTGCCCATCATGCAGAGTACGGTACACTTCTTGCAAATGAACTTTTAAAAGAAACGGATATGACGTTGGAAGACAGAGTAACCATCGTTCCTCGGTTCTGCAGTTATTGCAGCTGTAAAACTGGCAGGCGGAACGATCAACGTGGCGGTTGCATGCCTGGCGATTTTATTTGCACTGGGATTTGTTTTCCTGAAAATTGCAGATCGGCAGCCGATGGCGGGGGAGAGATAAAACAGAACATAGCATAAAAAATCTCAAAGCAGGAGAGAAATCCGCTTTGAGATTTTTTGCGTTTCACTCCGGGGTTCCGCAATGAGAGGTTTTGTGGTACAATAAGCAGTGAGTCGGGCCGCAGGGGATGAGGGGGCCTGAAAAATATGAATCATACAGACAGGATGAAACAAAATGGAAAAAACCAAAAAACTGGCGGTAGGCATTTTAGCGCATGTCGATGCGGGAAAGACGACGCTGGCAGAGGGAATTTTATATAAAACAGGCCAGATCCGGAAAGCCGGAAGAGTGGATCACAAGGACGCCTTTCTGGACACGGAGGAACTGGAAAAAGCAAGGGGTATCACGATCTTTTCCAAACAGGCCGTGCTGAAGCTGAACGAGACGGAGGTCACACTCCTTGACACGCCGGGCCATGTGGATTTCTCGGCGGAGATGGAGCGCACTTTACAGGTCATGGACTATGCGGTTCTTCTGATCAGCGGTGCGAACGGCGTGCAGGGTCATGTGGAAACCCTGTGGCGGCTGCTCGCGCGGTATGAGATCCCGGTCTTTCTCTTTATCAACAAGATGGATCAGCCGGGCACGGATGCGGAAAAACTGCTGGAAGAACTGCAGAGCCGTCTCTCAGAGCACTGCCTGAATTTCTCGCAGGATCTCCAGAACGCAGAATTGCTGGAAGAACTCGCCATGTGTGATGAGGACGTGCTGGAGCAGTATCTGGAAACGGGAAGCGTGGAAGAAGACCAGATCCGCACGATGATCGCAGAGCGGAAGGTTTTTCCGTGCTGCTTTGGCTCTGCACTCAAGATGGAGGGCGTGACGGAATTTCTGAAAATTCTGGACCGGTTTACAAAAACGCCGGAGTACGGCGGGGATTTTGGCGCGCGCGTTTTTAAGATTTCAAGGGACACGGCAGGAAACCGTCTGACGCATCTGAAAATCACGGGCGGCGTGCTGAAGGTAAAGCAGATGCTCGGCGAAGAAAAGGCAGACCAGATCCGTATTTATTCCGGTGCGGGCTATACGATGGTACAGGAAGCACCGGCGGGGACGATCTGCGCCGTAACGGGACTGAACAGCACCTTCTCCGGTCAGGGCATCGGCAACGAAACCGAGGCGGAAAAACCGGTGCTGGAGCCGGTGCTGACGTACCGCATCGAGCTTCCGCCGGACTGCGATGTCCATCAGATGCTTGGAAAACTGCGCCAGTTAGAAGAAGAAATCCCGGAGCTCCACATTGTCTGGAATGAGCGCCTCGCGGAAATCCATGCGCAGGTCATGGGTGAGGTGCAGATCGAGATCTTAAAGAGTCTGATCCACGAGCGTTTCGGCGAATGGGTGGAATTCGGAGCCGGAAATATTGTATACAAAGAGACGATCCGCAGTACCGTGGAGGGTGTCGGCCATTTCGAGCCGCTGCGCCATTATGCAGAAGTTCATTTGCTGCTGGAGCCGGCAGAACCGGGCAGCGGACTGCAGATTGGAACCGTCTGCAGCGAGGACACCCTGGACCGCAACTGGCAGCGTCTGATCCTCACACATCTGCTGGAGCGGAAGCATCCCGGCGTGCTGACCGGGTCGGAGATTACCGATATGAAAATCACGCTGGTCAAGGGCCGTGCGCACATTAAGCACACCGAGGGCGGCGACTTCCGCCAGGCGACGTACCGTGCGGTGCGGCAGGGACTGAAAAAAGCAGAATCCGTTCTGCTGGAGCCGGTCTATGCGTTCCGTCTGGAAATTCCATCGGAATCGACGGGACGGGCGCTGAACGATATCCAGCGGATGTACGGCAGCTTTAAACCGCCGGAAATGGAAGGCGATATGACAGTGATCACCGGAACCGCACCGGTTGTGACGATGCGGGATTATCAGAAAGAAGTAACTGCTTACAGCCGGGGACGCGGAAGAGTGTTCTGTACCTTAAAAGGATATGAGCCGTGTCACAACGCGGAGGAAGTGATTGCCTCCATCGGCTACGATTCCGAGGCGGATGTGGAAAATCCGACGGGTTCTGTGTTCTGTGCCCACGGGGCAGGCTTTGTCGTTCCATGGAATGAAGTGGAAGACCATATGCATCTGGAATACACGCTGGAAAATCCGGAAGAAGAAAGCGATTCAGCCGAATCTGCGGCAGACCGGAGCGGCGGAGCATCCTCTGTGCAGAAAGCAAAAAAAGCATCCGACCGCGTGCCGATGGCAGCTTCCCTGCAGGAGGCAAAGGAGCTGGAAGAAATCTTTACGAGGACATACGGCAAAGTGGAGCGGAAGCGTGCCGGTTTCGAGCGGCGGACACGTCCGGTCACCTCGTCATCCGGCATCGGGGATCCCAAATATGCAAAATCAAACCGCCCGAAGGAGCCGCAGGAGGAATATCTGCTGGTGGACGGCTATAACATTATTTTTGCATGGGATGATTTAAATGAGCTGGCGAAGTATAATATTGAGAGCGCCAGAGGAAAACTGATGGACATCCTGTCAAATTATCAGGGATATAAAAAAATGACGCTGATTCTTGTCTTTGATGCCTACAAAGTAAAAGGCAACCAGGGTGAGGTCGGCATGTACCATAATATTCATGTCGTTTATACGAAAGAGGCGGAGACGGCTGACCAGTACATCGAGAAAACGGTTCACAGGATCGGCCACAACGGCAACGTAACGGTGGCTTCCTCGGACGGTCTCGAGCAGATCATCATTATGGGAGCGGGCGCGCATCGTCTCTCTGCACGGGATCTGCGCACCGAGATTGAACATACAAACGGCCAGATCCGGGAAAACTATCTGGAGAAAGAACAGAAAACGAAGTCGTACCTGCTGGAGAACGCCTCCGGAGAACTGGGAGACTTTTTAAAAGAGCTGGAAGAAGAGCGAAAAAAAGAGAGTAAAAAGAGCAAAGGAAAGGCTTAAGATGAATTACGCAATCATACTATCGGGGGGAATCGGAACGAGAATGCAGATGGGGGATTTTCCGAAGCAGTATTTGGAAGTGGAAAAGAAACCGATTCTGCTGTATACGCTGGAGCAGTTTCAGAAAAGCAGTGCCGTTGAGAAAATCGTCATCGTGGCGGCAGATGCCTGGAGAGAGAAGATCCGCGGATGGATGGAAGAAGACGGGATTACGAAATTTCTCGCCTTTGCGGATGCCGGGGATACGCGGCAGGAATCCATTCATAATGGCCTTACCGTCTGCATGGAGGATTCCGTATCGGAGAACGACGGTGTGATCATCCACGACGGCGTGCGGCCTCTGGTGAGCGAACAGCTGATTGGCGACTGCCTTGCGGCGCTTGCCGATCATGAGGGCTGTATGCCGGTGCTGCCGATGAAGGACACGATCTATCAGAGCAGCGACGGAACGAAAATTGACCATCTGCTGGAGCGCAGCACGCTGTTTGCCGGTCAGGCGCCGGAAGCCTTCCGGCTGCATCCGTACGCGAAGATCAACCGGGAAGCATCGAAAGAGGAGCTGTCCCTCACAAGGGGAACGAGTGAAATTGCCTACCGCCATGGAATGGATGTGGCGATGATCCCAGGGGATGAGCGGAACTTTAAGATTACAACAAGGAGCGACCTGGAGCGTTTCTGTACGATTGTGGAAGGAGAAACGAAATGAGAGCATACGAGCTGCATGGAGTCAATGATTTAAGAAGGGAAGACATCGAAAAACCGGAAATCCCATCCGGCTGGGTTCTGGTGCAGGTAAAGGCATCAGGAATCTGCAGCTCCGATATTCCGCGGATTTTCACAAACGGAACATACCATTTTCCAACGATTCCGGGTCACGAGTTTTCAGGCGTGGTTGCCGCATACGGCGAGGGTGTGCCGGAAGAGCGAGTTGGAAAACGGGTCGGCATTTTCCCGCTGATCCCATGCCGCACCTGCCCGCAGTGCCGGCAGAAAAAATATGAGATGTGCGAACACTACGATTACCTCGGCTCGCGCCGGGACGGCGGCTTTGCGGAATACGTGGCCGTGCCGGACTGGAACCTGCTGGAGCTGCCGGAAAACGTCAGCTTCCGCGAGGCAGCAATGCTGGAGCCGCTCTCTGTGGCGCTTCATGCGGTGAAACGAAGCGGTGTGAAGCCGGGCGATACCGCAGCAGTGATCGGAACGGGCATGATCGGTTTTGCAGCGGCAGCGTGGGCGAAAGCGCTCGGCGCCGAAACCGTTTTTGTGATTGGACGGGGCGAAGCAAAACGTGCGATCGCAGAACAGATCCCGGGCATCTCATATGTGACGGAAGAGGAGAGTAAAGCGATTCAGGCGGATGTTGTAGTAGAAGCGGTCGGAACGCCGCAGGCCGTTTCCAGTGCAGTTCTTCTTGCAAGACCGGGCGGAAGCATCGTGCTGATGGGAAATCCATCGGGCGATCTTGCGATGGAAAAGAACGTGTACTGGCGCATACTGCGCAAACAGCTGAACCTGATGGGAACGTGGAATTCTTCTTATGAAAAAGATGAAGCCTGCGACTGGACGGAGGCACTCGATGCGCTTTCGAAGAAGAAAATCCCGGCACAGGCGCTGATCACGCACTGTTTCCCGTCCGAAAAGCTGATGGACGGACTGGAACTGATGAAAAATCATAAAGAGCCATACTGCAAAGTAATGGTTTCATGGGAGTAGAAAAATATGAGAAAAAGTCAGATATCGGCATCCATGATGTGCTCAAACCTTGTGGATCTGCAGGCGACGATCGATGTATTTGAAAAAGAAAAAGTCGAATATCTCCATATCGATGTGATGGACGGCGAGTTCGTTCCGAACTTCGGCCTTGGCGTCGACTACATCCGCGGACTGCGGGAACTGACGAGTATTCCGCTCGATCTTCATCTGATGATTAAAGACCCGGAGTACAAGCTGCCGTGGATCGGCATCCACAAAGAGGACATCGTGACGATTCATTATGAGAGCACTTTCCAGGTGCAGCGCGCGCTCGATTACCTCGTGCCGTACGGCTGCAAGCGGTTCCTCGCGATCAACCCGGCGACACCGATCGGGCAGATCGAGGAAGTGCTTGATTATATCGACGGCGTCAATCTTCTGATGGTGAATCCGGGCTTTGCCGGACAGAAAATTGTGCCGAGTACGCTGCGCAAGGCGGAAAAGCTGCAGAAATTTCTGCAGGAGATGCACCGGGAGGACATCATTTTAGAAGTGGACGGAAACATTACGAAGGAGCACGGCGCGACGCTGCGTTCCTGTGGAGCCAGCATTTTTGTGGCGGGAACTTCGAGCATTTTCTGCACCGATGTATCGCACTTCGGAGAAAAAATCCGGGAATTCCGGAAAGCAGTGGAATAAGAAAAAGAACTGCCTTCCCGGGATGCACGGTTTGAAAAACAGACGAATACTGTAAAGTGAGAAATGACGGAGCGTGTCATATGGTAGAATTGCTTCTGCTTGCTGCGGCGCTCTCAGCCGATAACTTTGCAGTAAGCATCGGATATGGAAGCAGCAATACGAGAATTTCACCCGGCATGACG
>OLSN01002297.1_pt1 | contig 14228 bp, 10 predicted proteins | sample 1672411 | NCBI WGS metagenome assembly OLSN01 (sample SAMEA3136683, study PRJEB25190) | human gut metagenome | biome: human gut; feature: human-associated habitat; material: faeces | place: Austria | collected 2013
TTTATATATTAATATGTTGATTATTAGGCGTAAAAGCACATTCTAAGGGGCGACTACATAACAATGAAACTATCGTTTCTTACTCAAGAAACGTTTTGCCAAATATTTACGTATCGGTTCGTCATACAGTTTCAGGCACAGATAAGCAAGCACGATACTCAAGACAAAGACGCACACGGCTACGTGCCAAGTCTCGCCCAACGTATAGAGCTTATTCTCAATCAGCCATGCATAGAACAGATACATCAACGGATAATGGATCACATAAACCGGATAGGATATATCCCCCAGAAATTTGCATATCTTTGTCGATTGCACGTCCGTAGTGGTGCCCGACGCTCCTATCCAAAGAATGATAGGGAAAGCCACAATCACACAAAACGCTTCATAAACACCATTCATGCAAAGCGGCTCCATTCCTTCGAGATAAGGAACAGCGAACAGGGCAATCAATGCAACGGTACAGATCCAGAAAGCACCTCTCACCTTCATAGGCTTGAAGTTACGCGACATCAGCATACCCAGCGAAAAAGGGAAAAGCATACGTAGGGACCCGTCCAGCGTCCAGCCCACTCCTATGTTTCCATAAGTGGAGACATTGAAGACGGCAAACGCTGCCAATGCTACCCCCAGCAACACCACAAATACCGTCAGCGCCTTGTTGGACAAGCGACGGATGAACAACGCATACAGGATATTACCGATATACTCGAAAAATAACGACCAGCAAGGGCCGTTCAACGGAAACATCTCACCGTTGCCACGAACTTCATATCCCACACCCGGCATGGCAGGAATGAAGAATATCGTGCAAAGAAGAGACAACATAATCATGGAGATGGCTACATGCGTTCCATCCCATTGCACACAACCCTGAATACAGAATGTGATAGCACCCAATACGGCACCCATAACGACCATCGGATGAAGACGTATCAAACGGCGTTTAAAGAAATCTTTCATGGTGAGACTCTTGCCCCAACGGTCGTCATAAGCGTAACCGATCACGAAACCCGAAAGGATAAAGAAGAAATCCACGGCAAGATAACCGTGGTTGAGAGTCTCGATATTGCCACCACCGGCAAAAGCATATCCCTCGAATACATGATACCATATCACCATAAGAGCCGCTACACCGCGAAGTCCGTCAAGAAGATCATAATGTGCTTTGGTATCTGCAAAGGCTGAAGAAGAAATGTTCGACATCTGTTTTTCTATTAGTTAGTTAGTATTTTCAGATGGCAAAGATACGGTTTGCGAAACGAAGTTCTTTTGCTTAAAAGCAAAAAAGCCCTACCGAAAACTATTTTTTAGCACGTACCCGACTAAGCGTGTAGATGGAAATGCCCAAAAAGGCAGCCACATACTTCAGCTTCACCCGGTTTATCAGTCCGGGATAGCGACGGTTGAACTGCTCATACCGTTCTTTAGGCGAAAGCTGGAGCCGTTCCACAAACATGTGGCTAAGTTCTTTATTGACATTCTGATGCAGGATACGCCCCCAGTTGGCTATGTCGATATATGTTTCGTAGAGGGCATTCAGCTTGTCGATGTGGATGACGTAGATTTTGCAATCGGAAAGCGTTTCAATGCTCTCCACCGACGGTTGCTGATAGTAGAGCGAATCCATGCCGAACGTGACGTCGCCCTCCTGACTGAACCACGTAGTGGTGTCCTCTCCGTTGTGGTGGAATACGGAACGGGCGATGCCCTCTTCAATGAAATATACCAGGCGGTCTGTGACGCCTGCCTGAACGATACGGGTATCTTTGGGATAATACCTTAATTCCATATTCGCCTGAAGCGCTTGAAGTGCTTCGTCGGAAACCGGATAGATTTGCCTGATTTTACGAATGATATTTTCCATTTGGGGGTAATGGCGTATTGGGGGTTAATGACGTACTTTAGGATATTTATTATTAAAACGGAAACCAAGACCGAGCATCAGATAATTAGGGGTCTGGAAATCCTGAAGATTGTAGCCGATGTGAAGGAATGAACTCCGGGTGACGTTGATCTTCAACGCAAAGACCTGATACAGCCCCCGCAAATCGCCACGCCCCAGCACATTCGTTCCCAAACCGACATTGATGGTGAAAAACGGCATTACATACTCCGCCCGTCCCGAAAGTCCGAGAGCAAGCTGATGCTGAATGCCCGGCACAAGAAACCTGCGTTCGGAAGTGCCGCTGCCTCCATCGTAATCGTACTCCACAATCCGGTCTTCGGTGTACACATTGGCACTACCGTCATAAACACCGTCCAGCGAGACGCCGAATCGCAGCTTATAGTTGAGGTTGTACATCGGGGCAAAGTTGAATCCCGCCACGGGGTAACTGCCCGGCGAAGCTATCTGCTTCCCGCTTTCTACGTACACGCCTTTCCGTCTCCACGAGCCGAACAACACAAGGTCGTAACTGATATGACGGGGAAAACGGGGAATATACGGCTTGACCAAAGACTTGGTCAGGTCGGATTCTTCACGGTTGAAGTTGTACACCAGACCGATTTTCGCTCCGGTGGTGTTCACTCCTGCGTTGGGGAATTTGGTGTTGCCGTTGGAGAAATGCGTAAAATCTCCGCCGATGATAAAATCGAAATAACGGGAAAGCGACCAATTGAGGTAGATACCTGCATTGAGATACGCATTCACCCGTGAACCTACCGCTCCGTTGTAGGAGTTGTAATCGTTATCGTATGGTTTCCATCCGGCAGAAAGGCCGAAATTCCACTCGTAATTGAGCGAAAGACGGGGATTGAAACGGGCGATACGTGCGCCCTGAAAGACATAGAACGTCACCGGATCACCGAGTTGCTTACGGTCGCCAAAGGTGGTGACGGCCAAGCCGAAGCCTTGGTAGGCTCCGCCGTAGATACGGTCGGCACAGGTATTGGGACGAAACTTGAAGGAATATTTCAAATGAGCGGCAAAGGAACTTTGGATGGGCTTCCACCGTTCGTTCTCTCCTTGCAGGAAAGGATTGGTGGGGAACACGTATTGCGGCCGAGCTTCTATCCCCAACCGGTGAATGAACCGATGGGGAACGTAAGGAGCTACCGTGTCCATGCCACATTGCGGGAAACTGTTGCGCCGGAATCCATGAAGTTCTTCCTGCAATCGACGCACTTCTTCACGAAGTTCGCGGACGTCCTGCTGGAGTTGCTCCACGTCTTGCCTGACCTCTTTCACCTCCTGCCCCACTTCTTGCGCGCACAGCGAAGCAACGGGGAAAAGCAAGGCGGAACAGAATAGGATGATTTCCCGTCTGGGTATCTTTACTCTCATATCATAGTCTGGTTAGTCTTTTTCAGAACGAAGTTTATAAATGGAGCTTCTCGATAAACTGCGCTACATGATAGCCATCCATCAATCCATGATGGCAAGTGACGGAAACGGGCATCATCAGCCTTTCTCCTTCGCGGAAGTATTTACCGGTGGAGATTTTGGGAACGCTGTCGCCCGAACGCATATTGGTGGGATGCTTCATATCGGTGAAAGAGAGCCACGGCACAGCCGAATAATGAATGGCGTTGGGATGAAACGTACCTCCTTTGTTGAGTCCCGTAGTGGCTTGCAGGCGTTCCATCTCGGCTTTTGCCCGACGAATAAAGACGAGTTCGTCCGGATCGTATTCAAAAGCGGCAAAAGAAAAGGTGTGGTCGGCACGCCCCACAGTGGCTTCGGGCAGAAGACTGTCATAACACACCACTCGATTGCCTTCGATGCGGTAGCGGAACTCTTCCACGGCAGCCGCGGCAGTCACGATGCGGTGAAGGACGAGCAGGGAAAAGGAAACGCCTTTGTCTTTGGCTTCCTGATACGCGCGCGTACAATCTACGTTGACCGTCACTCCAAAAAAAGGATCGTCAAAAGCACTGAAATGTTCGTAATGTTCTCTTCTGTTCCAAGTAGCAATATCGATGATCTTCTCTATCTGATTCATTCTAAACACTCTTTTTTAAGTTTCACCACAGATTACACAGATTAACACAGATTGAATTCGGATGCATCCTTTTTTCTTTTTATATCTCAACCATTATCGGTAATTAAGAATCTGTGTTAATCCGTGTAATCTGTGGTGAACATAGATATACAATTACTGATGTTGCTCACGCAACAAGTCATTCACTGTCTTCACCGGGTTAAAGGTAGAAAGAGGAACTTCTACAAAGACGGTATTCCAGTCGCTCATCGCTCCGTTCCACAAGCCGGGAAGTTCGAGAGCTTTCAGGTCTTTGCCGTTCTTCGATTTGTAGGAGATGAAGCCGGTGGCTTTATCTACATATTTCACCAGGTCGAATTTATGTCCTTTATAATCACGCACAGCGCATACGAGGTCTACCGGATTGAAGTGCGTACCCTTCTCGAACATTTCTTTCTTCTCCGGATCGTCCATGTCGATCTGCGAGCTTTCGAGGATTTGCAGGGAGATGGTTCCGTCGCTATTGTAAGCAAGGAACGGACCGCCGCCGGGTTCGCCTACGTTCTTCACCATTCCGCAGACGCGCATCGGGCGGTTGAACTTGTTTTTCAGGTAGATGGCGAGTACGGAATCTTCGAGGTCTTTCGTCTCCGGATTCTTGCAGAAGAGTTTCTTTTGCAGGAATTGAAGCATTTCCATCATCTGGTCGTGCGTATACTTGCCGCTGTCGAGCAGCGTGAGGTATTCGAATACATGTTTTTGCAGGGTCACGAGCACTCCCGCAATCAGTTTCTTATACGTAACGGTGTCGGCTTTCAAACGGTCGGGCACTACGTTGTCGATGTTCTTGATGAAGATGATGTCTGCGTCCAAGTCGTTCAGGTTCTCAATCAGCGCGCCATGACCACCGGGACGGAACAGCAGTTTGCCGTTGTCGCGGAACGGTTGGTTGTCCATATCGGCAGCAATGGTGTCGGTACTTGGCTTCTGCTCGGAGAAGGTGATGTAATAGTCTACTCCATAGCGTTTGGAAAATTCGTCTACCTTTTCGGCTACCAGCTTCTTGAAGAGTTCACGGTGTTCGGTAGATACCGTGAAGTGCACGTTTACTTTACCGCTCTTTCCGGCAGCATACAAGGCTCCTTCGGCGAGATGTTCTTCCATCGGCGTGCGTGAACCTTCGGGATACTTATGGAATTTGAGCAGACCTTTCGGTAGTGCGCCATAGTTCAGTCCTGCAGTCTCCAGCAGGGCGGACACCACTGCTTTATAGTTGCCTTCTTCCATCAGTCCGGGAATGTCTTTTCCGGAGATACGCTGGCAGGCCACATTCAGATCGTCATAGAAAGCAAAATTCTTGATTCCGTCAAAGAAAGCCTGTTCGAACTTGGTAGTCGGCTGGTCATAATCGGCGGACAGAAACTCGAATAGATTCTTAAACATACGACTTGCAGCACCGGAGGCAGGCACGAACTTCACAACAGTCTTATCTGTGTTTGTATATGCATCCCAGGCGGCCAGATAAGCCTTCTGTTCTTCTGCGTCGGGAGCTAATATGCCCTTTTCGATGGAAGCTGCCGCATCCAGTTTTAAAAAGGGAAATCCCGTCTGGAAGCATGCTAATTGTTCTGCAATTTGCTCTTCCGTGATGCCTTTCTTGGCAAGCAACTCTTTGTCCTGTGTCGTTATCATAATATCTAATTTTATTAATTGATGCCCAAAAATACAAAATGTTATTTACTTCTTGCCGAATAACCGGAAAAAAAACTACTTTTCCTTCCATATTTCATTATCAGTCACTTACGAAGAAGTGTTATTCATTTATGTACTTTTCAGCGTTATTTGAACACAACAAAGATAGATAAATATCCGATGTTATCACAGAATTTGTAGAATAAATAGAGTTAACCGATTACAATAAGATTACAGACCTTTTGGATATTTGAAATCTTACCAGCCGTGGAAAGTTGGGAGGGCTGTGGTTTAAAGCACTTTCCTGATAAAATTTCACCCCATACCCCTATTGTTGAGACGGACGGTAGATAAACCAACAAAAAAGCCAGCTAACATTACGCTAGCTGGCAACTGACATCAATAACTAAAGATTCCCGTTTATCCTATTCTATTTAACTGTTCCATAAAATTATGTTTCTGTGCTTCTCTCATAATACTGTCTACCACCTCTCTATTTACATCCTTTAACTTTTCAAGAAGTTCTGTATATTGAATCCCTAAATTATTCTTATTTGCAATCCAATCAATGAAGAAACCTTTTGCCAGAAAACGATAGGTAAACCCAGCATCTAATCCAGCTTTAATAATCTTCTCTGCTCTTTCAACCATTTTTTCAGGCTCATTACCTACATACTTCGTAAGAGTGCCTTCTCCATATTTACACGTCTCCGCCAGTACTGATTCTTTTATGTCAGCAGAATAAATCAGATACTTACTAAGTGTCGTCAGCTTAAATCCACCATTCGGTAACATATCATCTACTTCACCTTTCTTCGTTCTTTGATGTTGTATATTCATATACTTAACGATAAAACCTAAGATAGTATTATCAGGATACGCTGCACAAGCCTGTTTAGCAAAATCTCCTTTATTCCACTTTACTGACGTATTATTCATTTCTGATATCATAATCCGTATATCCTCATCTTTAACTAATGGATACATAGCCTTTATCTGTGCAGGAGCTTTAGGCGTAAATTCTTCGGGCTTATCTTCTACTTTACTTCCGTTTTTCTGCCATTTCTTCATTGCATTTTCATAATTCTTCTTAGCCTTTGCATCTTTTTCTCGAAGCTCCATTATAGCCCTATACCTGTGCTGCCCTTCAATAATGACCAAATAATCATTAGCTTTAGAAGAATCTATTGGAAAACCAGATACAGGGTCTTTCAAAGTTAACCCCTCCTTTACCACATCTTCACCATCAACCACAACAAGCGGAAAATACTGTGTATGTTCTCCAATAGACTTCATTTTGTCATTCAAGTTAACCTTGTTAATGTCCCGATTGATACCACCAGCGATAAAAGCAACTTTCTTTCCTTCGTTCAATTCTCTTGATTCCAGAGTAAAGATTTCATTCTTCATACTTTCTTTTGTTCTCATATTTCTTTTGCAGTTTTTAGACTGGTGCGCTCCAGCTTTATTTGTTATACTGCAAAGATGATTCTTTATTAAGAGTACTAACAGGGATAAAAAAACACAGCTTTCTTATTCCCCCACTTCATAAGCTATAGAATGAAGTATTTAGAGAATAAGAAAGCAGAAATAAACAATAAAATAAGTCTCAATCAATAATAGAATGCATTCAAACTCCTTATGTCCTTATCCTTATATTGCTTCAACAAAGACTTCAAGTAGTCATAATCAACCAACACACTTTCGTTGTTCACGATGCCAGTGAAGTATAGTAGATGAGAAATCAGCGTCTTTTCCTTGTCAGACATATTAGCTCCCTTCTTTCTCTTTTCTTTTACCTGTTCTTGATAATTCAAGGCAGTGATAATCATTTGTGAGAAATAATAAGCGAATACGGAGAATGATTCAGTATGTGGATTGCTCAAGTCAACGCTGCCAGTATTCATTTGGTCTGAATTTACTATTTCCAATCCGTCTGCACAAAACTTGGCTATACTAGCAATAGCCGTCTTATTATCTATCAAGATATTCTTCCTACCTATTTTCAACGTAATACAAATTGGGCTTTTAAAGACTGCCCCAAACGGAGTATCTCTTTTATAGTCCTCACTGATAGCATTAACAAGTTTTTCTATCTGTTCTTTAGGGGATTCTTTTATTTCTATACCCTCCATACATTTACCCCAACTGCAATCATAACAGAAAAGCAATAGATACCAGAACTTTTCAGCGTCTAAGCCCAATACAGCAAGCAATTCTTGTAATTCTTTATTCTTTATGTATGAATCAAACGAGAATCTACCTTTCAATATTCCTCTGTTGTATCTTCCTTTAAAAGTGTCTGGCGTTTGTGACGGCAATATATATGTCTGTCCTGTTTCTTCGTCATAGTCAAAATCAGGGAAATATTCTTGTGTCACTGGATATACTCTAGTAGCTCGCTATACTGTATTGAGAACTTATCTACTGGCTTCATTACCTACTTTTGTTCTTTTATATATTTCCAAATAGCAGCTAAAATTTCATCAAAATCTTCAATAGTATAACCTGTATCAAATTTCTGTTTGCAAGTAGGATTATTAATTTTCCTAATATAAGGTATAGGATAATAGCTCGCTTTACCATCAGAATAACTATGCATAAATTCCATTTTATATAACTCCCAAGTACCAAATATTACTTCACAAGGTTCATATTTGTTATTAAAGAAACCAATCGTATTAAGAGAGGTATCTTTATTATTCTTATAAGAATAGCTATATGCTCCTATAGGAATAATATATCGTATATTTATTAAAGACTTCGTCCCTAAAGTTCTTTCTACATAGGAACTTTCAAGATTTTCTTTTATATAAATAAAATAGTTCTCGTTTTTATACGAATGAGATTCATTATTCCAATCTTCTTTTATAATCTCCAATGTCTTTTTAAATTCTTCAATATTCATAGTTTTATTATTTAAATGATTACATCAGCAAATATACCCAAAACATTTCAACACTTTACCCTGTATGATAAAAAAACAGCAAATGAATTGCTTCAAATGCTGTTTTCCAATAAACCAACAGGTTATTTACTACTGCTTAACAAAATAATCTTCACGAGTAGATGAACCTTCTGTATATGAAATGATAAGAGCAGATTCGCTAAATGACTTAACAGAACAGAATAATGTTTCATCATCTGTGTATATAAGCGTTAAAGTATTCCCCTTCTCATCATAGGAGTACTTACCATCTTCTGCTTTTTCATTTTCCACTAAATTATAGAATGTACCATTAGCTGAAAAAACAAGCCCTAATCCGTTGTCAAATCCATTTTGTCCAGGAATACGGGTATGACCATCTTTAATAGATTTCGTCATCATCCACGTACCTACTAGTGGAGAATCACTTTTATTTTCATCATCATCGTCACTACTGCAAGCAGCAAAATTCACACTCATAATCACGGCAATTATTGCCATTCCAATAAATCTTAATGTTTTCATTTTAAAATAGTTTTAATTATTTACTTACTAGGATTTACTTCGTTATCATCTAAATCCCCTCCATTAAAGTTCATATCAACATTCTCACTTCCCATTGGGGTATCTTCTTCCTTGACCCCTAATGAAGAATCTGTACTACTACCATTTACATTTACGTTAATAGTAGTCATTACATTACGTTTAGCCGTAACTACCTTCTCAAATGTTTGAGTTGCCCCATTAGCTCGCACCCACGTCAGTTTTATCGTGAAATCCTCTGTATATTTTTCAACTTCCCAACATCTATAAACATCATAAAATGTATACATAGAGGACATTTCTACAGTACTATCATCCGATGATATTTTAATATTGGGGTCAATACCTGAATAATTGTTATTTACAGATAGCGTTCCATCTGTTGGTGGAGTAACTATAAATTTAAAACCAAAAGCTGTACGCTTCAAATCAATCTTAGCAACTCCTTCTTTTGTTGGTATATAGTCAGTAAGCTCACCATAAAATCTATCCATTCTCGGATAGGCATTACTGAAATAATCGCTCCTAGTTCTTGAAGCACTGTTTCGTAGCCCTATAAAACAAGTACTATTATAAGTAGTAGAAATCTTGAATTTATTCTCTAATATAGTACCATAAAAACTATTGTTATATGAGCCTTCATGAAATGGTTCATAATACTCGATATTGCCATTAATTTGTTGTTTATAATACAATGTATCAACATCATTCTGTACCATACTGCACTCAAATTTATACTTATACCCTCCAATTAAAGATATAGTCATATCTTCAATATTGTCAAATAATCCATAAGCATAGTTTTGATAATTCTGTTCGCTATCTTTCTTGTAATACACGTTAATCCCATATATTTTCTTAGGAATAACTTCGGTTCTACTCAAAGGAGTTTCAGAAGTTGAAATAAATTCACCTCCTAAATCGAATGATACAGTATAAGTTTCTTGGTCGTTTTGTTCCTGTTCCTTAGACAGTAGTTCATCCTCATTATTACTACAAGAGAATAGAGTACTACTTCCTACAAGAAATAAACCTATTAATCTGAATATTTTCATTATTACATAATCCGTTTATGCTTCTACGTTCCTTATAGAGAGCATTGTTAATCTGGAATAAGTGTGAGGAACACAACAGAAGTTGCACACTTCTTTAATAGAACTGTAGTTGATTAGTAGATAGACTGTCTGTTTCTTAGATACTTGTATTAATGCCAACTCATTCCCTATTGTCAGCTATTAATAATAAAAGAAGCTCTAAGTTTGCAGTTAATAGATAAGAGGTCGGAAATTTATTTTAAAAAAGTCAAGCGAGACGAATAATTACCTCCGCATCTTATCAGGAAAATATCAGTCTTATTATCTTTGTTGTATTAAGATAAAGACTGATAGGCGGGAAGAGGACACCATAAAAGAGAAAGCACTTGAGGCTAGCCCACGTAACGGCCTCTCTCCGCCAAGCTGCAAAGCTCCGATAGAATATCAAGGTTGCGGGCCTATTTAGAGTTTAGAGTTCAAACAGCTTTTACCAGTCTTAGAAAAGTACAGCAAAAATATGAAAAAATTATTTATTGGAATTGATTTTTCAAAGGAGAAACTTGACGCGACGATAATTCTCGCATGTGGAATGAACGAAATAGGCTCCCGTGAGTATGGGTGTTTCCCAAATAACACTACGGGCTACCGCAAGTTATGTAATTGGGTTAAAACAAACGCTTGGAATACAATTGCTGAGGAATGGCTATTCTGTGGAGAAGACACAGGTTCATGTAGTATAGGACTGAGCAAATGGCTTTACGGAAAAGGCTATGACATATGGATTGAGAACGCTTACGCCATAAAACATAGCAGTGGTATCCAGCGTGTGAAAAACGATAAGGCGGACTCAGCAATCATTGCTGAATACGCATGGAGGCAACAGGACAAGGTTGTACCCTTTGAACCATTGAATGAATCCCTTGCGCAACTAAGGGAGATTTTCCTCTATAGGCATAAGCTAGTTGGGCAAAGAGTGGCAATGGAATTACGAAAAGAGGACAAATCACAATCAAACAAGTCAAAAGCAATATCCTTCATCAACCGCAAGAGCAAACACCTTATTGCGGAGATAAACAAAACAATTGCCGAATGCGATAAGGCCATTGATAGCATAATAGAGGCGGATGAGGAACTGAAAGAAAATTATGCTATTATAACCTCAATAAAAGGCGTAGCCAGGCAAAACGCAACCTGTATGTTGGTCTACACAAACAACTTCAAAAAATTCGGATATGACCCAAGAAAGATTGCATGCTATTATGGAGTTGCCCCCTTTGGTAAACAATCCGGAACGAGTGTAAATACACCTGCTCATACAAGCCATTTCGCCAATAAACTTATTAAATCATTATTAGGACAAGCAGCTCATATAGCCAAAATATATAATCCCGAAATTAGAGATTACTATCAAAGACTGATTAGTAAGGGAAAGAAGCCTCAAGTGGCTTTAAATAATGTCAAGAACAAACTCATAAGAATCATAGTGGCATTAGTCAGGAAGAAAGTACCATATGATCAAAATACATACAAATATTATGAAGAACGAGAAGTTATAGAAAGGAAAAAGAACGAGAAGTTAATTTATTGTTAAACGGAATAAGAGATTAGGATATTAGCATAGAATACGTGGGAATCTCTCACCTTCGTCCGTTCCATGTTCAAGGCCTTCGCAATGCCAATTATCGGGAACGAACAACGCAGAAAGCCCACGCCGATATGTACAACACCCGTAGCCCCCCTTTGTTTATCAAAGTGAGGCACGGATGTATATAAATACACATCAGGAGGACGTCTTTGTTGCTGTTAGTCATTCCGATAGGTCAAAGTTTGCGAAGTTTTGAACATAAATGACAAACGCTTGTAAACGTCTTCTCAATATAAACATCTCTCCCTCGCCACCCGGAGGCTTTCTGCGGAAGAGACCGTTGCAAATGTATAAAAAAATACGGATGGAAAGGGTAATGTGAATCAGAAACTTTTTGAATACCGGTTATTTTGCCCTCTTTTTCCCCTTTGCCGGGCGAAATGCGCTTGTACTGACATCTTATAAGAAAGAGGAGCGATCTCCCAATTTCGGGCACGAAACAGGCCTTAAACTACAAAAGCCGGGGCGTAAGACCTCGGCTTATATTTTTATCTTCTTATCAGGGAGCTTTTTGGCTCATTGGAGACTTTCTATAACATCTTGAACTCATACCCTTCCTCTTTCAGGAATTCAATGGCACGAGGAAGTGCATACTGCAGGTTACCGTTATTCCAAGACTTCAGCGAATCATGGAAAGTGATGATGGAACCGTTGCGTGCATAGCGCTTCACATTGTTCAATACCTGTTCCGGGCGCATCCGTTTACTATAATCACGAGTTACGAGATCCCACATGATAATGCGGTAATGATAGCGCAAGGTATAATACTGCCGGAACCCCATGTGTCCGTGTGGTGGACGGAAGAGATCGGAATGAATAATTTCGTCTACCTTTCTGGCGTTTGCGAGGTAATCCGGATTAGAATATTCAAATCCACGGATGTGGTTGAAGGTATGGTTACCGATGCGGTGTCCGTGTTCTACCACCATCCGGTATTCATCCGGGTGCTTGCGTATATTGTCGCCTACCATAAAGAAGGTAGCTTTAATATGATGCTTTTCCAATACTTCCAGTACCCAGGGAGTTACTTCAGGGATGGGACCGTCGTCAAAAGTCAGATAGACTGCCCGTTCATTCGGATCCATCCGGAAGATAGCTTGTGGATACAACGCCCGGAAAAGCCAAGGTGGTTGTTCTATAAACATGAGAGTCTGTGTTAAACAAGTATTAAGTAATAAGTATTCCATGCGGAAAACATGTCGGACGCCTATGGTAATACTTAATACCTGATACTTAATACTTACTATTTATTTCCCTTTCATTCTTGTCACGTACTCGTTATAAAGTTGGTCGAGTTGCGTGGAGTAATGTTTCGCGAGTTCTTCTGATTTGTATTTTTCCATTAAGCGGACTTCGGCGTCAAGCAAGCTGGCGTTGTACACGAAGTTTTCGCTGGCAATGGCAAGCTGGTTATCGTTCAGGCTAAGATACCAGATCATGTATTCGAGCGATTTGTTGGCAAGCTCGTCGATGATCTTGTTGGCTTTCTCGTTCTGTCCCAGCTGGTAATAAGATTCTGCCATTTGGAAGGCGCCGTTTGCCCAGTCATACGGTATGTTGTAGGACGGAATCATCTTTTCGGCGTAGTCGAGTGCGGCGAGTGCCTTATCTTTCTGGCCTTCTTTGATAAGCTGGCCTACGAGTTGCGTGAAGATACGGCGGTGCGTGTAGCACATACGCATCACGTTCTCGTCGATATAGATACCCGGTTTGTCGATACCACCGAACTTGAACTTGTTCATCAGGTTGTCATACATCTTTTCGCTGTCTATCTTGCTGTCCAGTTTGTCCGTATCGAATGGTGTGAAACGGTAGGCAAGACCTTCCTGCATAAAGTGGTTGCCCATGCCCAGATGGTTTTCGCTTCCTACGGTGATTGCCATATAGATAGGACGTTCCCAGTTGGCATTGGCAAGCATTTCGAGCATCATCAGTTCACTCTTGTAGAGGGCGCGTTTCGGGTTGCCGTTGGCGTCTCTAAGGGTGATTGTCATGTATTCGGGGATAGAGTCGCCCAGAGCTTCCGGTATCTTCATGCCGGAGCGGCGTACGGCTTCTTTGTCCACCTTCATTACAATGCTGTCCGTAGGGATAAGCGGCAGTTGGATATCTTTTCCAGTCTTTTTGAGAAGCTCTTTCAACTGGTCGTTCTTACCGAGCATCCAACGGTTGATGATTTCCTTCAATTCGTATGGATTCTCACCGAAAATGGAGTGAACGAGTGATAATATGGTAGTGTCTCCCTGTGCAGCCAGTTCGTTTGCCTGTTTGAAATAGCTGTCGATAAGAGCTTTCATTTCCGGACGGATAGAGATATATTCGTTTTGTCCTTCCACGTATTCCACACGGTCCCAAGTGATAGGGAGTGACGGAGAATCGTAGGCCGGACGTTTCATCTGGTCTATATACCAGTCTGTTTGCAGGTAACTTAAGTTACAGGTGCGGGCATCCGTACGGAAACCTTC
>OLSN01002305.1_pt1 | contig 14158 bp, 16 predicted proteins | sample 1672411 | NCBI WGS metagenome assembly OLSN01 (sample SAMEA3136683, study PRJEB25190) | human gut metagenome | biome: human gut; feature: human-associated habitat; material: faeces | place: Austria | collected 2013
AAGTATGCCAAGACGCTGGATGGTCTGGAGGCAAGCTGTGAGACAGCTTTGCAGCAGATCGAGGACCGGCAGTATGCGAAAGACTTTGCAGATGACTATGATGACATCTTGTGCTATGGCATTGCATTTTATAAAAAACGGTGCCTGGTCCGAACGATGTAGGGAGGTGCCTTGTGAGAAAAATAAAAATTACGGTCAAACGCATGGCTTGCTATGCGGATTTGATGGCAGAGTACGAAAACCCCATCGAACACGCCTGTGATATGACGTTGGGGCAAGTGTTTTATGCCGAGGGCTGGAAACGGCCGGAGGGGTTCTGTGAGAGTGCTTGGGAGTCGCTTTCGCCATTTGTGATGACCTTGGCCCATGGCGGGGAGAACTTTTATGATGGGTGGATGAAAAATCCAAAGTCTGCGATGCTGTCCTGTAACGATGGGTTTCGGCCGGTGAGTTTTTTGATAGAAGTGGTGGGAGAGACGGCGCATGGAACGGAGTCGTAGAAGAACACGGAGAAGATTATGAAAAAGTCTTTACATTACAACAAAGTAATGTAAAATAGTATAAAAGCCCCGCATTTGCGGGGATGAACCGTAATGAAAAATGGTACGGTACAATATCTCTATTATTGCCCCACCTATGTGGGGATGCACAGAAACGATGGGAGTAGAGTATGGAGAGCAATAGCATTAGCCTAAAAGATGTTTGGGCGAAAACAGACCCATTCCAATCCATCGTTACCCATTCGACCTTATCTGGCCTTATCGCGCAGGTTATATGGAATCAGATGCCAGAAGGAGTGCGGGAGGAACTGGCGCAGTTTCTCTCCTGTACACAGGAACAGGTGAAAGCATGGCTTGGCTATTTGGTTTTTCTGCATGACATTGGAAAGGTGGAGGAATTATTCCAATGGCAATGGCCGGAGATGCGGGCGCGGATGGAGAAGGCCGGGAAGAAACCGGAGTTTGCGGATACAAAGGTCCGGCATGAACGGACAACGGTAGCGGCGCTGAATGAGCGGATTTGGAAGGAGCTGGGGGCGGAGAAAAGCTTGCGCTCGTTTTATGCGGGAGTGTTAGGGGCGCACCACCAGGGGAAAGATGGAAAAGGCGGCAGTAAACATACGAAAAACAGTTCGTTTTGGAATAGGCTGCAAGCCGAGCTGGAAGAGACCATGCGGCATCTTTTTTTGAAAACGGATGTCGCATTCTTTCCGCCGCTTGAAAAGCCCCAGAAGGGACCCGCCGGGGCTTTGCTGCTGGGCCTGACGATTTTGTCTGACTGGATCGCATCCGGCGACCTTTTTGCGGACGCGGAGACGTGGTTCGACCCAGAAAAAACTTGGGCAGAAGCGGAACAGAAAGTAGAACGGTTCCTGGAGGACAGCGGACTATGTAGTCCGGACGTTGACTTTGGGCGGGAGTTTAGCGAAGTTTGGCCCAACATCCCACGGAATGGTCTGCGGGGTTTACAGGAGGACATCGAGGCCCTGTTTGCAGAAACAGAGGAGCGCATCTCTGTGGTGCTGATCGAGGCACCAATGGGAGAAGGCAAGACGGAGGCTGGCATCTATGCGGCCCTGCAAATGGCGCGGCAGTGGAAGAAACACGGGTTTTACGTCGGCCTTCCTACGTCCGCGACGTCGAACCAGATGGTCGGCCGAATGAGAGCGTTTCTTGCACTCCACGGTTTGGAAGATACGGTCCGCCTGCTGCACAGCATGGCGTGGCTGGTGGACGAGGATCTTCCAGAGATGCAGTTCGACACGGAAGAGAAAGCCTATGCGGCCCGCTGGCTGTTGCCAGTGCGCCGGGGGTTGCTGGCCCCGTATGCCGTTGGGACGGTCGATCAGGCGATGATGGCAGTTTTGATGGTGAAGTACGGCGTGCTTCGCCTGCTGGGGCTGGCACAGAAAACATTGGTGATCGACGAGCTGCACTCTTATGACGTCTATATGTCAGAGTTGATCGAACGCCTGATGGAATGGTGCAAAGCGTTGGAAATTCCAGTGGTGATGCTGTCCGCGACGCTGCCGCCGGAGAAAAAAGCACAGATGCTATCACCGTACATAACGGAAGAACTCCCGCAGGACTACCCGGCGATCACTGCCATTACGGAAACTGGACGGGCTGTTGTGCGTAAGATTGCCAGAACGGAAAAACATTCTGTCGTGTCTGTGTCTCTTTGCCCGATCTTACAAGACCCGGAGCAGATCGCCCGGAAGACCGCAGAACTGGTGCAGGACGGCGGTTGCCTGTGTGTACTGCTCAATGCAGTCGATCAGGCACAAACTGTGTATCAAGCCTTGAAACAACAGAGCTTTGACGGAGAGACTCTGCTGTTTCACGCCAGATTCCCGGCGGAATGGCGGCAGGAGATCGAGGCGCAGTGCATCCGTTGGTTTGGGAAAGACAAAAGCCATCGTCCGAAGAAAGCGATTTTAGTAGCCACCCAGGTGGTGGAGCAGTCTTTGGATGTGGACTTTGACACTATGATGACAGCTGTGGCTCCCATCGACCTGCTGCTCCAGCGCGTGGGACGGGTATTCCGACATGAGGATACCCCACGACCGCCGCAGTTCCAGGCCCCGACGCTCTGTGTATTGACACCTCAGGACCCAGAAAACTATCATGACGTATACCCGCCCTGCCTGAGAAACCAGAGTATCCATCTGCTGCAAGATCGAACGACCATTCGTATCCCAGATGATATGCCCCAGCTGGTGGCGGATGGCTACGACATGACGGCGGCTCCGCCGGAAGAACTGGAGCACTGGATGGAGCATTTGATGGAGAATGAGGCGATGTCCAGCGCCAGCACACAGTATCTCATCCGTTCCCCGGGAAAAGGATTTTCTCCCATGAAAACACCGGAGTCGATCCAATTTGATGATTTGGAACAGAGTGGTTTCCTCTCCGCAAAGACAAGACTGGGACCGCCGACAAAACGGATCGTTCTGTTAGAAGAGGAGGCGTTCCGTCAGCTGGCTGAGCGAGCCAAGAAGGTGGAGGGGATTCGTATCCTGGACAACCTCTCTAAGAACGAAGAAAAAGACCTGCTGAAACAGAGTGTTTCGATCCAGGAAAAGAAACTGGAAGAGAAGCAATCTTCGACGGAGGTACTCTATGGCCGGAAACGCCTGGAGGGGCTATTGGTTCTTCGCGGGGAACAGAAAGATGGTACGATATTCTATCACAATATGAAGTTGGATCACGAGTTAGGGATCCGATTTCAATCATGAGGAGGGAGCGTATGGGAGCATCGTTTGACATTTTAAGAAAGACTTGGGTCCCCGTGCTCGATGCAGCAGGGCAGAAGACGGAGCTGGGTCTGCTGGAGACGCTGGAACGCGCCCACGAATTGCAGGCGATCCAAACGGCCTCGCCGATGGAGGAGTACAGCGTCTATCGGTTTTTGATCGTGTTTCTGATGGATGCCCTTCGTCCGGAGGATGGTGAGGAAGACATAGGCGGTCTTTTGGAAGCAGAACAGTTCGACATGGAAGCGATCCAAGACTATCTGACGCAGTGTCGGAAGGAGGGCGTCAGCTTTGATTTGTTTGATGCGGAGCGGCCCTTTTTGCAGACGACCTATGTGGAAGCCTGGGACCGGGAGGCAAAGCCGGTTTCGACCCTGGACTATACCATTCCCAACGGCAACAACCACATCCACTTTGACCACCGGCGGAATGAGATCAGCTACACGCCGGGAAAAGCCCTGCGGATGCTGCTGACCGCCCAGAACTTCTGTACGGCCGGGGCGCAGGGATATCCCTCCAATGTCAATGGGGCGCCGCCTTGGTTTGCCCTGATCCAGGGTGAAAACTTGTTTCAGACGCTGGTCCTGGGCATGATCGGGACCGATGAAATTTTGTTGCCCTTTGATGAGCCGCCCGTCCTTTGGAGAAACAAGAAAGAGATCACAGCCAAACAGGAGGTGGCCAAAACCTCTTGGCTATATGGGATGCTCTTCCCGGCCAGACGCATCCATCTGCTGCCGAATGAGACAGGAGAGCGGGTGTCAGATGTTTATCTGAGCCAAGGACTCAACTATGTCGTCACAAACGTATGGAAGGACCCACATGTGCCCTATCGGACAACGGACAAGGGTAGGTTCAACTGGAAACCAAACGACGACGAAACCATTTGGCGAAACCTGACCTATTTGCTAGACGAGAAAGATACGCCGCAAATCGTAGAACAAAGAAAACATTTAAACCTGGACGAAGAAACGATCCATCTGGTGCTTTATGGGGTCCAGACCAACAAGGCAAGCTACCTCCGCCAGCAGCGGCATGACCTGCGGCTGCCGGTGCAGCTGATTGGGAATGAGCCGGCCGAGCGGTTCATCCATCGATATATCGAACGGGCGGAACAACTGGGCAAGGCGCTGTACCTTTCCCTGAACCAGGAGGAAATTTCCAAGGAGACCAGAGTCGAGGCCCAACAGCGGTTTTATGGCGTGTGTGAGCAGATCCTTTGGGCCCTTTTGGATACGATCAGTCAGCCGGGTGCCGATTTGAACGAACTCTTCCGGCAGAAGCGGGAAGAGATGATCCGGGAGGTCTTGGCACAGGCGGACCGGGTGCTGGAGGATCAGACACTTCGTGGGCGGACGATCCTGGCGTCCGGTGAGAAATGGAAGAGCCTTTGGAAAGAATGCGAAAAAATTCGGAAGGAGGATGCGAGATGAAACGAGACGATGTCCTTGACTTTTTTACGCAGCTGGACCGTCTGCCCAAAGGCGACAGGACAGCCTTGAAACGGGAAGCCGGCACGATGCTGCATGAGGCAAATGGCCGAGCGATCCAGGCGTTTTACAAGTGTATGCTCCCCACCATACCAGAACGGTATGACGACCGCTTTTTTGCTGTGGCTTGTCTGCATTGTCTGTGGAGCGAAGACACCCAAAATCGCCTGCCCATGGAGCAAATTTTCTATCAGCTGGGGAAGGATACGCAAATTTCTGCCAGCACAGAGCATCGGCTGGTGGGAATTTTGGACCTGACTTGGGGGGAAGATGGATTCCTGCTGGGAAAATTGGCTCGGCTCATCAAGCTGGCCAAATCGAAGAATTATGCAGTAGACTGCGCGGCCCTGCTCATCGACCTGATCTACTGGAACGGGCTGAAACAAACCGTGCAGCTCCGATGGGCACGTTCCCTTTACATGAGACAACAGCGCGAAAATGCGAACACAAAGGAAGGAGAGTAAGTCATGCTCTATGAAATTCACATGCTGAAAAACTACCCCCCGACGAACCTGAACCGGGACGACTCCGGGGCACCGAAATCCTGTCAGTTCGGGGGCACGAACCGAGGAAGGATCTCCAGCCAATGCCTGAAAAGAAGCTGGCGGACCTCTCCTCTGCTGGCCCAGGCCATTGGCGCAGAACACCTGGGCACCCGCACCCGGCGGCTACCGGACCTGGTGGCGGAAAAACTTGAAGGATACGCCGGACGCCGAAGCGCTGATCCAGAAGGCGATCCCGGCCCTGATCCGCACGATGGCGCTGAGCAACCCTTCGGGGAAACAGAACAGCTTTGCCGGGAATGTTTTGCCCAGCGCGATCTTGATCGAGTGCAAAGAAGAAAAGGTCCCGGTGAGCATGGTCAACGCCTTTGTGAATCCGGTGAAGCCCAACGAGAAAAACGGCCATGATCTGGTCCGGGGCAGCATTCTGAGACTGGCGGAACAGGTGGAGAGCGTACAGAACTGCTATGGCCTGACGGTGGACAAGCGCCTGTGGTTCTGCCAGGATATCTATGATATCCAGCCGCAGTGCGATACGACGGTGTGTGCCTCCCTGCCGGAGCTGTTGGAGCAGGTGGCCGACACCTTGCAGTGAGGCCGCGCCATGGCAAACGCAGTATTATTGGCCCTTCGCCTGGAGGGAGTTTTGCAGTCCTGGGGCGACCATGCCAAATGGGAGACCAGAGACAGCGCCGATTTTCCCAGTAAATCGGGGGTCGTTGGTTTGCTGGCCTGCGCGATGGGCTTGGAGCGGGATAACCCGGAGATCACGGCGCTCTCAGACAGTGTTCAGATCGCAGTCCGAGCGGACCGGCCTGGGACCCGAATGCTGGATTTTCACACCGTACAAGGACGGCCCAGATTATACACAGCGGCAGGGGCAAGAACACCGGATAAGTCCACCATCGTTTCCAAACGCTGGTACCTCCAAGACGCCAGCTTTCTGGTGCTCATCGAGACGGACGAGCCTTGGCGGGAACGAATTTGTCAGGCCCTGAAAGCCCCCAAGTGGCCCATCTATTTGGGACGAAAGAGCTGCGTTCCATCCCGGCCGGTGTTGGATGGGATCACAACGGAGTATGAAGACCTGCTGGACGCACTGCGCCGGTACCCACCGGCAGAACGGGCGCAGGAGACGCTCTATTATGAGTGCGAGATCCCGCAGGATAGTGGGGCGTCCTACCACCGGGCCGATGCCCTGCTGCCGGGGGAGCGGGCGTTTACGCTTCGCCAAGTGTACCGCGGGGCGATCCAGAGGGAGGTGTGCGATGTATCTGACAAAAATTGACCTGGAACGGGCGAGCCGCCGCATCCAGTTTGCGCTGGCAGATTGTCAGCAGCTCCACCGCCTGGTGATGGGGCTGTTTGGAACCGACCGGAAAAGCGGCCATGTCCTTTACCGCCTGCGGGACCAGGACCGGGCGTTGTCTCTCTATCTCTACTCAGACGGCCCGATCGATCAGACACGCCTTCTGTCGGGGATGTACTTCGCTGGAGAGCGGGACCTGTCTGACTGGCTCTCGCAAATGGAAGCGGGCCAGATCCGCGGCTTTGACCTGCTGGCGGCCCCCACCAAAAAAGTCCCAACCGAAACCGGCCGTAACAGCCAGCGCCGTATCCTCCGCACCGAAGAAGAGCGCCTGGCCTGGCTGGCCCGGAAAGGGGAACAAAATGGGTTTTGCCTCTTGCAGTGTCAAGAGCTGGAAAACCACCAGCAGCGTGGCTATCACAAAAAAGATTCCGGTGGCTCAATGTATGTGACCGGCTACCATTACCAGGGCCTCTTGCAGATCACAGATTCCGAACGCTTCCGCCATGCGCTCCAGAAAGGCATTGGTTCCGGCCGCGCCTATGGGTTGGGAATGCTTCTGCCCCGATAACACCGAAAAACACTAGACCTTGTACAAAATAACTTTTTCGTGTAAAATCATAAGAGAAGTGGCTGAAACCAGCCATTTTTCTTACGGCGGTCCAGTGTATGCCCTACGTATGTGGGGATGAACCGCCACACGCCGCCCTCGCCCTGAACAGGCTCGAAGTATGCCCTACGTATGTGGGGATGAACCGCCTTATGACTTCCTGCGGGGCTTCCATCGGGAATGTCAACCGTATGCCCTACGTATGTGGGGATGAACCGTAGTGATAGCAGAAGAGGGCGGTGCAGGATGTGTATGCCCTACGTATGTGGGGATGAACCGCGATCGGGTACGAGTTCCCCGAAGAAATCCACGTATGCCCTACGTATGTGGGGATGAACCGAAAAGAAGCGTCTGGAAGTCTGGGCCAAAAAGGTATGCCCCACGTATGTGGGGATGAACCGTGGCGCTGGGCGGTGCTTGCTGACATATAGCAGTATGCCCCACGTATGTGGGGATGAACCGAGAAATACCGAATCCCCGCCGACAAATTGAATGTATGCCCCACGTATGTGGGGATGAACCGATGGAAATGGAGGTAAATAATGGATGATAGGCGTATGCCCCACGTATGTGGGGATGAACCGTACCGTGTCTACTCCTTTCCCGCCGAGCGTTGTATGCCCCACATGTGTGGGGATGAACCGGACAGGCTGTGTCCTATGTGCAACTGGAGGCGGGTATGCCCCACGGATGTGGGGAGATACAAAAATGAATGGGATGATGCCAATATGAAGAATTTACAGGAGCTGCCGAAGTTGAAAGACAGCATTAGCTACTTGTACATCGAGCATGCGATCATTGAACAGAATGACACGGCCATTGTTGCGATCAAGAAAGAGGGCAAGATCCCGATTCCAATTGCGGCGATGACTTGCCTGCTGCTGGGGCCTGGGACGAGAGTTACCCATGCGGCGATCCGGGCGCTTTGTGACAATGGGTGCATGGCGATTTGGTGCGGAGAGAATGCGACTCGGTTTTATGCGGCGGGTATCGGAGAGACTCGAAGTGCGAAGAATCTCTTGAAGCAGGCTGGAGCCTGCATGGATCAGGATAAGCACCTGGAAGTGGCGAAACGGATGTATCAAATCCGGTTTTCCAAAATGAAAACGGATGGGATGACATTGCAGCAGCTGCGAGGAATGGAGGGCATCCGTGTCCGGAAAGCCTATGAGCTGGCGGCAAAGACAACGGGAATCGCCTGGAAAAAACGATCCTATAAAAATACGGACTGGGATGCAGCAGATCCGATCAACCAGGCGCTTTCTGAGGCCAATGCGCTGCTGTATGGCCTGTGCCATGCGGCGATCGTGTCGCTGGGCTATTCGGCTGGGTTGGGATTTATTCACACGGGAAAACAACTTTCCTTTGTGTATGATGTGGCGGATCTTTATAAAGCGGAGACAACGATCCCGGTGGCCTTTGAAGCGGTCAGAGTCGCGCAGCAAGGGCGAGATTTACACAAGGAAATTCGGATGAGGTGCCGAACCCATTTTGCCAACGCAAAAGTGTTGTCCAGGATCGCGCAGGATATTGCGTGGGTCTTACAAACAGGCGAATCCGAAGAACAGAACAACGGAACGCAAGTAGGTGACCTATGGGATGACGAAGCAGGGGTCACGTCCGGCGGTCAAAACTATGGAGAGCGGGGCGAGGAACCATGACAGTGATCGCAATGGACACAGCGCCGGAGGGCGTGCGCGGGGAATTGACCCGTTGGTTCCTGGAATTAAAACCGGGGGTGTTTGTCGGAAAAGTCAATGTGCGGATCCGGGACTTGCTTTGGGAACGGATCTGCAAGACCGAAGCGGCAGATGGCGCGGTGATGGTCTATTCAGATACGAATGAGCAGGGGTTTAGTATGCGTGTTTATGGAGACCCGAAGCGAAGTGTTGTGGATCTGGAGGGTGTGCAGCTCATTATGGTCCAGCATGAGAAAGGGAAGAAAGGCGAGGAAAAGGAACTCTTGAGCTTTCCTTTTGAGATTGAGTTTTTGGAGGAATGATCGGGCGATCTCAACTTGCTTGTAAATGTTGAAGTATAAATGCAATGACAACCTTGCATAAAGAATGACAAGAAAAATAGCGGTGCGGGTACAATCAGAAATCTATAACTTTGCATTAAATGACTATTTCGCAGCCCTTTTGATAAGACGCAACCACTGGTTGCTAACTTTTCAACCCCGCTTGGTGGACTTTTAGAGCTCCTTTTGCTAAACTGAACGCAGAAAATCTGCAAAGGAGAACCCCCATTTATGACACTTGGAGAGAACATCGTGCGCCTACGCACACAGAAAAACTGGTCGCAAGGCGATCTTGCCGATGCGTTGGACATTTCGCGCCAGAGCGTATCCAAATGGGAGACCGACTCCTCTATCCCCGAGCTCGACAAGCTCTTAAAGCTCTCTGAGCTTTTTGGCATAACGCTTGACGAGCTTGTGCGCGGCGAGGAAGTGCCGAAGACGGAAACAGCCGTGCCCGCGTCCTTTGCGCCGCAGGCAACACCCGAGCGTGAAAAGCGCCGTACCATTGCTGGAACAGTTTTACTGTGTACTGGTGCGGTCATTCTGATTTTCTGCCTACTGCTCGCCGGTGATCTGCTGGCAGGGCTGCTATTCGCGTCACCGTTCTTCATCTGCGGCATCATCTGCTTTGCTGTGAAGCGGCGTGTTGGCCTCTGCTGTGGCTGGGCGGCCTATCTCTGCGTTGATCTCTACCTCCGTTTTGCGACCGGTTTTTCGTGGACAACGATTTTTATGACGCACCTCTGGACGGCACAGATGAACTATGCACGCCTTTCCATTGCGTGGGTGCAGTTCATCGGTATGGTCCTGATGATCCTCTGCACGGTGCGCTCCTACCGGACGCTCAAGTTGTCTGCAACGAAAAAAGAGGTTACATGGCTTATCATCGGCTGGGTTGCCGCGCTCGTTGTGCTGCCGCTTTTGATGAGCTACGGCGTCATGCCGCTGTGGAGAGATGATCTGCACAACTACAGCAATTTCTCCCCGTATTTCTTCATCAACATTCTGTATAGCTATGTGCGTTTGGTGCTCATTGACATTTTGCTCGTGCGCACACTTGCCGTTTGGCGCATGAGGCGGGAAGAGAAGAAAGCAAATCGCAATGCGGCGGAGACGTAAGAGAATATTACGGCATTGCGTTTTATAAGAAGCGGTGCCTCGTCAAGAAAAATCACAAGAATTGTGGTTGATATTCCGTGTGTAAAGCTCCCCCCTTTTCTGGCAGAGCGCCGGGAGAGGGGGGAGCTTGCGTTGCATGGATCCTTCCTGTCGAACTGCCGCGAAACCCCGGCGTTGACAGGACTTCCATTCTCTGGTATAATACCTAACAACGTTAGGGAACGTAGGGGTGTTACACACGATGACAGAACAATATGAGCAATTGGCCAACGAGCTAGTACAAGTCAACGAAGCCCTGCTCCACCAGCCCGCTCAGGACCTTCTCAGCAAACTCAGCCGGGGGGAACACTTCGTCCTGAACTACCTGCTGACCCACTACGGCCAGGCCCATCCCACGGATCTGAGCCGTCACATGGTGGTCAGCACTGCCCGCATCGCCGCCCTGCTCAACCGCATGGAGGAAAAGGGCCTCATCTCCCGTCTGCCCGACCCCTTGGACAACCGGCAGATCATTGTCTCCCTCTCCCCTAAGGGCGAGAAGGCCATTGAAGCATTTCGCAAAAAAGTCATCCAAGCCACGGCCCGTATGCTGGAGCTGCTTGGCCCAGATGATTCCCAAGAATTTCTCTGTCTCCAGCGCAAGCTGGTCACGAATCTGATACCGAGGTGAAACACATGACTGAACTCCAACAGGAAGGCGTGCTGAGCACTCTGACCCCGGAACAGACAGACAAGCTCTTCCACAGCCCCGCTATGCGGCGGCTGTTTCAAAAGAATGCGTCAGATGAATACGCCCTGATCTGGCTGCTGTCCAAGCACATGAAGGACAGAGGCAGCGAGAAGATCTATCTCAAGGACATGGTGCGGGAGATGAACCTGCCCCTGCCCAAGGTCACCGCCATCGCCCGCTCCCTGCAAAACAAAGGCCTGGTCACCTGGACCCACGACGGCAACGGGGAAGAGGGGACCTACATCATGCTCACCGAGCTGGCCGTCAGCTCCGTCCAGACCCGCCGCCAGGCGCTGCACAGCTACCACCAGCGGGTGGTCAATGCGTTCGGGGAGGAGCGTTTTTTGCATCTCATCGGCGAGATCGCCCAGTTAGAGGAGATTCTGCGGCAGGAGGCCGAAAAGGTGGGAGGTGACGCGCCATGATCTACCGCACTGTCGAAGACTACGCCGCCGCCCAGAAAGACCTGTGCGTGCAGAACGACTTCATCCCCAACTCCCTCTTTCAGGAGTACGGCGTCAACCGGGGCCTGCGGGATATCAATGGCGTGGGTGTGCTCACCGGTCTGACCAACATCTCCAAGATCAAGTCGTTCCAAAACGTCAACGGCAAGCGGGAGCCTTGTGAAGGCCGCCTGTGGTACCGGGGGTATGACATCAAGCAGCTCATCGGTAACCTCGGCCCGCATGAGTTCGGGTTTGAGAAGATCGCCTACCTGTTATTATTCGGCGACCTGCCCACCCCGGAGCAGCAGGCGGAGTTTACCGACATCCTCAGCAGCTGCCGGACCCTGCCCACCAACTTCACCCGCGACGTCATCATGAAGGCCCCGTCAAAAGACATCATGAACTCCATGACCCGCAGCGTCCTCACCCTGGCCAGCTACGATGACCAGGTCAACGGCGATCTGGCCAATTCCATCCGCCAGTGCGTGCGCCTCATCTCCGAGTTCCCCATGCTGGCCGTGTACGGCTACCACGCCTACAACCACTACGAGAACGACGACAGCATGTACATCCACCGCCCGGACCCGAACCTCTCCACGGCAGAAAATATTTTGCGGATGCTGCGGCATGACATGCAGTACACGGAGCTGGAGGCCAAGGCCCTGGACATCGCCCTCATCCTCCACATGGAGCACGGCGGCGGCAACAACTCGACCTTCACCACCCGCGTGGTCACCTCCTCCGGGTCTGACACCTACTCCACCGTCGCTGCGGCCCTTTCCTCCCTGAAAGGCCCCCGGCACGGCGGCGCGAACATCAAGGTCATTGAGATGATCCAGGATATCAAGGGCCATCTGAACGACTGGACCGACCCAGACGAGACGAGCGCCTACCTCAAGAAGATCCTTGCCAAGGAGACCTTTGACCACAGCGGCCTCATCTACGGTATGGGTCATGCGGTCTACTCCATCTCTGACCCCCGTGAGCAAATTCTCCGCTCCTTCGTCAACGAGCTGGCCATCGAAAAGGGCCGTCAGGACGACCTGGCCCTCTACCGCAACATCGAGGTAGAGGCTCCCAAGCTCATCTCCAAAAATCGCCCCATCTACAAGGGCGTGAGCGCCAACATCGACCTGTACAGCGGCTTCCTCTACGACCTGCTGGGCATCCCCATGGAGCTGTACACCCCCCTCTTCGCCATCGCCCGCATCGTCGGCTGGAGCGCCCACCGCATCGAGGAGCTGGTCTGCATGAACAAGATCATCCGCCCCGCCTACATGAGCGTCATGCGGGAGCGCACATAACCCCCATATTTCTAAGCTGCAAAAAACCGGCAGTGGATCGCGTTTGATCCACTGCCGGTTTTGCTGATCCAGTTTTGTCTCATCGAAGGTTCGTCAGCTTGTTTTTGATGAGGTAGAGGTGCTGGCCGTCTGCTGTGAGGCGGGCGTTGTCCAGGACCTCCGGGACCTCCAGCATGATTTGGCGGAGCTTGTTCATGGCGATGACGACCATGCCCTTGTGGGTGGCCTCGATGCCATGCTCCTCCAGGTGCTTATAGAAGGCGTAGAAGCCGCGGCTGACGAAGAGGTTCCGCCCCTCCAGGGTCACGGGCCGGTAGCGGCCGGAGAGAAGCAGGCTGGGTTCCATCTGGGGTGCGGGGATGATGTCCCCCTGGCTGGGGCGCAGGAAGAGGGCGTATTTGCCCAGACCTGTGGGGTCGGCGAAGTGGTCCGTCGCCAGCTCTTTGTAGATCTTCCCTTCCGGGGTCGTGGTGAGGAACATCGTCATCCGCCTCCTTTGTTCTGATCCTGCGATTCTGATCCTGGGGTTCTGAATTACAGGTCCTTGTCCTTGATCTTCTCGTCCACGACCTTCTTGAGCAGGGCCTCAAAGTCCTCGAAGGACATGGCACCCAGGTCGCCGGCTGCGCGGTGACGGGGAGAGACGGTGCCGTTTTCCATGTCGCGGTCGCCTACCACCACCATGTAGGGCACCTTTTCCACCTGTGCATCGCGGATCTTCTTGCCGATCTTCTCGTTACGGTAGTCCACCTCCACCCGGAAGCCCTGGGCCTCCAAAGCCTTGGCGGCGTCCCGCCAAAAAAGAAAATAAACACTATGTTTGGAGAAGTACTCAAGTGGCTCAAGAGGATCCCCTGCTAAGGGATTAGGCTGGGTTAACCGGTGCGAGGGTTCGAATCCCTCCTTCTCCGCCAATTTTCTTAATAAAGAAATTTGGGCCATTAGCTCAGTTGGTTAGAGCGTCCGGCTCATAACCGGTAGGTCCGGGGTTCGAGTCCCTGATGGCCCACTGTTTTAAACATAGGGGTGTAGCTCAGTTGGTAGAGCGTCGGTCTCCAAAACCGTGCGCCGGGGGTTCGAGTCCCTCTACCCCTGCCATATAAATTTAAACAAAATTTAATAGATTTTAATAATCTAATGAACAATGTCGAGGTGTAGCGCAGTTTGGTAGCGCACTTGGTTTGGGACCATGGGGCCGGGGGTTCGAGTCCCTTCACCTCGACCAAAACAATGGTGGGTATAGCTCAGTTGGTTAGAGCGCCAGATTGTGGCTCTGGAGGCCGTGAGTTCGAATCTCATTATCCACCCCAAAACATCATGACTCATTAGCTCAGTCGGTAGAGCACTTGACTTTTAATCAAGGTGTCCGGA
>OLSN01002311.1_pt1 | contig 14138 bp, 9 predicted proteins | sample 1672411 | NCBI WGS metagenome assembly OLSN01 (sample SAMEA3136683, study PRJEB25190) | human gut metagenome | biome: human gut; feature: human-associated habitat; material: faeces | place: Austria | collected 2013
CGCACGGTGACGACATCGGTGCGCCTGGGGGACTTGCCCGCGTCTCGTGGCGACCGCCGCGCGCCGGCGGCCCGGGCCATCGCCCGCCCGAAGCGCTCCCGCGCCTTCAAAGCCTTTATCGTGGCGCTCGTGCTGGCCTGCGTGCTGGGCATCACGTATGCGGCCCTCTATTTCAGCGGGGCCTTCGCCATCACGTCGGTGAAGGTCAACGGCGCCGACCACCTCACCAACGACGAGATGGCCATCCTCGCCGCCGTGCCTCAGGGTACGACGCTTCTGAACGTGGACACGTCTTCGGTGGCCAACAGCGTCGACCGCGACGCCTGGGTCGCCGACGTGTCCGTGAACCGCATCTTCCCCGATACGCTGGAGATCAACGTCACCGAGCGCGAGATCGCCGCCATCGTGGAAGTGGCGGCCGACAACGCGAAGGTCACCCAGATGTGGGCCATCGCCTCCGACGGCATGTGGCTCATGGAGATTCCCGCCCGCGATTCCGAACTTGGTGCCACCATTTCTCCGCAGATCTACGAGGACGCCGACCGGGTGCTGCATATCACCGGCGTGCCTTTCGGCCTCACGCCCGAGGTGGGCACCTACTGCGCCGACGGCAACGTGAACAACGCCCTGGCCATCCTGGACGGCCTTTCCACGGAACTTGCCGAGCAGGTAAAGACGGTGACGGCCACCGACGCCGCCTCCACGTGCCTGACCTTGGACAACGGCATCGAGATCGCCTTCGGCACCGCCGAGGATATCCGCGACAAGGAACGCATCGTCCTGCAGATCATGGCCGACAACCCCGGTAAAGTCTCCTACATCAACGTCCGCGTCCCCGACCGCCCCACCTGGCGCGCCGTCTAGGAGGTTCTGCTCGCCCTACGGGATGAACGCCCCCGCCGCCGCTGCGCGCCCGACAGGCACCCGTTGGCTTCTCCCTGACTTCCTCGGGCGAAACCGTGAGCGGTCTTTCCCGTAGGGGGCGACCTTGGTCGCCCCTCCCAACCGCGTCTACCGAGCAGGTGTCGCGGTCTTCGGTCGGCGAACACCCCCGTTTTTGCAGCAAATCGCGAGTTGTAAGCGTCTAGGGGGTGCGGAGCTCTTTGAAATCCCCGCAGCCAATGCTCACGACCTGGGGTTTTGCAAATATGGAAACTTCTGCGGGCCTTCTCTCCCGCATCGAGACGCTTATAACTCAAGATTTGCTGCAGAAAATGACCCCTTCGTCGACTGAGGAGCCGAATGGCTTCGGCCAGGGATCCGCATCCTCCCGATTTCGATAAGGATCCGTAGCCCGAGGCCCCATTTTGCCAAAGGTTGGCGAGTTCGCAGGCATTATTGGCCCTCGGGCTACGAATGACCTGACGAAAACCCGCATCTGGCTACGCATTTCCGTCCAATTTGGAGGCGAGACCCGTAGCCCGACGCCCCACTTTGCCGGAGTGCATGGGCGCCTGTCTGTTGAAACCGAGAACGCGAAACCGAAAAATCTGGAAAAAGTTGGTCTCGACCCCTTGAAAAAATGCTGATGGGGGGGGGGTATCGTGTTTTCACCGCAATTGACGTCTCGTGAACGGGGCGTGGAGGCAAAGGAGGAAAACATGATGGATCGAGAAGGGACGGGCGTACGATCGCATGCTGCTGCAACCCTTGGGGCGGTGTCGCCGGTGGCGCGTCCTGCGGGCCGCGTATCGCGGTGGCTGACAGCCGCACTTGTGGCGCTCGTGTTGATGGCGACGGCTGGGTTCGCGTTGTTGCAGCCGGTACCGGCGTTCGCGTCGAAGCCGGGGGAGGCCGCCTATTATGAGGAGCGCTGGCAGGAGTGCCTGCAAAAGGTGAAGCCTGTCGAGACGGGTCTGCCCGTTTGGGACGGTCGCCCCGAGGGCACCGAGCCCACGGAAACCGAGATGGGCGACGACGGCGTGGAATACCGTCTCGCCCGTACGGCCGAGGAGTTCCGCTGGTGCCTGGTGAACAACGTCTCAGTGAAACTGATGAACGACATCGACCTCGGTTGGAGGGGAGAAGCCGATGACCCGAATTGGAACGGGATAAGCATCAGGAAGACCGTGGTCATCGACGGTGGGGGGTACACGGTTTATAACTTGAACTCTATGGGCGATGGACAGCGTTTGGGTCTGATAGGGCTTGTGGAAAATAATGTAGACTTTTTTATGTCGCGCTTGATCTTAGAGAATGCAAACGTGTCGAGTACCTATGGTGCCTGTGCCTCCCTGGTGTATTTATTCAAATCGGGAGTTGTTGAAGATTGCCTGGTGAGAAACGCTTTAGTTAACGGTAACGGTGGAAGAGCTCAAGGAACCGGTGGAGTGTTTGCGCCAAATGGTGCAGGCGGAACGGGAATCACAATTAAGAATGTGCTGGCTGATAACGTGAACGTTCGAGGCGGTCAGTGCACCTCTGGTTTTATCGAAGGTCCTTGGGGCGCAAAGTCACTCACTATCGAGGGTAGCATGCTTGTCAATTCCACGATGATCTCTCAGGGTGGCCATTCGGGTGGATTTACGTCATGTGTGCGTCTGAGCGGAGAGGGGGTGTATCGCGATTGTTTCGCCGACGTTGATGTGTACGCGAATGATATTACTGGCGTTTTTGAGGGCATTATCCATGGGGGAACCCATACGTTCGAAAGATGTGGAGCATCCGGCAAAATCGAAGGCACGCGATACATAGGAGGCTTTTTTGGGGCGGACTCCGAATCGGCGCGCGTTGTGATCCGCGACTGCTACACGACTGCAATGGTGGGTATGTCCGAAACCGCCTCCTGCATGGGAAGCTTCGGTGGCTGGATCAATGCGCCCTCTCTTGTCTCTCTTGAGAACTGTTACGCTGCCGGAGAGGTGGGCACGCTGCGGTCGGACACCGATGGGATACCGCTTGATGCCAATGGGAACCGCGTTACCAATTGGAATGTCACGGGCTTCTGCGGGAACAACCAGGGCAACTTCACGAACTGCTACTACGACAAGCAGACGACGGCCATGTGCGACATCGGGACGCGCGAGGGCGTGCAGGGGCTCATCACCCGCGACCTTATCAATCTCGATCTCGGCGACGCCTGGACGACCTCGGACGGCGGCTATCCCGAATTGAGGGTCTTCGCCGAATCCGACGATCCGCTCACGCGGGCTTGCTCGGCCGCTTCTACGTCCACGGTGCACCTCTACGCCTCGGAGGACGGCTCCGATTACGACACGGTGCGGCGCATTCGCTATCCGTTCCCGCTGACGAGCAACGCCAACAGCGGCAAGAATGCCGTGACCACGAAATGGGAGAACTACGTGGGGGAGGATCCCGGCAACCCGCTGTACCCCAACATCAGCCCTCTGGTACCAGGAGATGTGCCCATCATCACCTTGACAGATGTCGGTTCCCGTGACACCGTATCTTCGGTCGCTCCCGGCGTCGGCTGGCTGCAGGTGAACACGACCGACAAGGAATCGGGCGCAGCTGGGCAGCGGCGTCTGCGTCTTGTGCCGACTACCTCCATTGCCCTGGCGAGCTTCGGGAACCTGTCGGCGGGCGACAGCGACGTTATCTGCGTGAAGCCGAAGGAGAGCCAGTCGTCGCTCGCGGGCTGGAAGCCGCTCGACGACATGTTCTCGATCTACGACCACCGCTCGAACGTCTCTTTCGTCTCGTCTTCCTCCTTCGCACTGAACAGCTTCTTGCTCGATGAGGCCAACTACGGCTCGCTGGCGGAAAAGCTGGAGAAGCATCCGGCCATCAAGACCCTGGAGTTTCCGCGCGACGATGACGGGGCGTTCATCGATGGCACGCTGAACGACGGCGTGCTCCACTTCGAGCTGGGCGACGATATGGAAGGCGACTTGCTGGACGTGGCGCTTGTGCGCCGCAACGCGGACGGGGCGTTCGAAACGGTGCCATGGACGCCGCATCTGGTCGACATTTTCTCGGGACGCGCCGTCGCGGGCGCCGACGATTTGGGCACCTATCGGCTCGAGTACACCTGGACCAACGCTGTCGGTGATGTGGTGAAGGCCGAGGGGCATAAGACCATCGACGTGGTGGAGCCGGCCTGGGTGGTGTACCACCTCAACGACGGTACGGTGCTCGATGCGTCCGCGGCGGGCACCGACGACTACGACGTGCTGCATATCGATCCGGGCAGCTACCCGGTGGGTAGAAGCGTGGGCGCGGCACTGTTCGCTTGCCCCGATCGCGAGGGCGAGGCCGGCTGGTGGACGACGAGCCGCGGGACGGGTGAGGCTGGCGCGCGGGTGGCCGATGCGGGCAATCCGACGGTGCGAGCGGCAGCGGCCGGTGAAACCTTCGACGGCTCAACCGCTCTCAAGCCCGGGCGCAACGACGTGTACGCCCACTGGGCCGATTTCACGCCGCCCGACCCAGTGTTCCCTAAGCCGGACAAGCCGACACCCGACAATCCTGAACCTGGCAAGGATCCCTCGATCGAGCCCGATCCCTATATCGAGCGCACGGTGGTCAACGAGACCGATCCAGGCGAGCCGCTGCAGGTGGGCGATAAGCTGGCCGTGACGGTGGAGGTGGGCAACCGCGAGCCCGGTTCCGTGTGGCGTGACGTGACGGTGAGAGAGAAGATTCCCGCGGGGCTCTCGCTCGATCCGGAAAGTTTGGTCGTCGTGCTTCTCGACGGAACCCGCGTGCCGCTGCCCGCCGATGCGTGGAATCTCGCGACACGCACCGTGACCTACGAGCCGGGCGATATTGCCGGCGGCGAGGCGCGTCGGCTCGAGTACGCGGCGACCATCGAGGAGGCGGCGGCGACCGAGGGCGGCGACGCGCCCATCGGCCCCACGACCGAGGCGGTCGGCACGGGGCCCGGCGATGTGCCGGTGCGCGAAGAGGCGACCGATCCGCTGTATCCGACCAACCCCGAGGGTGACACGGTGTTCTGGGCCGATCCGGGTCCGCTTGTCGAAAAGACGGCGGAAAATCTGACGTGTCCCGGCGAGCGCACCCATGTGGGCGATCGGCTGCGCTACGCGATCTCGGCAGAGACGCTGCGCGCGGGCTCGCTGTGGAAGGACGTCGTCATCTTCGACGAAGTGCCCGAGGGTCTCGCTGTCGATGCGAAGACGATGAAGCTGGCGCTTCCGAATGGCCGCATCGTGGAGGTGGCCGAGAACGCCTACGACAAGCGCGGGCGCACCATCGCCGTGTACGTCGGCGACTTGAAACGCGGCGAGAGGGCGACATTGACCTTCGAGGCTACGGTGGAAAGCGCGGCGCTGCACAGCGATGTGGGCAATCGCGGGGCGGCCAAGGGAGGCACCTCCTTGCCCGGCGGCGGCTGGATCGAGGGCGGTCCTTATCAGCCTGGCGATCCCTACCATCCGCGCGGGGGTATGGAGCCGGTGCCAGAGGATGCGGTGCGCACGGGACTCGTCTACGCCCATGGGAAGGATGCGCCGGATGCGGGCGGCGTGCTGCCGCGCGACGGCGTCCTCACGCGCCTCGCCCAGACGGGCGACCCCCTTGCTCTAGGCATCTTGGCATTGGCGGCTTTGGCCGCCGCCACCGGGGCCGCCCTCGCCCTCCGTCGTCGTCGCTTTACCTCTCGTCGTTAATTGTGCAAGATATTCGGGAGGGGCGGCCTCGGTCGCCCCTCCCGACAACGTCTACCGTGCAGGCGTCACGGCCCTCGGTCGGCGAACAGCCCCGTTTCTGCAGCAAATCGCGAGTTATAAGCGTCTGGGGGAAGGGCGTAGCGTCTTGAAGCCTCTGCGCGAATCATCGTGAACTGGGGTTTTGCGATCCGGGAAGTCGCTGCAGCTTTCCCTGCTCTCTCCCGGACGCTTATAACTCGCGATTCGCTGCAGAAACTGGTGCCTTCGTCGACCGAGGGGCACGAATGATTTCGTCCGGGGCCCGCGTTCTCCCGATTTCGACAGGAACTCGTAGCCCGAGCCCCCATTTTGCCTGAATCGACGTCCGCTGACATCATTGGCCCTCGGGCTAGAGGAGAACTGGCAACAAGTCGCCTCGGGCTATGGATTTCCGCCCGATTTGGAGGCGAGACCTGCAGTCAGAGGGCCCATTTTGCCAGAGAACGTTGAGCGTTTGCCCGTTGAATCCGAGAGCGCAAAACAGAAAAACCTGGAAAAGTTGATTCCGACCCCTTGAATTTTTGGTAGAGCGCGCTCTGTCGATCCTCGAATACTCGGAGATGTGGAGCAATCAAATTTGCCCGATCGGGATGTTCGTTCCTGCTCCTATCTATTGCAAATGATATACTGCGACATTGCCAAACATCATAGAGCCGTCAGGCTCCCTATAGTCGCAGTCTATTGCTTTCAAAACCTTAGCTGAAGGGCACCTGCTCACGAAGGTTTTGAGAGTGACGTTTTGCGTTGCTGCGACTTTTGATGTTTGGCGACATGGAGTGGGCGCCCTTCTCCTAGATGTCGCACTCCTGTCTTTGCATTGGACTTGAGAAAGGAGTGCGGTATGAACGCTATGCCAAACGACATAGACGCAAGAGACGTGATTTCTTTTTTACGTTTTGCGAGAGAAGTCGAATCGGCGCTAGTTCAAGCAAATCTCTCGATTGATCTGCTTGAACAAAATCTTCGAGTACTTGAAAAGGACGTTTTTAGACCAGAACCTGTGGAGAGAAAACCATCGGAGAGCGATATCCCTTTTTGGTTTGGGGCTTGCGGGGCTCTTGCAGGTGCTGTTGCGGGCTTCTGCTTTGAGCATTGGCTTGAATTTGACTCCTATTATGGCCTGGAACTTGTTGCGTTTTGGGTAGCAGAATTCGTGTGCACCCTTATCGGCTTTTTTGCGGGTATGTTCATTGGCGGGATGATCGGCAAAGGCGTTGATGGCGCGAGAAAGGCAAGCGAAAAAAGGAAGATACACCTCGAGTATCAAAGAGAAATGCAAAACTACCAAACCGAGAAGAACCAACATCTCAATGATCTGATTGCCTTGCAGAAGGTGTATCGTGAGAAGTTGAGCGAATTGCTCCAGACTCGACAGGTTTTGCTGGAGATAAGAGAGCGCATGTATTCAACGGGTATCGTGTACGATTCCTATCAAACGTTGCCCGCTCTTTGTCAGTTGCTTCAATACTTTGAGTCGGGACGTTTTTCCAAGCTCGGTGAGGCATACAACCAGTACGAGCTTGAAGTGAGGCTTGACAAAATCATTATCAAGATGGATATGGTGTTGAAGGAAATTGAAAAGATACGAGAGAATCAGATAAAGCTCTATGAGGTGGCAAAGAGGATCGAATCTCAAGTTTCCTCAATGAATTTGACTCTAAATCAGTGCACGTCGACTCTCGATCACCTAAAAGCAACTTCAGAGATGACGGCGATAAGCTCAACGATAACTGCTGCGACTAGCCTGACGATAGAGAAGTTGCTGAAAGAAGACCTGGAAAATGGTGTCAAGCGGGAAGACTTGCGTAGGTTTGAGAAGGAGTTGAAGGATCTCCTCTAGTTGGTTCGATTTTGAATCTTCTAGCAATGGAAACCAAAGATCCTCAGGTAACCTTCTGCGCGCTTTCCGTTTGGGTTGGAGCGGCAAGGGGGGTAATTATTCGTTTAGGGGAGAAGCAGAAGGGTAGTCTAATGCCCTGCGAAGCGCGATGCGGTGGGTTTCTTGTCGTATTCGTGTATCTGCAGGCTCCTTTGGCGGTGATTTGCGTTGCAAACGAATGGGCATCGTGTACAATGTCCTGCGTAAATGCCGCCTTTGGGCGGACCGCAGGGCGCGCCCGAGCAACGGCGCGCGGAAACGAGACAAACGCAGCAGTAAAACGCAACAGGTGTGGAGGACGAAATGCCGAACATTCCAGGCTCTGAACATTTGGCCGTCATCAAGGTCGTCGGTGTCGGCGGCGGCGGCACGAACGCCGTGAACCGCATGGTGGAGGCCGGCGTGCGCGGCGTGGAGTTCATCGCCGTGAACACTGACCGCCAGGCCCTTCTCATGTCCGATGCCGACAAGACCATCCACATCGGCGAGGAGCTGACCCGTGGTCTCGGCGCCGGCGCCAACCCCCAGGTGGGCTGTCAGGCCGCCGAGGAGAGCCGCGCGGAGATCCGCGAGGCTCTGGCCGAGGCCGACATGGTCTTCGTCACCGCTGGCGAGGGCGGCGGCACGGGCACCGGCGCGGCCCCCATCGTGGCCGAGATCGCCCGCGAGGAGATCGGCGCCCTTACCGTGGGCGTTGTCACCAAGCCCTTCTCCTTCGAGGGGCGTCTTCGCCGCAATCAGGCCGATCAGGGCATCGATCTGCTCTCCCAGAAGGTCGACACCCTCATCGTCATCCCCAACGACCGCCTGCTCGAGATCGTCGATAAGAAGACTTCCATGATCGACGCCTTCCGCATCTGCGACGACACCCTGCGCCAGGGCATCCAGGGCGTTACCGACCTCATCACCATCCCCGGTCTCATCAACCTCGACTTCGCGGACATCCGCACGGTCATGAAGGACGCCGGCACGGCCATGATGGGCATCGGCATCTCCACGGGCGAGAACCGTGCGCTCGATGCCGCCCAGCAGGCCACCTCCTCCAGCTTGCTGGAGTCCTCCATCGCCGGGGCCTCCCGCGTGCTGTTCTCCATCGCCGGCGGCCCGGACCTCACGCTGACCGAGGTCTCCGAGGCGGCCCGCACGGTGGAGGCCTGCGCCGACGAGAACGCCAACATCATCTACGGCCAGATCATCGACGAGGAGCTGAAGGACGCCGTGCGCATCACGGTCATTGCCACGGGCTTCAAGGTGGGCGCCTCTCAGTCCTCCATGGACTTCGCCCCCCGCAAGGACCTGTTCGCCTCCACCGAGCCGGCTCCCCAGCCGGTCCAGCAGGCGCCGGTCACCTTCTCGGCCCCCGCGCCCACGAGCCGTTTCACGGACGAGGACTACATCCCCGACTTCCTGAAGCGCGCCCGCTAGGGGAGAGGTCGACGTTCGAGTCCCATGGCGCTTCCCAAGCCGACATTGCAGGCCCGCCCGTCAGCGGGCCTGTCCTTTTTAACCGACGAGCCCCTGTTCGCCGCCACGGGCGTGCGGCTGGGCTTTTCACGCCGTGCGGGCGGGGTGAGCGAGCCGCCCTACGACGGCCTCAACCTGGGCGATCATGTGGAAGACGACCCGGCGGCCGTGGCCGGGAACCGTGCGCTCCTGTTGGACGCCGCGGGTCTCGGGGGCACCCGGCTGCTGACGCTCAATCAGGTGCACGGCGACGTCGTGCTCTCCCTGGACGACGGCACGAGGGCCGCATGGGAAACGGTGACGCGCGCGGCCGCTGACGGGGCCGACGGCGTGGCTGTGGAGGTGCCGAACGTGACGGCGCTGCTCTGCTTCGCCGACTGCACGCCGGTGATCATCGTGTCTCCGTCCGGCTCCTTCGCCGTGGCCCATGCAGGCTGGCGCGGCGCGCTCGCCGGGATCCCTGCCAAGGCCGCATCGGCGCTGGTGGCCCTCGATGCCCGCGCGGGGCGAGCCGCCGATCCTTCCGGGTATAACGCCTACATCGGTCCGCACATCGGCGCCGAGTGCTACGAGTGCGCCCCCGATCTCGTCGGCCGCTTCGCCGAGCGCTTCGGGCCCTCGTGCGCCCGCGGCGCCGATCATCTCGATTTGGAAGCCGCCGTGCGTGCCAGCCTCGCTGAGGCCGGTGTCGCGGAGGCGCGCATCGCGTCGTCGGGGGAGTGCACCGCCTGTCGCGACGACCATTACTTCTCGTATCGCAAAAGCGGAGGCCGCTGCGGACGCCACAGCGCCTTCGCCGGTCGAAAGGAATGAGCTTGTGAGTATTGCCGAGCGCTATCAGAAGGTGGCCGCGGAGGTGGCCGAGGCAGCGGTGGCTGCGGGCCGCGCGCCCGAGGACGTGCTCCTCGTGGCCGTGTCGAAGACGGTTGGGCCCGAGGGCGTGGCCGAGGCGATCGAGGGGGGCGCCCGGGATTTCGGCGAGAACCGCCCCGACCAGATCGTGCCCAAGTCCGCCGCGTTCCCCGAGGCCCGCTGGCACTTCATCGGCAACATCCAGTCGCGCCGCATTCCCGAAATCGTCGCCTCTGCAACGCTTATCCACTCCCTGTACCAACGACGCCATGCCGAGAAAATTGATCATGCAGCCGCCGAGCTTTCCAAGGTGCAGGACGTGCTCATCGAGGTGAATGTGTCGGGCGAGGCGTCGAAGAGCGGGGTGGCGCCGGCCGAGGCTGCCGAGCTCGTGCGCGCAGTGGCCGCCCTGCCCCACGTGTCCGTGCGCGGGCTTATGACCATGGCCCCTGCCGGCGACGCGCAGGCGGCCCGCGAGGCCTTCGCGGGACTAGCTGAACTTGCCGCCCAGATTCGCTCCCAGCTTCCCGCCGATGACGCCGCCGTTTTCACGGAGCTCTCCATGGGCATGAGCGACGACTGGCGCGAGGCGGTGCCCCTGGGGGCTACCATTGTTCGCGTCGGGCGGGCCATCTTTAGTGAATCTTATCAGGAGTAGCCTTCAAGCTGGTATGATGATCGAGAACACTGCGGGGCCGCAAGCGCCCCTTTAGACTGAGAACCACGGCGGGCGGCACCGCCCACACGAAGCAGGAGGCTCCATGGACGGCAAGAGCATGTTCGGCGATATCAAGTCGAAGCTGGGTTTCGGCCGTAAGAACGATTACGAGGAGTTCTACGAGGACTACGAGGAATTCGAAGAGGGCGACGACTACGGCGAGTACGGCTACGACGAGTCCTACGAGCGCACGTCCGGCTCGGCCTACGATCCCTACGACTCGGTGACCACCCGCGAGCCCGGCGAGCGTTCCCGCGGCCGCTCCTCCATGCCCCGTCTCGTCTCCATCGATGATGTGCGCGCCCGCACGGCGGTGCCCACGCTGCCCGACGACGACGCGCCCGCGAGCCGACGCGGCTCCTCCAGCTCGTTCCGCACGATGGTCGATTCCTCGCTGCCGCCGCAGATGACCCCGGAGGGCACGGCCGCCGCCTCGGCCGCCGCCTCGGCGGTGCATCACGCCCGCTCCGAGGGTTTGAACTCACTGTTCGAATCCACCACGCCTCCGACCGATACGCGCTCGACGAGCTCGCGGGGCTCCTCTGCTTCCAGCTCGCGCTTCACGCCGTCGCGCACGCTAAAGGTGGTGGCTCCCGGCGCCTATAACGACGCCGAGGCCGTCTCCACGGCGCTGAAGCTCGGCAACGCCGTGGTGCTGAATTTGGCGGCCACTCCCGATGCGCTGGCCAAGCGCATCCTGGACTTCTCCTTCGGTGTGGCCAGCGCTCTGGACGCCAACGTGGAATGCGTGGGCAACAAGGTGTTCGCCCTCACCCGCATCGACGAGCTCACCGAGGCCGAGCGCTCCTACCTGCGCACTCAGGGCATCATCTAGCGCTCGACGCGCCTCAAGACCTTCCGACAAAGGAGTTTTCCAACCATGCTGACCTACCTCCTCGTGAGACTGGCCGACGCCTACTCCATGATCATCTTCATCTACGTAATGATGTCCTGGCTGCCGAACACCCAAAGTGGCATCATCGGCGACATCTACCGCGCCTTGGGTAAGTTGTGTGACCCGTATTTGAACTTGTTCCGAAAATTGATCCCGCCCCTTGGAGGAATGGTGGACGTGACTCCCATCATCGCTCTGCTTGTATTACAATTCGGGGTACGTTTGCTGGTGATGATTTTCTAAATTCAGACGGCCGGCATTCCGACGTGTCAGCGACGTAACATCGTAAGAAACTGAGGTACCTACATGGCAATCACCGCTTCCGACATCCACAATCAGAGCTTCTCCATCGACCGCAAAGGCTACGATGTGGATGAAGTGGACGTGTTCCTCGAGCATGTCGCCGACGAGATCGATATTTTGAACGACACGATCGCGCACCTTCAGGATCAGCTGGAGGCCGATCGTTTCAGCGGCTTCGACGCGCCTGCCGCCTCCACGGTGGCCATCACCGAGGTGGCCGCGGCGACCGTCGACACCTCCGAGTACGACGCTCAGCTCGCCCAGAAGGACGCTATCATCGCCGATCTGGAGCGCCAGCTTTCCGACAAGCGCGCCGACGACAACGCCATCGCCCAGGCCCTCATCATCGCCCAGCGCTCGGCCGACGAGATCCTCGCCAAGGCCAACGCGAACGCCACTGAGACCATCCAGGACGCCCGCGACGAGGCCCAGCGCATCATCGATCGCGCCAACACCGATCGCCAGGACGTCATCGACGCCATCCGCAAGCTGCAGGACGACCGCGAGGATGCTCGCGAGGAGTACGCTGACCTCTTGAAGGACATCATCTCCGACGCTTCCCGCAAGCTGGCCGACATCGGCGCCAACGTGCCGGCCGCCGCGACGGCGCTGGACGGCGAGTACGACGTGGTGCCCGGCCTCACCGGCAACTTCGAGATCGACGAGTACGTGGCGCCTTCCGCCTACGTGACGCCCCAGGCTCCGGCCGCCGTCGTGGCCGCCGCCACCCCGGTTGCCTCTCCCTACGAGAAGGATCTCTCCGGCTTCGGCGACGCCGACGACTTCGAGTTCGAGGAAATCGATTAATCAACCGAGAAAATCTATCTGGTATGTAAGAACCGCCTTATTGGGCGGTTCTTCTTATTACTTGATCTTTTGTCTTACCCGTTCGCCCAAGGAAGTCAGCGAGGTTCTGACAGGTGCCTGGAATTCGCTTGAAAAGCGGCTGAGCGTACTTTGGTACGCGAAGGAAAGCTTTGAATGCGAAGGCCAGGTGCCTGTCGGAACCGCAGCATCGACGTAGTTCGTGTGTCGTCAGGCAAACGAAACAAAGAGGCGAGCGGGCTTGTAAGCCGGGTTCTGTCGGGGACGGCCATTTATCTCGAACGCGAGTCGCCCCGCGCCTCTAGCACGCAACCCGAGCGCACGGCGGGCCACCGTATGGCGCTCCTATTTGCGCTTGCTCCAGATGGGGTTTGCCAAGCCGCGACGTTGCCGCCGCGCTGGTGCGCTCTTACCGCACCGTTTCAGCTTTTCTCCTGTGTCGCGCATGTTGCTTGCGCAGCATGTTCCGAGCAGGGGAGTCTTCTTTTCTGTGGCACTTTCCGTCGGGTCGCCCCGCCCAGCCGTTAGCTGGCATCTTGCCCTGCGGAGCCCGGACTTTCCTCGCACCCCTGAGGGGGTACGCGACCGTCTGGCCCGCTCGCCTGTGGTATTGTAGCAGAAAGAGCGGCGCTGCTGCGGATTCCATAGAAGGGCCGTCGGCGCTCAAATCTTTCCGCTCAGTTCGGTTCTGCCGTTGGGCTTTCTGGTTCGCCCTGGAAGAAAGAGGAGGAATGATGACCATGTACGCCCTCGTCGGGGCCTCGGAATTCAATTCCGAGCAGTTTTCCGCCCGCAACGGGGCGGGCGCCTTCGATGCGGTTATCGCCGTGGACGGGGGCTTCGCGTCCCTGGCGGCTGCTGGCTGCGTGCCCGATCTGGCCCTCGGCGACTTCGACTCGCTGGGATACGTGCCCGAGGGGGTGGAAGTGCTCGTATTCCCGCCGGAGAAGGACGCCTCCGACATGGAGCTGGCCCTCGGCGAGGCCGTCGCCCGCGGCGCCGATGCCGTGGAGGTCTACGGGGCGCTCGGCGGCCGGCTCGATCATACATTGGCGAATTTGCAACTTCTCGCCTCTTTCGCCGAGCGCGGCCTGGCGGTGGCGGCGGTGGGGGAGCGCGAGTCCGTCGCATTTCTCGTCGGGCCCGGCGAGCTGCGCTTGGATGCGGCGGGTGCGGGCATCGTGTCGGTGTTCTCGCTCACCGACGTTTCCACGGGGGTTGTGGAAGAGGGCCTGAAGTACGGCCTCGATGGCGTGGCCCTCACGAACCGCACGAGCTGGGGCCTTTCCAACGAATTTATCGGAAGCCCGGCCCGCATTACCCTGGAAAGCGGCACGCTGGCAGTGTTTCTGCCGCTCTAGCGCTGGGCCGTTGCCTATACTGGCCTTAACAACCATAGACCTGGGGAGCTTGCAGCCGCATGGCGGCCGGGCAGGCTGAGAGGGGGCGCCGAATTCGCCCCGACCCGCAAAACCTGATATGGGTAATGCCAACGAAGGGAGCACCAATGACTGACTGCCAGTCTGCCGACGCAGCACAGCCGATCACCCAGATCGATTTCGCCCGCGCCGG
>OLSN01002316.1_pt1 | contig 14117 bp, 10 predicted proteins | sample 1672411 | NCBI WGS metagenome assembly OLSN01 (sample SAMEA3136683, study PRJEB25190) | human gut metagenome | biome: human gut; feature: human-associated habitat; material: faeces | place: Austria | collected 2013
TGGTAGGGTGTTTTCCGTTTGTTATTCTTTTTAGTTCTTTTTTATTGTTTTGAAAATCAATAGCTTACTTACTTTTCTCTTTTTCTGGCATACCTTTAGCATTACTTATGGCAAATAATTAGGATTATTAATCATTTAAAAGGTAAAAACATGGGAATAACACTATCATTTATTTTCTGCTTGTTAAGCGGTTTCGCTTGTTTCTGGCTATTTTGGAAATGTGTAGACTGGTTTGAAAATATTTAAAGAAAAAGGAGAATTGATTATGTACACAGCATTATTCGTATTAGGTATTGCGATCTTCGGTTATTTGATGTACGTGCTCGTCAAACCCGAAAAGTTTTAAAGTAACACACACAGTTTAAGGTAAAAAGTATATGAATACAGAAATTTTAGGCGTGGTTGTTCAGATAGCCTTGATGGTGGTTCTGGCTTATCCACTGGGAAAATACATTGCCAAGGTCTACAGAGGAGAAAAGACCTGGTCTGATTTTATGGCTCCTATCGAAAGAGTCATTTATAAAGCTTGTGGAATCGACCCCAATGAAGAAATGAACTGGAAACAATTCCTGAAAGCATTGTTGATTTTGAATGCTTTCTGGTTTTTCTGGGGAATGGTACTCTTGGTTTCACAAGGATGGTTGCCCTTAAATCCGGACGGCAACGGACCGCAGACTCCGGATCAGGCATTCAATACCTGTATCAGTTTTATGGTGAACTGTAACTTGCAGCACTATAGCGGTGAAAGCGGACTGACTTATTTTACTCAACTGTTCGTCATCATGCTTTTCCAGTTTATTACCGCAGCAACAGGTATGGCTGCTATGGCAGGTATTATGAAGAGTATTGCTGCAAAAACAACCAAAACGATTGGTAACTTCTGGCAATTTCTGGTAATAAGCTGTACACGTATTTTATTGCCTCTTTCTCTGTTTGTAGGTTTTATCCTGATTCTCCAGGGAACTCCGATGGGATTTGACGGTAAGATGAAGGTAACTACGATGGAAGGCCAGGAACAAATGGTTTCTCAAGGTCCTACGGCTGCGATTGTTCCTATCAAACAATTGGGTACAAATGGTGGTGGTTATTTTGGTGTAAACTCTTCTCATCCGTTGGAGAATCCGACATATCTTACTAATATGGTAGAATGTTGGTCTATCCTGATTATCCCGATGGCAATGGTACTTGCGCTGGGATTTTATACCCGCAGAAAGAAGTTGGCTTACAGTATATTCGGAGTAATGCTTTTCGCTTTTCTGGTAGGCGTATGTATTAATGTCAGTCAGGAAATGGGTGGTAATCCACGCATTGATGAATTGGGAATTGCGCAGGATAATGGTGCGATGGAAGGTAAAGAGGTTCGTTTGGGAGCCGGAGCAACAGCATTATGGAGTATTGTAACTACTGTAACCTCTAATGGTTCTGTGAATGGTATGCATGATTCTACTATGCCGCTGTCCGGAATGATGGAGATGCTGAATATGCAGATTAACACTTGGTTTGGCGGTGTAGGTGTAGGATGGATGAATTACTATACATTTATTATCATTACAGTGTTTATCAGCGGTTTGATGGTAGGACGTACGCCGGAATTTCTCGGCAAGAAAGTGGAAGCCCGCGAAATGAAAATCGCTACGATTGTAGCTCTGCTTCATCCGTTTGTCATTTTGGTATTTACAGCACTCTCAAGTTATATTTATGTGCACCACCCTGATTTTGTGGAAAGTGAAGGTGGATGGTTGAACAACTTGGGATTCCACGGTTTAAGTGAGCAACTTTATGAGTACACTTCTTGTGCCGCCAATAACGGTTCCGGTTTTGAAGGCTTGGGAGATAATACTTATTTCTGGAATTATACGTGTGGTATTGTTCTGATTTTGAGCCGTTTTATTCCTATCATCGGGCAGGTTGCCATTGCCGGATTACTGGCACAGAAGAAATTCATTCCGGAAAGTGCCGGCACATTGAAGACCGATACATTGACTTTCGGAGTCATGACATTTGTGGTTATCTTCATTATTGCTGCGCTGTCGTTCTTCCCGGTACATGCATTGAGTACAATTGCTGAACATTTAAGTTTGTAATACTGAATTAGAGAAGATATGAAAGATAATAAATCAGCTTCTTTGTTTCCAAAGGAGCAAGTTATAGAAAGTTTGAAACAGTCATTCGTGAAACTGAACCCGCGGATGATGATAAAGAACCCGATTATGTTTACAGTAGAAGTGGCTACAGTGGTCATGCTACTCGTAACGCTCTACTCCATTGTAAATTCTTCACAAGGTTCGTTTGCTTACAACATTGCCGTGTTTATCATTCTGTTTGTAACCTTGTTGTTTGCCAATTTTGCCGAAGCTATTGCCGAAGCACGTGGTAAAGCACAGGCCGACAGCTTGCGTAAGACTCGTGAAGAGACACCGGCAAAGAAAGTGGAAGGTAATAAAATCGTTACCGTCAGTTCTTCACAATTGAAGAAAGGAGATGTGTTTGTTTGTGAGGCGGGAGACGTGATTCCTTCCGACGGTGAGATTATTGAAGGTTTGGCTTCTATTGATGAAAGTGCTATCACCGGCGAGTCTGCTCCGGTCATTCGTGAGGCAGGTGGCGACAAGAGTTCCGTAACGGGTGGCACGAAGGTATTGTCCGATCATATAAAAGTACTGGTGACTACTCAACCGGGAGAAAGTTTCCTTGATAAGATGATTGCATTGGTGGAAGGTGCTTCCCGTCAGAAAACCCCGAACGAGATTGCGTTGACTATTCTGTTGGCAGGTTTTACGCTTGTTTTTGTCATTGTGTGTGTTACCTTGAAACCGTTTGCCGACTATAGTAATACGGTCATCACTATTGCTTCGCTTATTTCTTTGTTTGTGTGTCTGATTCCGACAACTATCGGTGGACTTCTTTCTGCTATCGGTATTGCCGGTATGGACCGCGCGCTCCGTGCCAACGTGATTACTAAATCTGGTAAAGCGGTAGAGACTGCCGGTGATATTGATACGTTGTTGCTGGATAAAACAGGTACTATCACCATCGGTAACCGTAAAGCAACTCATTTCCATACGGCTCCGGGTGTCAATTTGCACGATTTTGTAGAGACTTGTCTGTTGTCTTCCTTGTCCGATGAAACGCCGGAAGGTAAATCTATCGTAGAACTGGGACGCGAGTCGGGAATGCGTATGCGTAACCTGAATACAACAGGAGCGCGTATGATTAAATTTACGGCTGAAACCAAATGTTCGGGAGTAGACCTGGCAGATGGAACGCAAATTTGTAAAGGTGCTTTCGACGCTATCCGTAAGATGGTGGAAGGTGCAGGAAATGAATTCCCAAAAGAAGTGGAAGAGATTATCTCTTCTATCTCCAGCAATGGTGGTACGCCATTGGTAGTATGTGTAAACAAGAAAGTGACCGGTGTCATTGAGTTGCAGGATATTATCAAACCGGGTATTCAGGAACGTTTCGAACGTCTGCGTAAGATGGGAGTGAAGACGGTCATGGTGACAGGAGATAACCCGTTAACTGCAAAATATATTGCCGAAAAAGCCGGTGTGGATGATTTTATCGCTGAAGCTAAACCGGAAGATAAGATGGAATATATCAAGAAGGAACAGCAGGCTGGTAAATTGGTTGCAATGATGGGAGACGGAACGAACGATGCTCCTGCTCTGGCACAAGCCAATGTAGGTGTAGCCATGAATAGTGGTACACAGGCTGCGAAGGAAGCCGGTAATATGGTCGATCTGGATAACGATCCGACAAAACTGATCGAGATTGTGGAAATCGGTAAACAATTGCTGATGACACGCGGCACGCTGACCACTTTCTCTATCGCCAATGACGTTGCAAAATATTTCGCAATTGTTCCTGCCTTGTTTATGGTCGCTATTCCCGAATTGGCAGCTCTGAATATCATGCATCTGCATAGTCCTGAAAGCGCCATTCTTTCAGCGGTCATTTTTAATGCGATTATTATTCCGATTCTGATTCCGCTGGCTTTGCGTGGCGTGCAATACAAACCGATAGGTGCGAGTGCTTTACTTCGCCGTAATCTGTTGATCTATGGTTTGGGTGGTGTGATTGTTCCTTTTGTGGGAATCAAGTTGATAGATTTATTGGTAGGTTTATTCTTTTAATTAAAAAACAATAGCAATGAAAACTTTATTGAAGTCATTAAAAATAACACTTGCTTTTTGTGTCTTTTTCTCCGTGTTCTATATCCTTATCTTGTGGTTGTTTGCGCAGGTTGCAGGTCCTAATAAGGGAAATGCTGAAGTTGCCACACTGGATGGAAAAGTGGTGGGTGCGGCCAATGTCGGTCAGATGTTTACAAAAGATATTTATTTCTGGGGACGTCCTTCTTCTGCTGGAGATGGATATGATGCAAGTAGTTCTTCCGGTAGCAACAAAGGCCCTACGAACCAGGAATATCTGGATGAGGTGAAAACTCGTATCGATACATTTCTTGTACATCATCCTTATTTGAGCCGTGCGGATGTACCTGCAGAGATGGTTACGGCCAGTGGTTCAGGACTTGATCCTAACATTACTCCTCAATGTGCCTATGTGCAAGTGAAAAGAGTGGCACAGGCACGCGGATTAACAGAAGAACAAGTAAGAGCGATTGTTGATAAAAGCATCGAAAAACCGTTCCTGGGATTGTTGGGAACAGAAAAGGTGAATGTGCTGAAATTGAATATAGCTCTTGAAGAAAGTAATAAGTAGATGAAGATCAGGAGCAGCGTTCCTGTCCGAATCGTTTGGGTGATACCAGCGGTTCAAATAAACAGGGGGGGATGGGGCGCTGCTTTTTTACAGGAACATAAAATAGAATTAGATAAGAAGTATGAAAAGTTTTTTTAGTAAAAAGAGTATTTTAGGAACAATGGCTGTAGCGGCCGTATGTATGTTGGGAACTGGCAATGCACAAGCACAAGAGTTTACTATACAAGGTGATTTGGTAAGTTCGTATGTATGGCGTGGTATTTATCAGGGGGGGCCGCTTCTTTTCAACCGACTTTGGGAGTTAGCGTAGGTAATTTCTCACTTACTGCATGGGGCTCAACCAGTTTGAGTGAGAGTAATAAAGAAATTGACCTCACTGCAGCTTATAAGTTTGGTGAAGCAGGACCGACACTTTCAGTAGCCAGTCTTTGGTGGAACGGACAAGCTGATGTAGCCAATGGAGAACTAACAAATGATTATTTCCATTTTAAGAGTGGCGACACCGGACATCATTTTGAAGCAGGATTAGCTTATACGCTTCCTGTTGAAAAATTCCCGTTGTCTATTGCATGGTATACCATGTTTGCCGGTGCTGACAGGAAGATGACTGACAAGGGGGAAGAAAAACAGGCATATTCTTCTTACGTAGAACTGAATTATCCGTTCAGCGTAAAAGGGGTAGACTTGAATGCTACCTGTGGAGTGGTTCCTTATGAAACTCCGCAGTATAATGTGAATGGTTTTGCAGTGACGAACCTTGCTTTGAAAGCAACGAAAGCTATCAATTTTAATGATAAATTTTCATTGCCTATATTTGTGCAAGCTATATGGAATCCGCGTTTGGAGGATGCCCATCTAGTATTTGGCGTAACTTTAAGGCCATAAAATAAACTCATGAATTTTTGTGAACCCGTGGTGATCGTGATGATTGCTACGGGTTAGGATGTTTAAAATAACAGAGCAACATAATGGATGATAGAGAACAAAGTGTACAGCATTTTCTGGTTCTGATAAAGAGATCTCAGCGAGGTAAGTTTAAGGTCTATATCGGTATGATAGCCGGTGTGGGAAAGTCATATCGTATGCTTCAGGAGGCACATGAACTGTTGGAAAATGGTGTGGACGTGAAAATCGGCTATATCGAAACTCATGGACGTGTCGGGACGGAAGGGATGCTACAAGGACTTCCTGTCATTCCGCGACGTAAGATCTTCTACAAGGGAAAGGAGTTGGAAGAAATGGATTTGGATGCCATTATCCGTCTTCATCCCGAAATTGTGATAGTGGATGAACTAGCACACACCAATGTGGAAGGGAGTCTGAATGAGAAACGTTGGCAAGATGTAATGACATTGCTGGATGAAGGAATCAATGTGATTTCGGCAATCAATATTCAGCACATCGAAAGCGTGAATGAAGAAGTGCAGGAGATTACGGGGATTGAAGTGAAAGAACGAGTGCCCGACAGTGTGCTTCAGGAAGCGGATGAGGTGGTGAATATTGACTTGACGGCAGAAGAACTGATTGCCCGTTTGAAAGCGGGAAAGATCTATCGTCCGGAAAAGATTCAGACAGCATTGGATAATTTCTTTAGAACCGAGAATATTCTTCAATTGCGTGAGTTGGCTCTGAAGGAAGTGGCGTTGCGGGTAGAAAAAAAGGTGGAGAATGAAGTGATGATGGGAGTAGCCGTCGGACTTCGGCATGAGAAGTTTATGGCTTGTATCAGTAGTCACGAGAAAACACCCCGGCGAATTATCAGAAAGGCGGCAAAGTTGGCAACCCGGTATAATACTACTTTTATAGCTTTGTATGTTCAGACTCCGAGAGAGAGTATGGATCGAATTGATTTGGCCAGTCAACGGTATTTGTTGAATCATTTTAAACTGGTGGCGGAACTTGGGGGAGAAGTTGTCCAGGTGCAGTCGAAAGACATTTTGGGGAGCATCGTCAAGGTTTGTAAAGAGAAACAGATATCGACAGTGTGTATGGGAACTCCTAATTTGAGGTTGCCGTACGCAATTTGTTCTATACTGGGATATAGAAAGTTTTTAAATAATTTGTCGCAAGCTAATGTAGATTTGATTATACTTGCATAATATTAATCGTATGAACGTTATGAATATTAAAACGAAACTGATTCTTGGCATTGGGATGTTGGCAGGAATGATTATTTTGTTGGTAACACTTTCAGTAGTGAATCTTCAAACTCTGACTGCGACAGAGCCTGATAGTCCTGCTGCTATGCCTGCCTTGGAACGTGCATTGCTATGGATCTCCATAACAGGGGGAATCTGTATCTTGACCGGACTGATATTGCTTTATTGGTTGCCTCGTTCTATCAGCAAGCCGATTAAGGAGCTGAAAGAAGGAATTCTTGAAATAGCCAATCATAACTATGAGAAGCGTCTCGACATGAGTGACAATGAAGAGTTCCGTGAAGTGGCTGACAGTTTCAACCGGATGGCGGAGCGTTTGACTGAATATCGTGCCAGTACTTTGTCGGATATTCTTTCTGCTAAAAAGTTTATAGAAGCTATTGTTAACAGTATTAACGACCCGATTATCGGTCTGAATACAGAACGTGAGGTTTTGTTTATCAATGATGAAGCCTTAAGTATTCTGAATATGAAACGGGAGAATGTGATTCGTAAATCGGCAGAGGAACTTTCTTTGAAGAATGACCTGCTCCGCCGACTAATTCGTGAGTTGGTGACGCCAAGCGATCAGAAAGAGGCTTTAAAAATTTATGCGGATAATAAGGAAAGTTATTTTAAGGTCTCTTATGTCCCGATTATTAATACGGAGGCTGAAAAAGGGGAACCTCACAAACTGGGTGATGTCATTTTACTTAAGAATATCACGGAATTCAAAGAACTGGATTCTGCCAAGACTACATTTATTTCAACGATCTCTCATGAATTGAAAACTCCGATTGCTGCTATTATGATGAGTCTACAACTGCTTGAGGATAAGCGTGTCGGTGCGCTGAATGATGAGCAGGAACAGCTTTCAAAGAGTATCAAGGAGAATAGCGAACGTTTGTTAAGTATCACCGGAGAATTGCTTAACATGACGCAGGTGGAAGCTGGTAAATTACAGTTGATGCCGAAGATCACCAAACCGATTGAATTGATTGAGTATGCGATCAAAGCTAATCAGGTGCAAGCGGATAAGTTTAATATTCAGATAGAAGTGGAGTATCCGGAGGAGAAAATCGGTAAACTGTTTGTCGACAGCGAGAAGATTGCTTGGGTATTGACGAATCTGTTAAGTAACGCTATTCGTTATTCAAAAGAAAACGGGCATGTGGTTATTGGTGCCAAACAGGATGAAAACTGGATTGAATTGTATGTCCAAGACTTTGGCAAAGGCATTGACCCGCGTTATCACAAAAGTATCTTCGACCGTTATTTCCGTGTACCCGGAACGAAAGTGCAAGGTAGTGGCTTGGGGTTATCTATTTCCAAGGATTTTGTGGAAGCTCATGGCGGTACGCTGACGGTAGAGAGCGAATTGGGTAAGGGGAGTCGGTTTGTGATGCGGTTGAAGGCATAGTTTTGAAGGAGTCTATGAAAGAATTAGACTTCCGACAGGCATGAAATCTGCTTGCCGGAAGTTTCTCTGTTCTCTCTTTTTATCGTTTTCTTCTCCTCCAGCATATCCAAATACCACACAGACCAATAATAAATGGGATGCCATAGCAATAGATAATTTTGATAGTAGATAGATCCATAGGAGTCAGGCTGATATCTTTGTCGAGATAAGGGGCTCTGGAAGAAGATACCGGAAATTTATTATAGCATAGCCAACGGAATGAACCGGGAATCATATTGAAGTTGAATGAATAGATACCCGGTCTTGAGCTTTTTTGTAGTTCGGCATTGCTGAAACAGTCTGCATCCCCCAACACAATGATCCGTTGTTTTTTATCTTTGGCTTTAATCTTGCGGGTTAACGCTATTGCCGTGGGATAGGCTCCTAACTTTTCACCTTGAAGAGAGTCTAATGAAAGGGAGTCATTCAAAAAATCTTTTGTTTGATACTCAATCCATGTCTGTTGGGCGTTGCTTTGCAATAAAACTATTGGATGGAATTTTGTTGTATCGACAACTTCCAGAGCAACAGCCGATGGCATGGTGACTGCACTATGCTTCTGCCTGTCAACCATACGTTTATAGAAGCCTCCTATACTGTCGGCGGCTATCTGGGTAGCTTTCGCGAGAACGAGGTCTCCGGGATTAACATCAGAAGGTTGTGCAATGATTCCCGGCAACAGTTTTAAACCGACTTTCCGGAGTAAAGGATTCATTACTTCCTGACGTCCGACGTCGCCCATAATCATCATATTACCTCCGCGTTCAAGAAAACGGTCTATGATTTCTTGTTCTTTGGAACTCATGGAAGAACGCATTTCAGCAATAAGTAATATATTGATATTACTTGGTATATCATTCATATCCTTTAGATTCAGTTCCACCAAATCAAAGCCTTGATTAATCATGGAATAACGAAAGCGTCCATGTGTGGCAAAAAGTGAGTAATCCTGATCTCCCTTTTTAGTGGTGGAACGTTCCTGATGTCCTGTGATGGCGCCTACCTTCACAGGAGTAACAAGCATTTTCTTCAATGCTGCGGAGATTTCTGTTTCAGAAGGGTGATATTCCATATCGTCGAACAAACGAAGGCGGGCTTGTTCACCGGAGCCACGTTCAACAACCCGCACAAATCGATAATTTTCTTTAGCCAAGTCTATTTTTTCTTTCAGTTCTTCGGCGCTTTTAAGCTTTTTAGGATTGAAGTTCTTCTTCTTGGCAACTTCATAAGCTATCTCACGAATGTTTTTATTCGGATATTGGCGATAAAGGGTGCTGTCTTTCGGTGTAGAGTAATAGTAAACATACTCCATTTTTATCTCTGGTTTGAAACGTGTGTACATTTTGAAGCGTGCCATATCCTCTTTTTGCTCTCTTGGAGAAGCGACATCAAATTCTTTATCGAAAATATTGACGTAAGTTGTGATCGTCATAGGTCCGGACAATTGCTCCATTACTTTCTGGCTTTCTTCTGAAAGTGTACGTTGTTTGCTGCGGGTAGCATCATAAAAGCCCATCATTGCCGGACGGGAACTGACAAAGCCGATAACTATAATGGTACATACAGCTAAGGCATAGCGCATTGTTTTTGAAAGGAGTGAACGGCGTGTTTTTTCGTTGTTCAGTTTAATGACCGATAGCCAGAGGAATAATAAAATTACGGCAAGGAAATAGATAACGTCATCGCTACATATCAATCCTCCAACCATCTCACTGGCACGTCCTTTAATGGATAGCCAATAAGTAATTTCTCTAAAGAATATGGACTCCTGTCCAATTCCTCCCACATAATTGAGAAATGCTAATGCGGAAAGGGTGGCAACAGCTGCCACAACCTGGTAAGATGTGAGTGTGGTCATAAAGAGACCGATAGAACAATAGGTCAGTATCAACAGAAACATGGATAACAATCCCGCCAAGATAAGTGTAATATCGACATGCGGCACGGAGATAAACATTACGATTGTCGGTAGGGCAAGGATGATGACAAAGATTAGGGCAAATACCACCATTGAAACAAACTTGCCGGTAATGATTTGAACACTGCTTACCGGTGATGAATAAAGTAGTTTGATAGAGCCTGATGAATATTCACGACTCATTAAATTCATGGTTAATAAAGGAATATACAGATAAATGGTTTCTTGTATTACTTCATATATTCCTTTGAGACCAAGGACAAAACCGGCTGTGACGCTAAAAGTGATCGTGTTGCCCAATGCTTTTATTTTTACTATTTCCGTCAGGATATTCATAAAGTCGAATCCTACCTGGCATGTAAATGCGACCAGCAGCAACCATGCGACCGGTGAGTAAAAGAGTACCGCTAGTTCGGTACGGGCTATTCTAAGTATAAGTCTTAAGTTCATCTTTTCTCTTATTAATTTCTTCTGCGGAAAAACCAGATGCCAACTCCTATAAGTAAGAGGATAGCTGGTATAATGATTATGAAAATAGTTTTCATTGTACCAATATCTTTCACTCCGATCGAAAGTTTATTGTCGGTACAATGGGGACGGCGTATGTCGATTGGAAATTCTCCTCCGGAAAGCCAGCGGAAGCTTTCGATAATCAGATTAAAGTTTCCTGATCTATATCCTTCGCGTGAAAGAGTCAGTTCGGTGTTGCTTATGCAATCCGCATCACCAGAGATGATAATACGCTGCTCTTTATCTTTCAGTTGGCGTGAAAGGGCATAGGCTGTGATATAGGTTTGTTCTTTCTCTCCTGCCGAAGCATTACATTCTACTGGTGATTCCTGTAAATCTGTTTGTTCTTTTTCAATCCATACACCTTTGGCATTTGTTTCAAGAATCGGAGTATATTGGAAGCCGTAATCGTTGTCGGAGCATGTAAGGGCTACACATCCGGGCATAGAGACACGTAAATCATATTTGGGAAAATCATCTTTGAATCCGAATGTAAGTTTTTCCGATTCACGGGTTGCCTTGGCTAGAATCAGATTAGGAGAGAAATCAGCGGAAGATTGTGCCAGTTGGTATTCTTCCATTTTGATACCGAGTTTGCTTAAAAAAGGATTCATAACTTCTTGCCTGCCTGTATCGGTGAGAATAAATAAATTACCTCCACGAGCCAGGTAAGCCTCCAGTTGATTTTCTCCTTTTTCTGTAAGCGGAGTTCTCATTTCTGCAAGAACCACAATATTGATTAGGGAAGGAATGGTGTCTCCGTGAGAAATATCGATCTCGCAGACATCAAAGCCTTGATTAATTAAGGCGGCTCTAGAATATTTCTCAATGGAGAAGTTGCTATAATCGCGGTCACCGGATTTGGACACCTCACGTTCACCGTCTCCTTTGATAAAGGCAACAGTGGGAGGAGTTGAAATCATCTTTTTGATGGCTGCTGTAATTTCCGCTTCGGATGGCGTTGCATCCATATCTTCAAAATCACGGATGAAGGTACGTTTTCCATCTTGCGTTTCCATAATGCGAACAAATGTATTTTGTTCTTCACGCAGGTCGATGATTTGGCGAATTTCTGCCGGGGATTTGAATAAATGAGGATTCAAGTTATAAATCATGGTCATATAATCACGCATCTCATCTACTGTTTTGCCTTGAAACTTAGGATTATTTGCAACGCCGTTGGGGGCGAAATCATAATAATAGACATATTTCACTTGCAGGTCCGGTTTAGCGAGACAATAAGGTTCGAAGATTGTTTCATTCGCTTTCTTCATGATAGGGAGGTAGCGATATGATTTGTTATCAAGTAGGTTAACATAATTGGTAATAGTTACCGGTCCTGTCAATTTTGCTAATACGCGTTGGCTATTTTCGGTAAGTGAGTTTAGTTTAGTGCGTGTTGTATCCCATACCTTAATCATTCCCGGACGTGAAGTGAAATAGCCAATTGCCATTGCTGCGACAAAAAATCCCAGATAGCTGATTGCTTGCCGGAAACGACTGATAGTTCGCCGGTCGGATGTAAGTTTGAAAGTGGTAAATGTCAGGAAAAGGGTTACTACGACCACGAAATAAATCACATCTTCACTCCGGATTACTCCATTCAGCATATCGATTGTTCTTCCGTTTATTGACAGCCAATAAGTCAGTTCGCGTATAAAATCGTATTCCTGGCCGATACTTCCTACGAAATTCAGTATAGCTAATATAATAAGAGTCCCAACTGCTGCTACTACTTGATAAGTCGTGAGTGAGGACATAAAGAGCCCGATAGCGCAATAGGCGCATATTAATAAATAGAGTCCTAGAAGGGCGACTAGTACAGGAGCCCAATCAAAAGAAGGGATTACCAAACTGCCATAAATAGCACTAGCTATCGGGACAAGCATCAGACAGCAACCAAATCCGATGGCTGCAAGATATTTACCTAATACGATCTGACCACTGGTGACTGGGGATGAATATGCCAGTTTGATTGAACCCGATGCCGTTTCGCGACTGATGAGTCCCATTGTCAACAATGGAATATAGATGTATATGTTTGATACGACGGAGGACAAAAAGCCGTAACTACCTAAGAAGCAGATACCGCTCAAAGATGCTTCCTTGCCGCCTGACAGATCATAGTCGGTCACTATATTCTCCATCAATGACGTAAAACTTGCTGTTGTCAGGAATGAGAAAACAATCAATATGAACCATGCAATCGGCGAATAGAATAAAATAGCCAGATCGGTTCGGGCAATACGCATTATAATCTTTAAATCCGTCATGTTAGATATTATTTTTAAGTTTTCCCGATAGTTGTGCAAAGATTATGTCAAGAGAGCAGCGTTCCATCGTGATTTCTTTCAGCCGCCATCCGTTTTGTATGCTTAAGGCTACTACTCGTTCAGTTATGTTTTCATCGTCATCAAAGCGTATCCTGAATGTACCGGGATAGAGTTCTTCTATATTCAACACATGTTCTATCTTTGCTAGTTCTTCTATAGAAGGGGGAAGGGCAAATGTAACGGTGAAACTACTTGGAACCACATAGTTATCAAAGTCTTTCATGCTACCTGAAAATACGACTTTACCATGCTCAATCATGCGAATATCATTGCAGGTAGCTTGCACTTCCGACAGGATATGAGTGGAGAGTAGGACAGAATGATCTTCAGCAATTTCTTTAATCAGATTGCGTATTTCGACAATTTGGTTAGGATCAAGCCCGTTTGTAGGTTCATCAAGTACTACGAATGGAGGATTATGTACAATAGCCTGTGCAATTCCTACTCTTTGTTGATACCCGCCTGAAAGATTCTTTATCAGTCGTTTGCTAAAATGGGCAATAGCGCAACGTTCTTTAGCTATTTCTACAGCTTCACGAATTTTTGATTTCTCCATTCTCCGCAGTGTGGCACAGTGTATGAGATATTCGTCGACAGTCAAGTCCGGATGGAGAGGTGGTTTTTGAGGTAAGAAACCAATATGTTTTTTTGCTTCAACCGGATTTTTTCGTAGATCGATGCCATTGATAAATACATCCCCTTCCGTTTGATTTAAAACTCCACAGATGATATTCATAGTGGTGGACTTACCTGCTCCATTAGACCCTAACAGACCTAATATTCCTGTTTTCTCAATAGAAAAATTGATATCGCGAATGGCCCAATCTACACTATAACGATGAGATAAGTGTTTAACTTCGACAATAGGATTACTCATACTTTTTATTTTAAATGATTAATAGATTTCTTATTCATATTACCATGCAACTCCTCTTGAAATATCCATCCGGTTCGATTTGATCTTTCTGAATTTCCAGGAGAAATTTATGGTAAAATACCGCCCGAAGTTTTCTCGGTCAATATAACTGGTATAG
>OLSN01002318.1_pt1 | contig 14115 bp, 9 predicted proteins | sample 1672411 | NCBI WGS metagenome assembly OLSN01 (sample SAMEA3136683, study PRJEB25190) | human gut metagenome | biome: human gut; feature: human-associated habitat; material: faeces | place: Austria | collected 2013
TCTACATTATTACTAATAGAATAAATGGTATTCAAATATTTCTTTTTATCTTTACAATTAAACAATTTGAGAGATAGTAAAAATTCATTACATTCTTCTTTACCTATGTATTTCCACATCTTTACTACCTCCCAACTATCGCAGTGCTCATGATATTGTAATATGGAGATGAACTCAAAGCGTAGCATAGCGAAGCGACTACATGAAATGTAGGTAAGTTCATTGGAGTATTACTATTAAATCATCTTAAATAAATTAGTCCCTTAACGACTCGTTAAAGTAGGAAATAATTCCAATCACCACTGCCGAGAATATTATATCACAATAATTTTATTTTTTATCAAATTCTTCTTCATATTGTTTAAAAAAATTATAGTATACTAATACATTAGATAGTTCTGTCCATTTTTTTGTTACAACAGGTGTATCATCTAAATCATAAATCTTAGCGTCCATTAGTTTTAATAAAAATGGCGAATGTGTTGATATTATAAATTGACAATTATAAAATCTAGTAGAGTCTTCAATAAACCTTTTTAACTTCAATTGATTTTCCGCAGATAAACTATTTTCTGGTTCATCTAATATATAAATACTATCTTCTTTTATCTCTCTTTCCCAAAACATAAGTGCAGATTCACCATTTGACCATTCAATTATATTATTATTACCTAATCTTTCTCTAACAAATTTAGACATTGATTTTCTTTTACTATCATAACTCATTTTTAATTCATCATAATTATCAAAAGAGTTACCATTATTATTAAATTTATAATCTAAATATTCTTTACTTAATCTTTCCTTTTGTCTATTAACATTTGCATTAATAGAACGAACATCTATTAAATAATCAAAAACATCATCACTTGTAATTAATTTTATTTCCATTGGTTGTTCAAAAGACATTTCATAATCACAATGTTCAACATATAAATCAAAATATGAACCTTTATCTATTGGCGACTTCCTTGATGCATTTAATTTTTGTGAAATCATATTTATAAGAGTTGTTTTACCAGAACCATTACCGCCATAAAATATTGTTATTTTATCAAAATTTATCTCTTTAAATGATTTTGATGAAAATAAATGAAGTGGATAATAATTATTAAATATGTTTCTTCTCTCTTCATTAAATTCAATATTATGTTCTTGGATTTCATCTAATAATGTAAATTTTTTTAAATAAACCATTTTTCACACCTCCTGATGATTAGACTACTCTAATTATAAATTAATACCATCAATACTAGTTTCATAAAGCCACTCTTTTAAATCTTTATTATCACCTGTTTCATAGTATTTAATTAATTTTTCATAAAACATTGGTTGATTTTCCTGGGCAATAGTAATAATACCACAGCCATTATCTATCATTATTTTATTAGCAAATAACATAGCAACTCTTTTATTACCATCTATAAACATTTGTCCTCGCATAATCCATAACATAATTTCTATTGCTATTTCAGTTTTAGTTTTGTCTTTTTGATTAAGTATTTCATCTAATTCTTCTTTGATTTGACTTTCTATAGGAAACATAAGTTTCCAATTAGTACCTCCAATATTAACTGGGGTAGTTCTTAACTTGCCTAAATTATTATCTAACACTAACTTATCACAAGTTAACTTATGTAAATGACATAATTCCTTAAAATCATAAGCAATTCCTTCATTTTCTAAAATAAACTGCCAAGCATATTTTAAATTATTTATGGCTATTATACTATCTACAGTTAAACCATTTACAATACCACCATCATATATAGCCTGTGTTTCTGGATAAGTAACGCCTATTCCTTCTAGATTAGCACTTTTCCATTAGTTAAATTAAATTTATTCTCCATATTCATTCATCCACATATATTATATCACATAAATACTTCATAACATAGACCTTAGGCTATATTATGCCTCTTAAGACTATCATATAGACTTAAGAGGATATATACAAAAAGTGATAGGTCTCTCGACCTATCTTCAGGGGGTTTTGGTTATATCACACCTACATTTTATTTCGTAGCGTGTGGTCATATCTCTATGACATATTAATCATAATATATTTTTAAATAAATTACAATACTTTTTTAAAAATTTATTTAAAAATATTTTTCATATACCAATTAATCTAGGTCTTCAATCTTTTTTAATTCATTAAGTATAGGCTCATATTCTGGATTAGATTCAAAAGTAAATAATATATTAATAAACTCTTCAGCATCCTCTTTAGCTTTTAATAACATCTTAAAATCCCTTCTAATATTAGCCATCTTAAGTACTAATTCACCACTTTGTTTAATACCAAATAAATCTCCTTCTCCTCTATTTTGAAAATCATACTCACTGATTTCAAAACCATCAGAAGTCTTTTCCAAAAGACGAAGTCTCTCTTCAGATTCTTTAGCCACTAAAACGCAATAACTTTGAATATCACTTCTTCCTACTCTACCTCTTAATTGATGTAATGTAGATAAACCAAACATATTAGCATTAAATATAACTATCATTGAAGCATTAGGCACATTAACACCAACTTCAATAACTGTCGTAGATATTAATATATTAATCTTATTATTTTCAAAGTCATTCATTACTTTATTCTTTTCTTTATTATCAAGTTTACCATGAATAATACCAATCTTACTTATCTTACCAAAGGCCTTATTCATCTTCTCCTCTAAATCTTTAACAGATTCTAAGTTCTCTTCATCTCCCTCAATCATTGGAGCCACTACATATATCTGATGATTATTATCAAGTTCTCTCTTCATCATCTCTAATACTTCAGTAATATCTTTTTCTTTCTTAAAGTATGTAATAACTTCTTTTCTACCTATAGGTTTAGTTTTAATTGAAGATACATCAGTATCACCATATATAGTTAAAGCATAACTTCTAGGAATAGGAGTAGCACTCATAGATAATACATCAGGACTAATACCCTTTCCTTTAAAAGAATTTCTCTGATTTACACCAAAACGATGTTGTTCATCAGTTACGACAAGACCTAGTTTCTTAAATTTAACCTTATCTTGAATTAAAGCTTGCGTACCAATAATTAAATCAATTTTACCAAGCTCTAGATTATCATATATTTCTTTCTTATCTTTAGCACTAGTACTAGAAGTAAGAAGTGCTATTTTAAGTTTATACTTACTAAATATCTTAAGAGCATCTTCATAGTGTTGGCCCGCTAATATCTCAGTAGGAGCCATTAAAGCAGATTGATACTTAGATAAATAATTAGCATATATCGCAATAAATGCCACTATTGTTTTACCAGAGCCAACATCTCCTTGAAGTAATCTATTCATTCTCTTCTTAGATTCTAAATCCTTAAGTATCTCTTTAATACTACTACTTTGATCTAAAGTAAGTTTATATGGTAGATTATCAATAAACTTATTAATCTTATCATAATCAAGTACTCTCTCTATCGCAGTATCATCAGATTCTATCTTTTGTTTTAAATACCTAATCTTTAACATATACATAAATAATTCTTCATATTTAATTCTTTGTCTTGCCTTCTTTAAAGTAACAATATCTTCAGGTATATGAACATTATATATAGCATCTTTCTTAGGAAGTAAATTATATTTATCCTCAAGATATGTTGGTATTAAAGAATGAACATGGTATTCCTCATTATTAAGTACATAAGATACAAACTTAGATATTTGCTTTATAGTTAAACCTTCGGTAGTATAATAAATAGGTTCTATCTTAGCTCCTGGAGGTAAAAGGCCAAATCTAACATCCGAAGCCACTATAGTATTCTTAAGTTTATGATATTTACCAATTATAGTTACCTCTTTACCACACTTTAACTCTTGATGTAAATATACTTTATTATATACTGTAATGTTGATTATCATTGTCTTAGTATTAATTCTAAATATCAGTTTCTTTAAACTCTTATTAATAAATATAACTGTTGGTTGTCCCTCTACTATACCATCTATAACTATCTTGTCACCATCATTTAAAATACTCATATCTGTTCTTTTTATTACATCATACCTATATGGATAATAATATAATAAATCTTCACCATTATTAATTTTAAGTTTATTTAATAGTTCCTTAGTTTTAGGACCAACACCATCGATATTTTCTAACTCTATCATTATATCACACCCTAGTATAATTATAACAGAATAAAAAAATTTGTCTATAAAGTTAACAAGTAGTTAATACCACAAACCACAAAAAAGACTATTAAAAATTAGTAATTAATCTCTAATAGTCTTTATTTATTATTTAGTACTTACTTTTTCTAATACAAAGCCAACTTCATAATCATTAATATTTACTTTATCTTCAATACCATCTTTATCATAAACATTAATAGTCAAAGTCTCATCTTTAATCATATCTAAGTAATCTTTAATATTCTCTTTATACTCACTAGTAGCATCTATATACATATTAATTCTATCAGTAATATCAAAGTTCATAGTCTTTCTTAATTGTTGTACCTTAGATATAGTCTCTCTAGCAAGACCTTCATTTTCTAATTCTTTAGTAATAACAGTATTTAGTATAACAAAGTTATTACCTACAACCATTGCTTTAAAGCCATCTTTACTAGATATTCTAATATCTACCATATCCTTAGTAATATCATAAGTAGTATTATCTATAGACATCTTAATACTTTCATTGTTTTCTAATTTATTAATATCTTCATTAGATAATTCTAATAACTTATCAGAAAACTCTTTAATATTCTTACCAAATATCTTACCGACTTCCTTAAAGTTAGGTTTAACCATAAAGTTCATATAAGTAGATAAATCATCAGTATAAATAACTTCTTTAACATTAAGTTCTTCTTTAATTAGACTAGTAAGTTCCCCAATAACCTTCTCTTTCTTCTTATCAAGTAAAATCTCACTAATAGGTTGTCTTACCTTTATCTTAGATTCCTCACGAACATTTCTACCTATACTAATTAAATCTCTTACTAAGTCCATTTTTTCTTCAAGTTTTAAGTCAATTAACTCTTCATTACATATTGGGAAATCACTTAAATGAACAGAAATATTACCAGTCAGATTAGTATATATCTCTTCAGCAGTATAACTAGCTATTGGAGCTATCAATCTAGATAATCCAAGAAGCACTTCATAAGTAGTCATATACACACTCTTTTTTGAAGTAGTCATTAAATTGTCCCAGAATCTATCTCTATTTCTTCTAATATACCAATTAGATAAATCGATTGAAGTAAAGTCAGTAATTAATTTAACTACTTTATTTAAATCATATTCATCATAAGCTTCAGTTACTTCTTTAATAAGTTTATTATACTTAGATAATAACCACTTATCAATATCTTCTCTATCATTATATTCTACTCTGCAAGTATTAATATCAGTTATCTTATCTGCATTAGCATATATTGCAAAGAAATTATAACTATTACGAAGAGGATTAAAGAATTTAGAGTGAACCTCTTTTAAGCCTTCAACATCAAACTTTAAAGGAGTCCATACTGGTGATGCATATAACATATACCATCTAACAGTATCTGCACCATACTCTTTCATAATCTTAATAGGATCAATTATATTACCAGTAGACTTACTCATCTTCTTACCATTACTATCTAGTACCATATCATTTACTACAACATTCTTAAAGCTAGATACTCCAGATACTATCGTAGATATACAAATAAGTGAGTTAAACCATCCTCTTGTTTGATCTACACCTTCAGCAATAAAGTCTGCGGGGAACTGACTTTCAAATAACTCTTTATTCTCAAATGGATAATGGAACTGAGCATAAGGCATAGCACCAGAATCAAACCAAACATCCATAACATCAGTTACTCTATCCATAGTGCCATTACATTTAGGACATTTAATATGTACTTCATCAATATATGGTCTATGAAGTTCCATATTCTTAACATCTATGTCCCCTACTTTCATATCATCAAGTTCTTTTATGCTACCAATTACATGCTTTTCACCACATGAAGAACATATCCATATAGGCATAGGACATCCCCAGTATCTATTTCTAGATATACCCCAGTCTACCATATTCTCAAGCCAGTTATTAAATCTCTTTGTACCAACATAATCAGGATGCCAACTAACAGTCTTATTGGCCTCAAGAATCTTATCTTTGTATTCAGTAGTTCTAATATACCAAGCCGGTTTAGAATAATATATAAGTGGACTATGACATCTCCAGCAGTGAGGATAATCATGTGTAAGTTTAATCTTCTTAAATAACTTATCATTTTCTTTTAACCACTTAATGATTTCTATTTCAAGATCCTTATCAGTAACTAAAGTACCTTTCCAAGGGCCAGTAGTATAGCAGCCATCTTTTCCTACAGGATTAACAAAACCAATACCATTTTCTTTGCACACTCCATTATCATCATCTCCATAAGCAGGAGCAATATGTACAATACCAGTACCATCTTCACTAGTAACATAAGAGTCTGCGACTACTTCAAAACATTTACCTTCAACTTCTGCAAATGGCATTAATTGTTCATAATTAGTACCTACTAAATCAGTCCCCTTGTATGTTTCAAGCACTTCAAAATCATCACCCAAAACCTTATTAGCAAGACTTTTAGCTACAATAAATTTATATCCCATTGAAGATACTTTAATATATTCTAAATCTGGATTAACACAAAGAGCAACATTAGCCATAAGAGTCCAAGGGGTAGTAGTCCAAACTAAGAAGTAAGTATCACTATCCTTAATTTTAAATGGTACAATAACAGTATTAACACTATCTTCTTGATATCCCTGACCAACTTCATTAGCAGATAATTCAGTACCACATCTAGGACAATAAGGAAGCACTTTATTACCATAGTAAATAAGTCCTTTCTTATCTATTTCTTTAATTAGCCACCATTCACTTTCAATAAACTCATTACTACAAGTAACATATGGATGCTTACTATCAATAAACTGTCCCATATTATCAGTAAGTAAATTAACTTCATCTATATTTAAAGCAGTAGCATTATTACATTCCCTGCAGAAATTCTCAATACCAAACTTTTCAATATCAGCCTTAGTCTTAAAACCAAGTTTCTTTTCAACATTAACTTCAATAGGAAGACCATGAGTATCAAGTCCTATCTTTCTAAGTACCTTATACCCTTTCATAGTTTTATACTTACAGAAAGAATCTTTAATAGTTTTAGCCAAAACATGATGTATACCAGGTTTAGCATTAGCATATATTGGTCCATCATAAAATACCCAAGTTTCATTATCTTTTCTATTTTCAATAGTCTTTTCTAGAATGTTTTCTTCTTTCCATTTAGCAAGTATTTTACCTTCTACTTCGCTTATTTTTCCTTTTTCTAATTCTTTAAATTCCATAATTCCTCCTTCTAAAGAAAAAACACCACCAGTACAAGGACGAAATACTTCGCGGTACCACCTTGTTTCACTGATAGTGCACTCATATTTTGATAACGGGTTATTCCCGGTTACTTCTAACTATTCAAAGTAACACATCAAGAGTGATCTATATATTAAGCATCTTATTAGTTTCCACCAGCCACTAACTCTCTACAAATATCTTAATATATCGTCTCTTTCTTTTGTTTTTATACATTAATTATATTCAAAATATTATCTATTGTCAATCTCTTTTCTTACTTTTTCTCTTTTTAATGTTTTAAGTAATCTCATATTAAGCATATCCCTCTTAATACCATCATTAGTACTTGAAGATATTATTTTTCCTATATTTGAAGATAAATACTCATTTAAATGTTCTTCATACAAGAGATAACAAACTAAACTTTCAAAATCATTCTTTTTAGCTTTCTTTAATTTTTCTATCTTATAGTATCTTGTAAGAGCAGAGTCTTTAATACCAGAAATATCAATGCTATCAGTACTAGGAAGTTCTAATCTAGAACTACATTCTTCAGGTAATTTATCATCATTTAGATAGTATTCTATTTTTTTAGTATTATATAATGCCTTTATGAATGTTTCTACATTTATATCATTAACCATACATTTATTAATCATATCGTCATAAGTATATTTTATTTTTTCCTTATCTTCATTGCTTAAGAAATCATAAACACATATATTTTGAATAAAATTTTCATAATTATCATTACCAATTAATAGAAATAGCATTTCTAAATAATACTGCATCTTAATTTTTTTTATCATTTTCTCTTCATTAGTACAAAGAGAATCTTCAAAATCATTTTCAAGTAAAACCAAATCACTTAAAGACATATTTATAATTGGCATTAATTCAGTTAATGCAGTTTTTTCGGCGATTTCAATAGGTATTAGGAAATAGTTATATTTGTCTATTGTATCTTCTATATTATTTCTTTTACTATCCCATGTTGGATCTAAAACATATACTCCATCAATATTATATTTTTTATCTATTAAATAAATTATACTTCTGCAGTGTTTTTCTTTTTTAGTTTTACATATTATAGTTCTAGCATTAATGTTTAAATTTTTTAACATAGCATTAACAATAGCAATGTATCCAACACAAACAATATAATCAGAATTTAATACATTGTCTAAAGACCTAGAAATTAAATAATTTTCATTTTTTTCTTCTTTATGATAAAAGTTATTTTTTACTATGTCATATACCATTATTACTTTTTCTAATGATGATAAATTATATTTCTTGATTTTCTTAGTAATATAGTTTATTTGGCAAGAAGTATCATACAAAGTATTAATGTCAATATCACCACCATACTCTTGATAATGAATAAAAATGTTTTTACTATCTATTTTACTCAAATCATATCCTTCAAGTATTTTTTGATATTCCTCAAGAGAAATTAATGTACCATCTATTACAACAGGAACATTTATCTTCTCACACAATGATAAAACTTCAAGTAAATTATCTTTATTACAACTAAAATGTATTTCTTTGCAGTCATCAATATTTTTTATTAAATTATATGTTCTTTTTCCATAATTAATAGCCTGCATTGCCAAAGAAAAGAATATAACATCATTTTTATTTAATATTTCGATAATCTTATTATAATCATAATTATTAACTACTGCTTCATACATATCATTTAATAAGCTATCATTATCACTAAACAAAAATAAAGTCATACTATCAATTACTATTTTCTTTATTCCATCTTCAACAAACAAATCACTAAATCTACTTAAATAAATTTCCGTAGTATCATGAAATCTTTTAGCCCTACATTTTTCCTTACTTTCATATAGTTTAAAAATCATCATATCCCCCATTAACTGCCATTATAATAGCAGAAAAACTATAAAAAGTCAAATAAAATAGATGAAACTTAGCAGTTTCATCTATTTCCTTATATAATTATTATCTAGTTCTTACTCTTTTTATTGAATCAATATTATAGTAACCTTCATAATCACCAGTATTAACTAGATCACTACGAACTACTAAAACAGCTGTTTGTTTAGCACCTTTACTTATTAATTCATTTACTTTTTCACTAGCATTCATATCATCTCTATAGATAGTATAAAGATTTCCATCTAATTCATAAGTAACTCCCATTACTTCTCTATCATAAGATCCATTATAGTATGGTGTACATTTATTAGTACTATCTGTAGCATCATAAGAGTTAGTATAAATATATGAATTATCTTTAATATTAACACTCTCTCCTAGATTATATTCTTTATTTTCAGTAACTACTTCAGTTGGTTCTTCAATAACTGGTTCATCAATAATAATATCATCTTTTTTAGTAGAAGGTTCAATTGTCTCTACTACAGAAGTAGGTTTTACTATATCATCAGGTTTATGTTTTTTACTTTGACTCTTAGGTAAGAAACTACATACAACAGCAGCGGCAGCAACTATCCAGGCACAGATAGCAGTTTTAACTTTATTCTTTCTAAGTATCTCACTAACTTCTTTAGTCTCATTTTTAACTTTATTAAAACCATTTTTAAATTTATTACCAACCCATTTAGCGCCTTTACATATACCACCAATTATAGCAGTACCTGCAAGGAAACCAAGAATCTTTTTACCAAAGCCTGTCTTTTCCTTTTTATTATCTTTATTATCAATAACCATTAATTCTTTACATTCATTATTAGATTTAACACTAGTAGTATCATTAGATTTAACACTAGTAATATCATTAGATTTAACACTAGTACTTTCCACTACAGGAGTATCCTTTTTAGCGGTATAACCCGTAGTAAACTGCATATAACCAGTTTCATATGGATTATCATCTTCAGTTAAATACTCATAAGAATCTTCTTTTTTATCATTAGATATTTCAGTAAGTTTTACTTCAATACTTTCAAGTTCTCTTTTTTTCATTTCAAGTAATTTTAAGTATTTATATAATGTCTTATAATCACCTAATTTACTATAAGGTATATAAGCAGAATTACTATCATATCCTTGTATTTTAATTATCTTAGCATTCTTATATTCATCTTTCTTATATAAGTTTGTCATTTCATATAAATACTTTTTAATATATTTAATCCTATTATTAATTTCTTCTAAATCCATTTCATTAATATTCTTACTAGAAGTTTTTTTCTCATCTTCAACTACTTCAGCCTTTATAGTAGGTCTCTCCATTACTGGCTCTTCTGAAATAGTTACATATTTAGAAAGATTTTTTTCTCTTTCGCATAAGTCTTTAAATATACCTAGCTTATCTTTTGGCACTCCTACTTTTTTACCATTATAGTATTCATATGCTTTACTTGAACTAGTATCACTTAATAACTTGTTAATTTTAAATCTAACTACTTTTAATTTATCTTCCTTAGATAATTTTCTATAATCCATAGAATTTATATTAATTTTTTCCATATTCATAATTCAAATCCCCCTTTGAATGACACATATTTTAGCACATTTGTTTGCCTTTGTCAAGTATTACTACTTTTTACACAAACTATATAGTATTTTTACTTCTTTTATAGTAAGTGGTCTATACTCTCCTGGCATAAGACCTTTTAAATTTAAATTAGCATATCTTTCTCTTCTTAGTTTAATAACTTTATTGCCAACTGACTCAAGCATCTTCTTAATTTGATGGTTTTTACCTTCATGAATAGTTATTTCCACTACTGAAGTATTCTTCTTTTTATCATAACTTTTTAGTCTTACTCTTGCTTTCTTAGTCTTAACCTCATCAATAATAACACCATTTCTTAATTTCTGAAGACTAGGTATAGTAACTATTCCTTCTACCTTAGCAATATAAGTTTTATCTACTAAAGAGTCTGGTCTCATAAGTAAATTAGCAAGTTCTCCATCATTTGTAAGTATAAGTATACCTGTAGTATCATAGTCTAATCTACCTACTGGATATATTCTAGTAGTAGTATCAATTAAATCTACTACTGTTGTTCTACCTTTTTCATCACTAGTAGTAGTAACAACTCCTTTAGGTTTATTAAGTAAATAATATTCATAATTTTTATTAGTATCTAAAATATTTCCTTCTACTACAATAATATCTCCTGGTTTAACCGTAGTACCAAGTTTAGTAACTACTTCACCATTTACTTCAACTAAGCCCTTAGTAATAAGTTCTTCAGCCTTTCTTCTCGAGCAATAACCAAGACCTGCTATTTTCTTTTGTAATCTTTCCATTTTATCACCACATTTCTCTCACAAAATACTTATACATTATCTCATAAATATATTTATTTTGCAACTTTTTTATTTTTTTCCATAAAATATATTGAATAAATATATTTATTTTGCTATAATTAGTATGTTCTATGGACCCATAGCCAAGCTGGTTAAGGCAAGGGACTGCAACTCCCTGATCGTTGGTTCGAATCTGACTGGGTCCTCCATAAATAAAAATTAAACTAACCTTTTTTGGTTAGTTTTTTTATATTATTAGCACACCTAGCCTTAACAAGTTAAGTCTTGCTGTGTTGTTTTAAGCAATAGTCTTAAAACAAAGTCTATCATATATAAGCCAGTACTAAATACTTAACTAATATCAAATACTATTATTATTTTCTTTATACCTTTTTATTATCTTTTTATTATTAATAAGTCTTTCATTATTTGGTTCCATATCTATAGCTTTATCTATATAAAATAACGATTCATCTATTCTATTCAAATAAAACATACAAATAGAAAGCATATCATAAATAGTATTATCCCAACTAAATATTTCATTAATATAAGTCTTCTCATGACTATTTATATTCAAAGCATCATTTAAATATTTAGAGGCTTCTTTATAATTATCTAACTCATACTCTAAAATACCTCTTTCTACATAAGAATCTCTTAAATATGGTGCTTCATTTATTGCTTTATCATACCACATTTTAGATTCTTCTACTCTTCCTAAGTTCTTATATGATCTAGCAATAAATCTCATTGAGGCACATCTTTCATCTTTCCAAGTTGAAGATTTTAAATTTAAATGTTTAATTAGTGTATCTATACATTCATTCCATTTACCATAATACATATATTCTCTACCTAAATAATGCATATTCCTATCATCATTAGGATCTTCCTTTACAGATAATTCTAGTAATGGTAAGTAACTGCCTCTAGATTTAGATTTATCAGAATAATGATTTAATACAATATTGTCAATAGTAATAATATTTTCTTTATCTCCTAGAAAAGTAAGTACTTCATGTACTGGATGTGTCCATTTATAATTTTTTCTTTGATGTATCTTATCAGTATAAAAATTAACCAAAGGTCTATTATTATCATCTAAACTCCAATTGTAATTATATCTTGCCCTGCTAGTGGATCCTACCCAACTATCTTCAAGATACTTTCTCCATCCTTTTTCGAATACTTCGTCTAAGTCTGTACATACACAAATATCGTAATCATCTGGAATTAAATCTAGTGATTTGTTTCTTGCAACATCAAATCTCCATGGTTCTATTTTAGAGGTTCTTACATTTACTCCAAATTCTTTTAATAATTTAACTGTATTATCTGTAGAACCTGTATCTAATACGAATATAGCATCCGCTTCCTTCATAGACTCATACCATCTTTTAACAAACTTTTCCTCATTTTTACATATTCCATATACACATACTTTATATTTATTCATATTAAGCACCTTGTTTTCCTAAATAATCAATTACCAAAGTTACTAATGAATTACTAAAATATGATTTTGATGAGAGATTAGTTAAATCTGGAGTTTGTAAAAATATTTTATATTTACCTAAATTAGATAGTTCATAAGTAACTGCAGTATCTACTACCGCTATTATGCCACAAGCCGATAATTCTACCGGTTCAGCATTATATACCCACTGTCCTACTCCCAAATAAACATTATCAGTGTTTGTTTCTTTAAAACCTATTGATACTATGTCTTTAGTTGGATCAAATTCAACATCATTTACTGACGGGTATGCACTAACAGTAAAAAATATTCTATAATATCCAGCTACATTAAACTTAATTAAACCTTCTTTTTCATCTAATTCAAGTAAATTACTAACATCAAGTTCCAATCTACTTATTGGTAATCTTGCTTCAGGCTCTACTGGTACGCCAGTATCTGATTTATCAGCATTAAAAGTTACTAAGTATGCTGACCTAAATAATGTGGGTCCAGCAGGTCCAATTGGACCCTTTGGTATAACAAAATCAAGAACATGTGTATTATTAACTTTATTATCAATAACCTTAGCCTCAGTTCCAGCTTCACCAGTTGTAGTACTTCTTACAAAAATAGTATCTCCAATACCATCATTACCTTTTTGACCTTGTGGTATTACAAAATCCAAAATGGCATTCGTATCGGTACCGCTATTAGTCACACTAGCACTTTCTCCTGGATCACCAGTAACAGTAGTGCCCACACTAATAGTGGCTGGTCCTGCCGGTCCTGTTGGACCCTGAGGTCCTGTTGGCCCAACAATAACTGGAGTACATAAACATCTCTTTTTCAAGCATTCTGTATCAGTAGTAATCTTTTTATAAGGATCAATCATAATACCCCTCCTCATAATAACTTATGACAATATTATTTTACTAATTATAATAATAGTTTATTTTCCACTTCTATATAAGCAGTAATATAAATATAATTTAAGTAAAGAAAGAAGTGATATT
>OLSN01002319.1_pt1 | contig 14113 bp, 11 predicted proteins | sample 1672411 | NCBI WGS metagenome assembly OLSN01 (sample SAMEA3136683, study PRJEB25190) | human gut metagenome | biome: human gut; feature: human-associated habitat; material: faeces | place: Austria | collected 2013
ATTTTCTGAAAGTCCATATCTTCTGCATCCTCATCTTGTCCTATGTATAGAACAATGCATTCCGTCAAAACGCCGTTAATCCGTTTTCCCCTAGTGTTATTTTTCTGGCGCGTTTGTATCAGCCCGTTCTGCTTCAGGTAACTGATTAGAGCGGCGCTGGAAAACCCGGCGTCCTCTACGGCCTTCTGAAACACAGACCGGATAATAAAGACCCAATCCCCTTCGATCAATCCGTAGATATCGCCCGTGTCGTTCCCTTCCCGGAGCCGGTTGGCGTTTTGGGATACCCAGTCGCACATATACCGGTATCCGCGCTGACCGGCCGACACGGCTGCCTTGGACTGCAAAAAGTCCACAATTTCAGATACCGTCAAGGCGCACCCGTCCTTGAATATCCAATCTTCGGCCAGGATATCCGCCGTCAGAATCATGGCGGCCGCCATCGCCTGTTTTTCGGTGGTATCGTTTTCGGAAAGAATTTGGAAAATCCCTTGATATAGCTGCGACACCATTTCCGGCTTCTGTGCTGACAACGCCTTGACAAACACCCGTCCGGCAAACCCATAGTTTTTCTTCAGTATGGAAGAAACTCTCATACCGTCGGAGATCACCTTTTCCGACGCTTTGCACTCGATGTCGATCACACGGTTCATTGCCCCGGATCCATCTCCGCTGTTGGTCAGAGGGGATTCCCCTGTCGTCAGGATGCAGTTGGCCCAAGTAGGGGTCTTTTCGATGCCTCCGCCCTTATTCCCGCGGGTCCTTCCCACCCCTTGGGCCAGGGCATAGACATTGAAATTGGACTTCCCACGGTTGTCCCTGGCCAGTTGCAGCTCATCCACCAGCACCGGGAGAGAGTTGAGAAATGCCGCTGTTTTTTCCAGACCCACCGCCGTGCTGTTGAAGGTCTGTATATACCGCCCGATCTGTGGGTCTCCCCATACCGAAGCCGCCAACATCAATCCGACCGTTTTCCCCGTCCCGCTGTCAACGCCCCACAGATGGACGAAAAACGGAAGCCCGCCTAACGGTCCAACCAATACGCTGGCAAAAGAGGCCGCCAGCATGATCCGGGCCGTCGTACTCATTTTGCGGCATTCTTTGGCGATTTCCAGCCATTCCGTAAACATCCCATGATCGGATATGCTCCGGAATATGGACCGGAAATTGGCATCTCCGTCGAATATGAGGCCGTCCACATATGGGGAGAACCCCTCCCCCTCGATATGTCCGAGGCGGCCCACGCTTTTCCGTTCCGGTATGCGGTCATAGTTGATGTTTTCCATGTCTCCGAGATATTGGACCAGGGCGCGGGCGTTTTCGCTATTGACCGCAACCCCCATATCGGCCAAGGCTACAATGCTGTTCGCTGAGGCCAGTATCCTTTTTTCTACAATCACGTCTCGCCATTTTTTCCCTTTTGAATAGGATATCTTTAGCTTCTCCGCCCCGGTATCGATATTGACCAGTCGCTCGACCGGCATAATCGGATGGCAGCAGGCCGTTTCTTCCTTCTGCCCATTCCAGCGTACCCTTGAAGTTCATATTGCCCTCGCCCACGGGAGCCATGCGGCGCTCGCGGTTCGAAACGGTCATGTCCTTCAAATGCACGCACGGAATGCGATCCTTCAGGCGATCCAGCCAATCGATAACGTCGCAGCCCGCCGCCTGCAGCCAGAACGTATCCAGCGTAAAGCCCATCAGGTCGGAAGACAGACCATCCATCAATACGTCGATGAACATGCGGCCGTCGGGCATCTTCTCGAACTCAAAATCGTGGTTGTGATACATAAGGAGCTTGCCCGCGTCGCGAATCTTCTTGGCCGCGGTCTCGAAATCCTTGGCAAAGTAGTCCACCCACTCGGGTGCGTTGGAACGATAACGCTCGGGCATAGCGCCGATGCCGATGTAATCGCAGCCCAGTATGTCGTGCTCCTTAATCAGCGCGTCGGTGTCGCCTAGTATGCGCGCCTCGGGATTGTGGGTCAGCACGATTTTAAGGCCGTTTTCGTCGCAGATGTCGCGCAGTACGTGCGGATCAATCGGGCCGATAGCGGAAATCTGAACGGTCTTGTAGCCTATTTCAGCTACCTTTTTAAGCGAACGGCGTATGTCGCACTCATTCTGCATGAACGTGCGCAGAGTAAAAAGCTGTGCGCCAATAGTTATCATTTTTAGCATCTCCTTCGCTCGTGTTGAAAAACTTTATCAGCACTTTCTGAACAGATTGCTGTTTAATATAGTATAAACCCAAATCGTACTTTAAGCAAGAGGTTTTGGCCGCGCGTTGGGAGATTTAGCAATATTAAGCGCATTTAATTCTCCGCAATACCGCGCTTTCGCCCTACTTATCATATTGACCGCAATGCGCTTGTCATGATACAATGTGATTAAAGAGTAATACTCTTGCAAAAATATTTTGAGGAGGCAGCACTATGAAACGCGGATTGCTTGCCCTGTTGCTCTGCGCAATACTATGCGCATTCGGAATCGGCGCGCTTGCAGAAGCGGAAACGCCCACGCTCGACATTGCGAATAACTTCGACGCTTCCGACTGGTCGATCGGCGACATAAAGTGGCTGTCGCCGCTTGAAGATTATCCGCTCACGCTTGATCTCGGCGAAGAAGTAATTCTTACCAGTCCCATGAACGACGCGTGGCTCACGCGCAAGATGTTCGTTGCAGACCTGGATTGTGAATGCGACGTTAGCTACATATACGAGTACCAAACCGACGGCGCGCTGTTGTGTCAGATAAAGATTGGCACATACATCACTAACGATAACGACCTGAAGAACTTAGTCAGCCATGCACAGGCGCTATATGACGAAATCGGCGAAAAGTGTATTGCGGTAGACCCGCAATCCGGTTTTGCCGGAAAAACAGACGCATTTGACCAACTGCTCGCAAACGACAATGAATATCACGCGTTTTACTGGAATGGCAATGAGCAGATAGGCGCGGTTGATGGCAAGGCGGTCGTCGGCATAATGTCGGTCGCATACGACCCTTCCACTGATGAGCCAAAGTTCTTGGTATCGATAGGTATAGCAGCCAAAATGCGCGGCTCTACCTGGCAAAAGGCCGATTAATCACAGGCACTATAAAAAGCGTCCGCACGAACATCGCGCGGACGCTTTCTTACGTCTATTAGAACTTTACAGTCTCGCCGGTAGCCGCGGACTTGTAGATAGCCTCCAGTATCTGGGTTACTACATAGGCCTGCTCGGGCTTGGTGATGAGGGGCTTGGAATCGTCCTTTACATGGTCGATCCACATGCGCGCCTCAACCTCGGCGGGATTGTCGGATACGCCCTCAAAGAACGCAGCGCCGCTGGCCTTGAGGTCGGGTATCTCGGTGTAGAGCTTGGAGTACTTTTCGCCGTTAATGCGCAGCGCGCCGCCCTCGCCCAGCATATCGGCGCCGCCCTTGGTGCCGCACAGCAGGGTCTTGGCCTCGTTGGCGAGCAGGGTGTTCAGCGCCCAGCTGGCCTCCAGGAATATGGTCGCGCCGTTCTTCATCTTGATATAACCGAAGGCGCTGTCCTCAACGGTGAACTTCTTGGGATCCCAGCTGCCCCAGGCGTTGGCGGCGTTTTCGGTGTCGGCCAGCTTGCGGTAGCTGCTGCCGGTCACGGATTCCGGCTCGTAGTTGTCCATCATCCACAGCGTCAGGTCGAGCGCATGGGTGCCGATGTCGATCAAGGGACCGCCGCCCTGCTCGTACTCGTTCAGGAATACGCCCCAGGTGGGAACCGCGCGGCGACGCACGGCCTGTGCGCGCGCATAGTAGATGTCGCCCAGCTCGCCGGCCTCGCACGCCTTCTTCAGGTACATGCTGTCGGGACGGAAGCGGCTCTGATAGCCGATGGTCAGCTTCTTGCCGGTGGCCTTGGCCGCGTCCAGCATACGCTTGGCTTCGGCGGAGTTGATGGCCATGGGCTTTTCGCACATTACATGCTTGCCCGCGTTGAGCGCGTCAACGGTAATCTGGCTGTGCTCGCGGTTGGGGGTCAGTACATGCACCACGTCTATATCGTCGCGGGCGATCAGCTCGTGATAATCGGTGTATACCTTTGCGCCCTCTACGCCGTATTCCTTGGCGGCCTTCTCGGCACGCTCTACGATGATGTCGCAGAACGCAACCATTTCAACGTCGGCCAGCTTCTTCAGCGAGGGCATGTGCTTGCCGTTGGCTATGCCGCCGCAGCCGATTATGCCTACCTTGAGTCGCTTGCTCATTGTATGTCCTCCGATGATAGTTTTTTTCGTATGCGTATCCTTAACATCCGGATTATGCCTATATAGTAGCACAATCGCGTGCGGCATGATATAATCGGCTTATCCAAAAATAGCATAATTTTGCGGAGGCAGATAAATGCAATTCTATCACGAATCGCGCAAGCCGCTGGGCACGCTGGGGTATCTGTTTGAATGCAGCATACAGCGCCGCTGCGGCCGCAGCATATTCGCCGCGCCGCATGTGCATGAATACTTTGAGATACTCTTATGCCGCGATGGGCATTTCCGGCTGGAGACCGGCGACGCGCCGGTATTTCTGGATGTGGGCGACATGGCGGTCATCGACCCGATGGACGTGCATTGCACATACGCGCTGGCCGAGGGCGACAATACATACATGGTACTCAAGTTCGTGCCCGAGCTTATGTACAGCTCCGAGCAGCCCATGTACGAGCTGGGCACGGTATCGGCGTACATGCGCCTGCGCTCGTCACACCGCAAGGTCTTTCGCAAGGACGAAGTCGAAAGCAGCGGCATGGGCGCGATAATGGAGCGCATATTCGATGAGTACAACAATAAGGAGTTCGGCTATGCCCTGAGCGTGCGCGCCGAGATAATGCGGCTTTTCGTGGCGATACTGCGCGACTGGCACAAGTCTTACGCTCCCGAGCTGCCCGACGCGGAATCGTTTGCGCAGCTTCAGCGCGCGTATGAGTTCATCGAGACCAACTATGCGGGCAATGTGACGCTCGCGGACGTGGCGAAGCATTGCAACATGTCGTACACGGCGTTCTCGCGCTTCTTTTCACAGCACGCGGGGCGCAGTTTCACCGATGCGCTGCTTATGACGCGCATAAAGCGCTCGATGCGGCTGATAAACTCGACCGACATGAGCATAACCGAAATCGCGGCGCAAACCGGTTTTTCATCGACCAGCCACTACATACGCTGCTTCAAGGCCGTGACCGGCAAGACGCCGCTAAAGTACCGCGACGCCGAGCGCACGCACGGCATACGCGCAAAGTAAATCGCCGCCGCACGGGATTATGTCCCGCGCGGCGGCGTTTGGCGTATGATTGGCGTATGTTAATGGACTTCATGCCTTAACCGCATCCTCCCGCCATTCAATCTCGGTGCAGTCATTGAAGCGCGCAAACCGCTCCACGCACTCGTTAAGCGCCGCGCGCTCGTCGTCGGACGGTAAATGCCCTTTCTCATGCCAGATGTTATTCACGCACAGCTTCGCGCGCTTCCTGTCGCGCACGATTTCGGCGCGGCCAGTAAAAGTATCTCCATAAAGTATAGGCAGAACGTAATAGCCATACTTGCGCTGCGCCACGGGCGTATATATTTCCCATTTGTAGGCAAATCCGAACAGTGCCTCGATCAGCCGCCTGTCCCACATCAAGCAGTCCAGCGGCGCAATCAGCTCGGCGCGCGGCTCCGGCTCGCCCATCGCCAACGCTTCCTCCAGCAGCTTTTCATCCTCCGTAAGCATGTACAGCGGATAGGTTATGCCCTCTACCTCAAGCGGCTGAATTTTGCCAGCTGCGCACAGGCGTTCAAACACGCGCGTGCGCTCGGCGGCCTTAAAGTCATCCATGCACAGCCACGCGTCCGACGCACGCGCCCACATCAGACCTACCGCGCCTATCCGGCGCGCGGCGCGCCATTCGTTATGGTCCGCATCGTCCGGGTACGGTTCGCCGCGCTCAAGTATCGCGTGCGGCAGGCAGTTTTCGATCAGGTCATAGTACTTCACGCCGCCGCGCTTGTGGTGCACGGCCAGTTCGCCCGCAAAGTACATGTGCTCCAGCGCCGCGCGCGCAAGCCTTGTATCGCTCCAGTACCAGTTTACCTTCTCGTTCATGTCCAGATCGCCCGCGCACAGCGGGCCGCGGCTGGCTATTTCGGCGCGCACGCGCTGTCGCACCATGCTTATCTCTTCGCTGCTGCGCTCCCATGCGCGATGGGCGGCGCGCACACGCTCAAAGTACGGAAAGTCATCCGCGGGCATTATGCACAGGTTTTTGTCGAAGTAGTCGATAAGCTCGCGCCGCTTGTACAAAAGCGAGTCCAGCATCGGCTTTGCAAAGCCCTCCACGCGCGAATTGAGCGCGATTTCGGGACTGCGGCCGCATACGTCTATCGGGTCGAACTGTATGCTGCCCGCCTGACGCACGTACTTTAGCGCGCCGTCCTCGCCGACGAAGCGCCGTCTACCGATTAGGCCCTGCTTAAGCAGCATGAACCTGCGCGCCTGCAATGCGGTTATGCGGTGCGGAGCGCTCACAGCTTATTCTCCACCAGCGCCTCGTTGGAGCGCGCCAGCGCGGTCTGGTAAGCGCCGCCGCCGCGCAGCATCACGCTGATGAACAGGCTTTCGACCAGCACGAGTTCTGATATGCGCTTGGTAATCACCTCGCCCGAATGCTCCATGAACGACGCGGTGGTCAGCACGCAGTCGGACAGCCGCGCGAGTTGTGAATACGGATAGTTGGTTATACTTATGACGGTCGCGCCCATTTCGCGGGCGCGGCGCGCGGTGTTGACCGTGGTGCGAGAACGGCCCGAGTGGCTTATAAGCACGCACGCGTCGCCCTTTTGAAGCTGGCTGGCCTGTATAAGCTGAATGTCGGGGTCGTTGGAGCTGGTGCACAGCGTGCCCATGCGGCTGAACTTGTGATAGGCAGACTCGGCCACGATCGCAGCGTCGCCCACGCCGTAGAAGCCCACCCTGTGCGCGCTGAGCAGCGCGTTCACCGCGCCGTTAAACTGTTCCCGATCAAGCACGCACATCAGATCTTCCATCGACTGTATCGAGGCGCGCACTATCTGCGACGCTATTTCATACGGATCGTCGCTGGCGCTCATGTGCTGATACAGATCGCTGGGCAGGCGTTCGGCGTTCTGATCGGTTTTGACCTGCCTCAGCGCGGCCTTTAGCTGGGCAAAGCCCTCAAAACCCAGTCGGCGCGATATGCGCACGAATGTGGGCTGGGACACGTTGCACATCTGGGCGGCCTCGGCAATGGTCATTTCGGACAGTCCCACGGGATCGGTAAGTATAAGGTCGGCGGCGCTGCGCTCGGCGCGCTTGAGCTGGCCGTATATCGCCCGCATGTTCAGCATCAGCTGCGCGGGCAATGCATTGGAATCGAATTCATTACTCATATTAAAGCACATCCTGTACGGCTTTATTTTAAAATGCGTCCGGCATATTTGCCGCCATAATTACAAATCGTGTAATTACGAGGTACTCAGACGCAAATCATGCGTAAAATAAAAAAACTACTTTATATAAAGATAGCACCTGCGCGGGCGCGTGTCAAGGCTAAACACATTTATGTCAGGCGCGCGACAATTAATTGGCATTGTCAAAAAGCACTTGAAACGTAACGCAATTTCCATTATCATAGTGCAAACGGGATTTTCGGTTTGCGGCATCAATATGCGGCAGTCCGGACATACTGCCCGCAGGGAGGTAGTCGGTTATGTTCTATCCATATGGATTTTATTTTGACCCCACGATGCTTATCGTGCTGCCCGGGCTGCTGCTGGCGCTCTGGGCGCAGTTCAAGGTAAATTCGACCTATTCCAAATACAGCCGCGTTGAATCGCGCAGCGGACTTACCGCGGCGCAGGCCGCGCGGATGTTGCTGGACGAAAACGGACTGAGCAGCGTGCGCATCGAACGCGTACGCGGCGGCCTGACCGACAATTACGATCCGCGCGACAAGGTGCTCAGGCTGTCCGACGATGTAATGAACTCCACGTCCATCGCGGCGCTGGGTGTGGCGGCGCACGAGGCCGGTCACGCCGTGCAGGACGCGCAGAGCTACAAGCCGCTGATGCTGCGCTCGGCGATGGTGCCGGTAGTAAGCGTCGGCTCCAACCTTGCGATACCGCTGTTCTTCTTGGGACTTATATTCTCGTGGGAACCGCTGGTAAACGTAGGTATAATCCTGTTCGGGCTGGTGGTCGTGTTCTCGCTGGTCACGCTGCCGGTAGAGTTCAACGCTTCCAAGCGCGCACTTGCGACGCTGGAAGGCTGTGCGATACTGGACAGCGACGAACTCAGCGGCGCGCGCGCCGTACTGGGCGCGGCCGCAATGACATACGTTGCGTCGGCGCTTCAGTCGATACTCAACCTTTTGCGACTGCTGGTCATATCCGGCAGGGGCGACCGCCGCGATTGATATTCCTTTAAGGCAAACAGCAGGCCGTACCGATGCTTTTCGGCACGGCCTATTTTTGCGTTCAGGGCTTAGTCCACCGTCTCTGCAAAGGCTTATCTACGTGACTGTATCTTGACCTAACCGGCAGAAAAGCAAAAATCCGGCTGCACACACATACGTGATGCAGCCGGATTTTGATTTATGCCTTAAACTATCTCATAGCCCAGCTTGACGATGTTGTCATAGGAAGTCTTGAGGCAGTCGAACACGTCGCGGCCATACAGGTTGTCCTGCTCGATGAAGAAGTACTTCGCGCCGGACGCGAGACTCTGCTTGATTATCGCGTCCATATCGAGCGTGCCCTCGCCCACCTCGGCAAACTGCACCACGTCGTTAAACGCCTGCATAAAGCCCTTGAAGTCGCCCTTGGCCATCATGCCGAACGCTTCCGGCGGAATATGGCCGATGCGGTAGTCCTTCAGGTGTATCAAATCGACCTTGCCCGCGTAATCGGCGATTACCTTTACCGGGTCGCAGCCGCCGCGATGTATCCAGTGCACGTCCAGCTCAAAGCCCAGCTTATCGGCATTTTCGCGTATGATGTCCAGCAGGAGCTTGCCTTCGAAGCGCTGGAACTCGATGTGATGGTTGTGATAGTACAGCTTTATGCCCTGATCGGCCAGCTTCTGCGCGGCGACGTTGGCCATGCGGCAGAAGTGCAGCACTTCGTCCAGCGACGCCATACAGCCAAACGGCAGCATGCCTATGCGCACAAAGTTGCAATCAAGCGCCTTGCAGTCGGCCACAATCTTATCAAAGTGAGTGGCGATGGTCTCCTGCGGCATGGGGCCGTTGGGCGCTACGCCTGCGGATACGGCGGCGATTTTTATGCCGAAATCGTCCTGAGCGCGGCGCATTGCGTCCACGTTCGCGGCATTCATGGGTATCTGCGAAATTTCCACGCTGCCATAGCCCAGCTCGTGCACCTTTTTAAGCGTATCATATGCGCCCAGCTCGTCGAATTTGCCCTTGAGCATCATCGCCTGAACGCCAACATTTATCTTCGTCATAATGCCCTCCCGTAATCGCGATTACTTGCGCGTGGGGTACTTGCCTTCCGCGGCAATGCGCTTGTTCAGTTCCTCAAGATACAGATCCTCGTCAACCGGCATATCGACTTCCTTGCCCAGCCAGCTGGACAGCAGTATCGCGTTGCACAGGTTTACGCCGTTTATGCCGTCGCTGCCCGGCGCGAGCAGGGGTTCGCCCTCCAGCAGGTGCGCCGCAAAGTTGCGCAGCACTTCGCCGTGCTGGTTGCCCCAGCCGCTTTCGTTCTTGAGTTCTTCAACGTCGTATATGTTCTTTGCGCCGCCGCCCATAAAGAGCTTGTTCATATCCTCGGTGGATATGGTGGCGTTCATTTCATTTTCGGACTTCTTCAGGCGGTATACGGTAGCCTTCTTGCTGTCCTCTACGACTATCTTGCCGCCGTCCATGTCTATTTCAAGGCGGTCGGTGCCGATAACGTCGTGCGTGCAGGTGATGAACACGCCGGTCGCGCCGTTAGGATAGGTCAGCGTCGCGGTAACGTCATTATCCACAACTATGTCGCGGCCCACGCCATAGCGCACGTTGGCATACACCTTGCTGGGCACGCCGCATATCCACTGGAACAGGTCGAGCTGATGCGGGGCCTGATTGACCAGCACGCCGCCGCCTTCTCCGCCCCAGGTTGCGCGCCAGGAGCTTTGCTTGTAATAGCTGTCGGGCCGCCACCAGGAGTTGATTATCCAGTTGGTGCGGCGGATCTGACCCATGCTGCCGCCCGCGACCAGCTCGCGCAGCTGCTTATAGAGCTTATTGGTGCGCTGGTTGAACATAATGCCGAAGGGCACCTCGGGGTGCTTTGCGGCACACTCGTTCATCTCGCGCACGGCCTTGGCGTACACGCCTGCGGGCTTTTCCACGATCACTGGCATACCGTGTTCGATCGCGTACATCGCGATTTCGGTATGCAGATAGTGCGGCACGGTCGTGACGATCGCGTCAACAGTGCCGGACGCTATCATTTCCTTATAATTGGTAAAGAAGGGCTTTTCGGGGTACATTATCTCGCACATGGTGCGCTTGGCGGGATCGATGTCGCACAGCGCGCCCAATTCCGCATTGGTGGGCACGGCGCCCATCATGGCCATGCCGCCGGTGAGGTAGCGCGCGTAGAAGCCGCCCTGATTGCCCACGCCGATTATTCCGTAACGAATCTTCTTCAAATTCACCACTCCTTTGCATTTCACGTCGTTTTGGCATATTTTCATTATAAACTTTGACCGTATGCACGTCAAGTGCCTTTCGCATTTGTCCATATTAATGACAATTTTATGATTCTGCTCAGGCGGCCATTTCGTCCTTCATAAGTTCTTATCAGCCAAAGCGGAACCGGATTTGATTTTTCTTGTTAAGGCAGAATCTCACTGCTTAACCTCATCCGCATTTTAAGGAACGTTCCGCCGCGTTCTGTGCACAGCCCTGTGCATAAGCCTTACCCGCTCGTTCTGCCTTAACAATACGCAAAAAGCGCGCGGAGGGAATTGCTTCCTCCACGCGCTTTTTGCTTAGCCTTTAACCAGATCAGACCTTATCCACGTTGCGGGTGGCAACCAGATCAATGCCGGTCGAGCAGATGTCCTTTATAACCACGTCGCCGATTGCAACGGGTGCTTCGATGCGGCAGGCGCGGATGGCCTTCAATGCCTGCGGTATCATCGACTTGGGGATTACATTGGCGGTCTTGACCGAGCACATATTGAGCTTGCCGCCGCTTACGAACACGCTGGACGTTACTGTGCGCATGGGGTTAATGAACTCCTGATGCGCATACTTTGCGCCGCGCGGGCAGGTATTGCCCGTGACGCCAATATCGTCGCCGTCGCGCGTAACGGTAAGGCGGCAGCCCATCGGGCATACTATACATGTCATTTCACGAGTTTCCATATGCGCGCCTCCTTACGCCTGACCGGCGCATATCTCTATGTCGCCGCCCGCCGGTATTTCGACCGTTACCTTTTCCATTTCGCCAGGGGTCATAATCTGCTTTTTGCGCGAGACCAGCTCCACGCCGCCGCACTTGACGGTCAGGCGCGCGGGCTTCACCACGCCGCCCACGCGGAAATAGAAGTCGATCTTGCCGCTCGCGTCTGCGCTCAGGCGCTGCGGCACCACGTAGCGCACGCTGCCTGCGGGCTTTACGCGGCGCTCGGACGGCTTGCCCTCGGCCTTGCCCAGCGCATACGCCGCCGCGGACTGACCCGCGAGTATGGCCTCGGCGCTTACGTTGTCCACCAGATCGTGTACGTGCAATACGTTTCCGCACGCGAACACGCCGGGTATGGAGGTCTGACGCGTCTCGTCAACCACCGCGCCCGAAGTCACGGGATCCATCTCGATACCCGCCGCGCGGCTCAGCTCGTTTTCGGGTATCAGGCCGACCGACAGAAGCAGCGTGTCGCACTCGATGTCGAACTCGGTGCCGGGTATGGGCGCGCGCGTCGCGGGATTCACCTCGGCGATGGTCACGCCGGTCACGCGCTCGCGGCCGTGTATGGCAGTCACGGTGTGGTTGAAGCGCAGCGGAATGTCGTTATCAACGAGGCACTGCACTATATTGCGGTTAAGGCCGGAGGAGTACGGCATAAGCTCGCACACCATCTTGACCTCAGCGCCCTCCCACGTCATGCGGCGCGCCATTATAAGGCCGATGTCGCCCGAGCCGAGGATTACCACCTTGCGGCCGGGCAGATACCCTTCCATATTGCACAGGCGCTGTGCGCAGCCCGCGGTGTATACGCCCGCCGGGCGGGTGCCGGGTATGTTGAGCGCGCCGCGGGTGCGTTCGCGGCAGCCCATGGCCAGCACGACCGCGCCCGCAGTCAGCGTCATGAGACCCCTGCTAGCGCACATGGCCGTCACCACGCGCTCATTGGATACTTCCAGCACCATTGTGTCGGTAAGTACTTCTATATCGGTCTTTTTAAGCTCGGCGATGAATCTGCCCGCGTATTCGGGGCCGGTCAGCTCCTCGCCGAAAAAGTGCAGGCCGAAGCCGTTATGTATGCACTGCTGAAGTATGCCGCCCAGATCGTGATCGCGCTCCAGAACCAGCACCTTCGCGCCCGCCTTGTGCGCCTCCAGCGCCGCCGCCAGACCCGCCGGGCCGCCGCCTACCACGATTACATCATAGTCATTCATGACCCTTGACCTCCCCCAGTTTTCCGGCCACCATGTACGACTTGCCGCCGAACTTGGTCAGGCTCTCGGTGGGTACGCCCAGCTCGCGGCTGAGTATCTCCATAACGCGCGGCGCGCAGAAGCCGCCCTGGCAGCGCCCCATGCCCGCGCGGGTGCGGCGCTTTACGCCGTCAACCGTGGTCGCGCCGCGATGTATCGCGTCCACGATCTCGGCCTCGGTCACGGTTTCGCAGCGGCAGATTATGCGGCCGTAGAGCGGGTTGCGCTTGTACGCCTCGGCGCGCTCGTCCGCGTCCATCTGGCGGAAGGGCTTGGCGTGTTCGCGTACATAAATTGCGTCGGCGCGCTCTGCGGTATCCGCGCCCGCTTCCTTAATAAGTCCGCGCACATACTCGGCTATGGCCGGCGCGCTGGACAGGCCGGGCGAGCAGATGCCCGCAGCGTGTATAAAGCGCGCGTTTTTGTCGCTGGGACGGATTATGAAGTCGCCCGTGGAGGGCTGCGCGCGCACGCCCGCGAACGAGGTGATTACCTGACGCAGGTTGAGCGTGGGCACAGATTTAAGCGAGAACTTCTTCAGTTCAGCCAATCCTTCGGGTGTTGTCTGGGTGTCGTTCTTTTCCACCTTGTCCTGCGCGGTCGGGCCGGCGAATATGTTGCCGTCCACAGTGGGCGAAACCAGCACGCCCTTGCCCAGCTTGCTGGGGGTCTGGAATATGACCGTGCCCACGCACAGCGCCTGCTTGTCCAGCAGCATGTATTCGCCCTTGCGGGGGCTGATGGTGAAGCTGTCGTCGCCTATCAGGCGCGCAACCTCGTCGGCGTATACGCCCGCCGCGTTGACGACGTACTTGGCGCTGACCGAAGTGCCGTCCTCAAACTTGACGGTGAACTCATCGTTCGCATAATCGATTGCGGCCGCGCGCTTGCGCAGAAGTATATCAGCGCCGTTTGCGCGCGCGTTCTCGCTCATCGCGATTGTCAGTTCATAGGGACAGGTAATGCCCGCCGTGGGCGCCCACAGCGCCGCGGTCACGTCGTCCGACAGCTTGGGTTCCATCTCTCGCGCACGCTCGCCCGAGATTATCTCAAGCCCCGGCACACCGTTGGCTCTGCCGCGCTCCAGCAGGTTGTTAAGCTCCTTTTCGTCCTCCTCGCCAAACGCGATAACGAACGAACCCACGCGCAAAAGCGGCACATTCAGACTTTCGCACACATCGTCGAACATCTCGTTGCCGCGCACGTTGAGCTTTGCCATAAGCGTGCCCGGCACACAGTCGTATCCCGCGTGGACTATGGCGCTGTTGGCACGGCTTGCGCCCATCGCCACGTCGTCGCACGCGTCGCTCAGCGCGATTTTTAGCCCGGTATGCGACAGCTCGCGCGCTATCGCGCAGCCGGTAACGCCCGCGCCGATTATCAGCACGTCGTACTGATCCTTCCGCATT
>OLSN01002328.1_pt1 | contig 14070 bp, 4 predicted proteins | sample 1672411 | NCBI WGS metagenome assembly OLSN01 (sample SAMEA3136683, study PRJEB25190) | human gut metagenome | biome: human gut; feature: human-associated habitat; material: faeces | place: Austria | collected 2013
AGGCGTTCCTCTTATTTTTTTATTTAATTTTCCGACTAAAAATTTACTCTAGCTTAAATATTTTTTTGGGGTTAGTTCCAAGTTGGTATAAAATCCCGAAATATTTATTTTATGTTGACACAAAAGCCAATGATGTGACACAATATAATCAATATTTTTTGTGAGGTATGATATGAAAATTATTACTGCAATACTCCGCCGCATTGCCGTATTTGCGGCGGTTCTGCTTGCGCTGTGGGCGGCGCTTGTCGCTGCGGCGGCTATCCCGAACGAGCGCATTTATGACAATATGTACAAGAGCGCGTTTTTTTTCAAGGACCACGCCCCTTACGTCAACGAATCGCAGCTGCGGCTCGTTCAGGACAACTACGCCGATGTCATTCTGCTGAATGTGACATGGAACATGGGCAGCGACCCGTTCGTGTCCACGCTGAACTCCGCCTACTACGACGGCAATGACGGCACAACAGACTACGGCGAGAACTGGGGCTTTTACTGCACTCTTGCGGGAACTCCGCCCAACAAAGACTACTCCCGATACTGGCACGGAATGGCAGCTCTGATACGGCCGTTCATGCTGTTCACCGATATTGACGGTATAAAGCTTATTGGGACAATAGCGGCATTTGTTCTGCTGGCTGTGAGTGCTGTGCTTCTGCTTACAAAGGGGCAGTATTTTGCGGCAGGGGTGCTTACTGTATCCTTACTCTGCGTTCATATATGGAACATTGGTATCTCCCTTGAATATCAGCCGGCTGTGCTTGTGACACTTTTGCCGCTTCCGCTGTATATATTGTTTGAAAAAAATGACGGTATGCTTTCTATGCTTGCAGTGGTTTCCGGCGTGATGATAGCTTTCTTTGATTTCCTCACCTGCGAAACCCTGACAATACTCATTCCGCTGCTTATTGTTTTTATAATGAAAAAGCAGGAGAACAGACTCCCTGACCTCAAAAACAGTCTTATTCTGATAATAAAATGCGTCGGAGCCTGGGGGTTATCCTATGCAGGAGCTTTCCTTGTAAAATGGAGTGCTGCAAGCCTTGTTACCGGCGAGAACAAGTTTGTTAAAGCCCTTGCTTCTGTGGAGGAGAGGTTTGTTGGCGAAGCTGAGGAGCTTTCCCCCGTAAAGCAGTTCTTTCTTGCTCCATTAGCCAACCTTTCAACCCTTTTTGGCGGAACAGACAGAGTGGAATGGAGAGCTGTCATCGGAGGACTTATTCTAAGTGCTGTGGTATTGGGTTCGTTTTTTTATCTTTTCTGCAGCAAGGAAAAATTTGACCGCAGTTTTACGCTTATTATGCTTATTCTCGGAGCACTTCCCTTTGCAAGATTTTTCCTGCTTAACAATCACTCCTATCTGCATGAGTTCTTTACCTATCGTGCCCTTGCTTCTTCTATATTAGCACTGTTTACGGCGATCTGGTATTCGCTGGAGTTCCGTCCGAAAAAGAAAAAATCCACCGCAAAAGGAGGGAAAAAGCATGGCTGAGGTTGAGCTGACAATACTTATGCCCTGTCTTAACGAGGAGCAGACCGTGGTGCAGTGCATTCAGCTTGCACAGCAGTTCCTTGAAGAAAGCGGCGTTTGCGGCGAGGTGCTTGTTGCCGACAACGGAAGCTCCGATAATTCGGCGGTGCTTGCGGAAAAAGCCGGCGCTCGTGTCATAAACGTAACGGACCGGGGCTACGGCAACGCTCTTATCGGCGGAATAAAGGCCGCTTACGGAAAATATGTCATTATGGGCGACTGCGATATGAGCTATGATTTCCTGCATCTTGACGGGTTTATTGAAAAGCTCCGTGAAGGTTATCCCTTGGTTATGGGCTGCAGAATGGACAATATTGCCCCGGGAGCGATGCCCTTTTCCCACCAATATATCGGCGTTCCAATATTATCCCTGCTGGGCAGGCTGCGTTTTCATACAAAGGTAAGGGATTTTCACTGCGGACTGCGTGGCTTTGACCGTGAAAAGGCTCTTGGGTTGGGACTTTCCTGCGGAGGAATGGAATTCGCCACGGAAATAATCGGCAAATTCGCCCTATCTGGTGCAAAAATAGCGGAGGTCCCCGTTACCCTCAGTCCCGACGGCCGCAGCGGAGGGTCGCACCTTAGAACATTACGGGACGGAATGCGGCATATACTATACATATTCTTTGGCAGCAGAAAATAACGGACAGTAATTCTAAGACTTAAAAAATAAAGTAAGTATTACCCTTGATGAAGATCTCATTGAACGAATAAAGCAACTGGCAGAGGATGATGATAGGTCATTCAGTCAGTATATAAATTATGTGATAAAATTCCCCACCAGTTACCTGATGGGGAACATTTACGAACTGAATTATTTATACCCCGCACCATCAGCAAGCGGCAAACATTTACTTCAAAAAATACAGACAAAATGCTACATAAACACTATAAGTTCTTCATTGCTGATTTTCAATCAAAATTTTATCTTTTCACGAAATCTATTTGTCACAATCTATAACCCGGAAATATCTAAGTCAACTATTAACTGATCGATTTTAGGCTCTTTAAGAAGATAACTCATATAAATTGGAAGATAGATAATCTTACCTTCCTTTTCAACATTAAAGGTAGAAAATACATATGCCTTCTCAAGATGATAATCCTCTATATTCATATAGTTATCCAGTGCCTTATGAGACTTATACCCTTTACCAGACTTCACTTCAATAGGTACCACTTTTCCGCTAAGTTCAATAAGAAAATCCAACTCTCCAACCTTGCTTCTTTTACAGAAATATGGATCAAAGTCATTAACAAGTAATTGCTGTGCAACTGCGTTTTCGAAGTGTGCCCCATTATTTACCTCACCATTTTTACTAATCAGTTCCATTTTTGTTTCTGCAGGATAAGCACTTGTAAGCAGTCCAATATCACTTGAAAAAAGTCTAAAAACATTACTACTCTTGCCTGCCTTAAGAGGAATCAGAGGAGCCTCTGCCTTATAGACCGGTATTACAACACCTGCATCCTTTAACCATAAAAAGCTATTCTCATATCTATCAAACTTTAATTCCTTATCAAGCATTGTAAATACAAACTTTTTATTTTGCTTATTTAACTCTGCCGGAATAATATCATATATAGATTTAAGCTTAAGCTTTTTATCTTCTTCTTCATATTGTGAGAAATCAACTCTATATAAATCCACGATATCCTTCTGAATTTTATCAACTTCGCGAATATCCTTTGTTTCTATATATTTTTTAACTGCATCCGGCATACCTCCCACAATCAAATATACAAAAAACATCGACATGAGCTTTTCATGAACGAAATCATCTACAGGCTTACACTCATCAAAGCAATCCTTAAGCATATTCAGAGTCGTCGTCGAAACCCCATTTGCTATCATAAACTCCTCAAAATCCATAGGATACATTTTCAAAACTCTCAAATATCCAACCGGTGCGGATGCTATACCCTTTAGTTCTACCCCTAGTAAAGATCCACTCATAGCATATTTAAAGCTTCCCTCATCAACCAAAAATTTTATTTTTGTAACAATTTCTGGACACTTCTGAATTTCGTCTAAGAATACAACTGTTTCATGAGGCTTACATTCCTCAGGCATTATCAATCTAAGCTTTACAAGAAAATCCTCCGCACTCATTTCTGCATTGAGATACTCTACCATATCGGGCTGATTTATAAAATTGATTTCAAATCGTTTATATCCACTTTTATCTATTTCATCCCTAATAAGCCAAGTCTTCCCTATCTGTCTTGCACCTGTAACTAAAAGTGCTTTATTCGAAGTTTCTAACCATTCTTTTACTGCAATTGAATCTTTTCTAAACACAAGACTTCACCTCCAGATACATCATACATCATATTGCCCCGTTTTTGCAATTGTTTTTATTGTATTCTGCCCCGTTTTTCAGGTTTTAATTCATAGTTTTTGCCCCGTTTTTTGCAAAACAAAAAAATAAGGCTGCCCTATAGACAGCCTTATTCCATATTATTTGTTAAATACTAATCAGTTAAGAACAGGATAAGAAAACAACTATTTCACAGTCACCTTAATCTTTGCATAAGCTCCGCTATATGCTGTTACATAGATATAACAGGTTCCCTTTGATTTAGCTTTAATCTTTCCTTTTGAGTTAACCGTTGCAATCTTCTTGTTAGAACTTGTGTAATAGAAGCCGCTCATATGCGATACCGGTTTTTTGCCGGATATCTCATAGTATGCCTTAACCTTTATAGTCTTCGTCTTATTCTTTCTAATCGTTATCTTGCCAGGCACCTTGACCTTCTTGACATTAGTGTACTTACCGCCTCTTACCGCAGCATGTGACCATACAGACTTCTTAATATAATAACGCTTACCATTTACTTCCTTAAATGCTTTAATGTAGTATTTTCTGCATGCGCCCGGCTTCTTATTCTTATCAGTCCACTTTGTTGTCTTTCCGCTATTGATAACCTTAACTACCTTAGCCTTCTTTGGGTCAGTTCCGCATTTGGCACCATATATCACATATCCGTCAGCTCCCGGAATCTTATTCCATGAAAGCTTGATATTCTTCTTAGCTGTAGAAAGCTTAAGTCTGAGCTCTGACTTCTCCAATGGAATCGGATTAGCGACCTTCTTGGTATCTGTATATGTTGTTCCTTCATTTGTTGCTGTTGCAGTATATGTTGTTCCTTCATTTGTTGCTGTTGCAGTATATGTTGTATACTTCAGACTTTCAACAGCAGTAACAGTACAATTAAGTACCTTCTTTGCATCACAACGTGAACAGTCCAAGGTTACAGTTGCTGTAACTGTCTTTCCAATATTCCAGGTAAAGGTTCCCTTGCTATTCTTGAAGTCATGACCATTAACCTTATCTACCGGAACAATCTCCTTACCTGCTTCAAGAGCATTGAGCATTTTACTGTCAGCATACTTTATTCCACCGTCAGGACAATTCTCATCTGTACATACATAATGTAGGATATTACCTTCTGTAATACATGTTGGTGTCTTTGCATCAACCTTGGTAAGCTTATGTGCAATTATCACTGAATCAATCTCAGCTGATATCTCGCTAACAGTTATAGTATAGCTTCCGTCTGGATTTGCTACCGAGCTAACCTCACTACATCCATATACAGGAACACTGCTATCTGCAAGCTTATTTCTAAGGCAATCATAACCATTTATCTGTAATGTTCCTATTGCATTATATCCTTCTGTGCCATCAGGACTTACTGTAAAGGTTAACGAACCGCCATCACGAATCTCCGTTTCCGGTGTTGTATTATCCGGGTTACGTACAACTCCTGATATTCTGTATCCGGTATCATCTGTTGGCATTACATAACCTTCATATGTTGCATATGTTACTCTTACATCGATATTCTTATCAAGACTATCAATTGTAAGTACTTCTGTCATACTATCAGTTGAAGCAACACCATTTATTGTCCATCCATAAACCATCATTCCATCTGCAGGTGTGGCTGTAAATACTAATTTGCTTCCGCCTCCTACAGGTGCTGAATATCCATCAGCAATCACAAGGTTGGAACCATCTGATGTAACATCAAGTGTACCACCCTCTGGGTTTTCTACACCGTAAGAAACATCATATAATGCTGCAACTACAAATGATACCTCAACCTTATGCTCTTCCTTGATATCTGAAAGAGTAAATGTCTTATTATCACTGCTTACGCCATCTGTAGCTACCTTGCCATCTACTATCCACTGGTAAATCTCATAATAGTTTTCTGCCTCAGCAGTAAATGTTAATGAAGTGCCGTATTTCGCAGTATAGTTCAATGAATAATCTCCGGCAACTGACACCTTGCCCTTTCCGGTTACTTCTGCTGTTACAGCATAAGAATCAGGAATAAATACAACTGATACCTCAGTAGCTTCGCATACAGTTACCTGGTGTGTATTGCTCTGGCTGTCAATCTCTTCTCCGTTTACAAACCACTTACCTACCATGTAACCTGAATCAGGAGTAGCAACAAATGTAACCACTGTATTACCATTGACCAAATCACCACTTGAAACTGCGCCAGCTGAGGTTCTGGCACTTATAGTACCATTTTCGCTTGGCTGAATATATGTGACCTCATAAGGTGCATTCTTGCATACTGCCTTAATATCATAAGCACTTACTGCAGGATTGCTTATAGCTCCGTTAGGAACTGTAAATACAAATGTGCTCTTATCTTCAGAAGTGTTTTCTGCCTTAACACCATTTACCGTCCAATAGTCAACAATCTTTCCTGCTGCAGGAGTAGCAGTAAATGTTACATCTTCTCCACCACGAATATCTGTATTATCACCATCATAGTTCTCAGCTGTTACCGTTCCGCCAACACCGCTCCAGGAAACACTGTATGGAATCTGACAGAAGTAAACTACAATCTGTGCACCGGCAGAATTCTCATCTGACTGGTATGTATAATTTACATCAGTTAATGGATTTTCGCCATTCATTACTGTTTCATTATTAACTACCCACTTCTCTACCTCATAACCTGTATCAGGCTCTGCAGCAATCTTAAGCGAAGCACCTTTTCCAAGAGTAAAGCCACTTTCAATATTATTAATCTGCTCAACATTTCCGGCAACAGCACTAACAATCTTACCATTCTCACCGGAAAGTATTGTCATCTTATTACCACGAACCGTAAACTGAACTTTTACGTCCTTTACTTCCTGAACATCTGAAAGAGTAAGAGTATTGTCGGTTATTGTTATACCCTGTGACTTCATAACCTCGCCATTTACAATCCACTCTTTTACACGATATCCTTCATCAGGTACTGCTTCAAAGGTAACATCAGAACCACTATATACTGAATCTCCAGAAGTAAGAGGCGATACAATATAACTATAGAGTCCCTTTCTGTCAGCACTGCATGAAACAGTTCCGTTTGGATTATTATCAACAGCTATTACAACATCATATGTAATTTCATAGGTAGAAAGTGCTTCAAATTCAGCTCCTACTGTCTTATCACTTTGTATATCATCAATTACAACTCTCTTGTTATCTGTTGTTTTGCCATCTCCATCAACGTAATCTGTGTACTTAACAGGCTTACCGTTAATAACCGATGACTTAAATACATAGCCCTTATCAGGTCTGTACATTATAGTAATATCTGTACCAGGTGCAACATAATCACCACTATTAAGTGTAATTGTATTAGTACTATCTGAAGGATCCACATATGTTGCAACAATTGAACCATTATTAGTTCCTTCTATTGTAACAACCGGCTTCTTAGCTATAGTAGCAACAACTGATACATTATCCTTCATAGAACGAATATATACCAGCTTATCATTTGTTGTATCAACTTCAACATTATCGCTCCAGCCTACAAAATAATACTCATCACTTAAGCTAAGCTCAAAATCAATCGGAATATAAGCTGACACCTTACCCGGAACAAGCTTTTGTCCGTTACTTGTTGCCACAATGGAAGCAATATTCTTATCTGTCACTTCTGTTCCATCCATTACAACCTTATATCCCAGTTCATAATTCTGTGATATAGTAATAACAGGTCGAACAACTACATTTGAATTAATGTTATACAGGCTAAATACGTTCTGTCCTCCGGAGCCCTTTGCTGTTGTATAAGTAGCTCCATTGTCATAACTAACCTGCCATTCCTTAACCAGGTTGTTATCTGCATTTACAACATTAGCTGTGAAGGTTATTGAAGAGTATTCCTTAACAGAGCAAGGGATACTAACAGCTTCATTTGTTTCAGAATTAACTGCAGTTACTGTTGCAAGAGAATTGTCTTCCTTGCCTTCTTCATTACTTACACTGACTGAAACATTGCATGAATCCATATCTTTTTTCTTGAATGATACAATGACATTCTGCGCAGAGAATATATTGCTCATAGTAAGTGTATTGCCTCTATACGCTTCACTTGTATCCGGCCAGCAATATGTCTTCTGATTAACTAACCATCCGTCAACCACATATCCTTCTTCCGGTGTCGCTGTAAATACAACACTACCTCCATTGATAACTGAAGCTCCACTCTTAATGTTCTCCCCTGTTCCATTAATTGCAGAGATTGTTCCATTATTCTTACCCTCAGCTGTGTTTACACTGTAGGTTATGGTATTAGAGGTATTCTTAAGCATTACACTTATCGTAAGCTTTCCATCTGAGCCAACATGCTTCTCTACATCCAGGCTCTCGATGTTAATCTGATCCTTTTTACTGTTATATTCCATGCCCTCCGGCAATGTATCATCAAGTCCGTAATTCACACCATTGATTATGAAATAGTCAACGGCATATCCTTCATCAGGAATAGCATAGAAACGAAGCTTCTCACCATTACATCTGCTGCTTCCTGATTCCATTGGATAATAGTAATCACTATACTGACCAACTATAGAACCGTTCTCGCCACTTTCAAATACAATCTGAATACTATTTGGCTTCTTAACAAATTTAGCTCTCTCTAAGGTTACAATATAATTGTTCTTAAATGAATTTATTTCATTCTTGATATTGCTGTCCGAAGTTTCAATATTGTATGAAAGAACAATATCAAAATGACCATATGCATCCTTTTTGTCATCAACACTCATGCTGAAATAAGAACAATTCATTTCAAATATATCTTTAAGCTTTATTGTATCCGGCAACTGAACATCCGTCACTATAGTAACATCATCTTCACTCTCCGGTATCTGTCCCTCTTCCCAATCTAAGGATACAGTTACCGGTACACGAGTTACGTTGAGCGCTGCCTGAGCAATCTGATTTTCAACATTTGTTGTATCACTTACCGTTGCATCTGCGGAAGGCTTCTTGTATGCATAAAAATTGTAATTACCTGCACTTGGAGTCTGGAATGCCTCATTCGATGATAATGTTTTCATCGAACTGCTATTCATTCCTAAATAATAGCCATATATTATATCTGAGCCGGTATAATTTCTCCATGCTCCTGTTGTAGTTGGAGTTATATCTCTTTCCTGCAAAACAATAGTAATTGCATCTCCATATGCAACAGTTCCATCTGTCTCAGAGCCTTCCTTATAGAATTTAATTCTATATTCGGTAGTATCCTCTGCAACAGTCATTCCTGCTTCGTAATACTGATTTGCAGTTTCATCCATGCTATATCCGTTAGCTGTACGAACAACTGCTTTAATACTATAGAGCGCATCTGTATATGCAGTCCATATAGCAGATGCATTACCATTACTATCAGTGTATCCCGTCACAGTTGTTGTTGCATTTGTTTTAGTATTAGTAATACGGAAATCTACTATTGCATTATTTGCAGGCTTTCCTTCACTACTATCTGCAACAAACGCACTTAGTGTAAGCTCAGTTCCGGAATTACTGTCATATGTAGGAACTTCTATTGTATCAGTAACAGTTTCTGTTACAGCTGTTAATAAGGCAGGTTCAAAGTAATTAAGCTCAGTCTCGCCTAACATATATGTAACAGGATTTGACATACTCATATATCTTAATGTATTGCCGGTTTCTGCGAGAAGTATATCTGCAAATAGGAACTCACTTACGTCCTCATAAGAGGAATCAACATATACCGTGAAGGTTTCCTCTCTTCCAACAATAATCCTGGTTTGATTTTCTGATTCATTCACATAATGAACCTCAAACATATTATCAGAACTTACATCTGTTGCCTCTGCACCCGGATTGCCATTGTCAGCATATTCATAGTATACGCCGTAACTCTTCCAATAAAGAGTATAACCTGTAACGCTTTCAAGTCTTGAATCAACTGCAGTATAATCGCTTATTACCGGTGGGGTAATCTTTGTTCCGTCCACTTTTGCATAGAGATAATATGTCTTTCCATCAATATCCTTGCTATATACAGTTTCAGGATTAAATTCCTCCGGCAAATCAGAAATCTGTATATCTGACATATCTTCAAACAGTACACCTTCGACAACTGATATCTGTTCTCCTGCTGTATATACATTCTTTCCTGAAACAACTGACTTACTAACAGTATAGTAAAGCATGTTACCATATTCATCTACACCAACGCCATAATAAACTGTTCCACCGGCACCATCAAGGCCGCTATATACAGTAAGCTTAGGTGTAGTATCTGTTGCTTCTATCGTTGCAGTTTCTTCTTTTTCTACTGTTACCGTATTAGGTGTGCCTGCTGTCAGATAATCTGATTTTCCTCTATATGGATTATCAATACTTCCGACACCTGTATTATCATGTCCTGTAATAGATAAGGTTGTATCAACTGACGTGTTACCTATAGTAAGCTTTGCTGCCTGGCTGTAATACCTTATAAGTGAAGCTGAGCTTGCATAGCTAACCTTGAATATACAACGATATTCTGTTCCTGCATCCTCTGCAGTAACATTATTTATAGTTAAGGTTCTTCCCTTTGCGTTATTTATATCTGACCATGAAGAACCATGCTTCTTTTCCTGCCACTGATAGTTCGTCGCAATATACTCATCAGAATTAACTGAAATATCCGCCTTAAATACAGCAGACTCTCCTACCTTAGCCGAAACCGACTTAGGCGAACTAATATCAACGGTTGCAATTCCTTCAGGTAATGTCGTTGCAATAATCGATTCGCTCATAACCGACTCACCTGCAATGCCGCCATTTTCAATCTTTTCACTATATGCAGTTATTGCATATGTGTATGATGTATTTGGAAGAAGTCTCCTTAATGTAAATGAATTGTCTGATCCATCTGCAACACCAACCTGTACATCAGTTCCATCAGGATATACCTGATATATACGATATTCATCTGCCTGTCTTTTTCCCTGCTCCCATGAAATTTCAGCAGTATTTGATGTAACCTTATCAACGCTCAAATTAACAGGAGGTGAAGGCGGTGCCTTAACTCCGGTTAGTACATATCCAAGAACCGGAACCTTATTACCGTTCAATGACTCAGTCCAATGAGCAAAGCTCCAGTTGAAATCATAATCTCCATCCGGATCTCCGGTGCTTGATACAGTACCTGTCTTTGTAATACTTGAGGTGTTAATTGTTGAATTAGAAGTAGAATGTGTATATCCTGCTCCGCCTCCTGCCTTAACACCGAAGGCCTTACCACATGCAACAAAGGAGGTATTAAGCTCATATGTAAATGTTTTTTCACTTGTATGTGTATTAGTAAAGCTCTGGCTTATTGTTCCGCCGCCACTAAATGTAGCAACATCCTCGCTTACTACAGCATTCTCTAAACCAATCAGCGAGCTTCTGTAAGAAAATGGGTTGCCCGGTTCTGCAACCATACTGTCAGTAATTTCATCAAGATCTCTCTTCGCCGCAATTTCATTATACTTATCAACAGAAAGCATGTTTGTTACAATGCTTCCCTCTTTAGCAAGTACAAGAGTATTATCTTTGTTCTTAACCTTGTATTTCCATGCAGTAACAGGACGTCTATACATAATAACGCAATTATCGCCTGTATCGTTAACATATTCCAAAGAATACTCAGTAGCAATTGACTCCGATGACTCCCATGTAAAGTTGTTCTCAATCGTTGTTTCTATCTCAAAACCACATGTGAACCCGGCCGTAAAATCATCGACCTCATATTCAAAGCCAAATACAACCTGTGTTGTAAGTCCGTCAGAGGTCGATGTCCCAACCTCTGTTCCCTTTGATGTACCATAACTGGTACCACTGTTATTTATGTCTCCTCCATCTAACTCATTAAAATAAGGAGTTGACTCCAATATTGCAAATACTTCAGGATCTGTGTATGAATACTCAACATCCTCAAGCTTAACAAGTGTACTATCATTATCACAATCTATTGGAGAAAGTGACATATACGGATATCCTATACACCATATTTCATAATCTGATGCATTAGATTGCCAGCTGTTCCCACTCTTCTGGTATGTATATAATCTGTAGAAGTAGTCATTACGACCCTGTCTCTTCAAGCTTATAGAAAATACAACCTGCTCTCTTCCATCTGTGTTACCATCAAAATTACCTACTGCTACATCCTGAACAAGATTGTTCTGAAGAATATAGCTATTAAGTCCGTCATCATCATCATCAAAATAGCTATCACGGAACTGTCCCTTTAGAGTTGAACCATCTAGTTTGTAAACTGTATCAGAAACAAGTATTGACGCCTGTGAGGTTAGTCCATCAGCATTAAATACGGCAACAGGAAGAAGACTTTGCAAATCATCATTATTAAAATGGCCGCCTTCAGTAAATTCACTTACTGAATCAATCTTGTTATTGCTATCGGTAAGCGCTGCAACAGGACTGCTGCTGTAATTACCAATTGCATGACCGGCATCATCCTTTGATGCAATGCCCGCAACTGAAGTTACATAGCTGCCAATCGCAGCTGTAAGACTTGCATCCTTTCCATCGCTTTTGTCAATCCATCCGGCAGTCATAATCTCCGGATAATCAACTCCATTGTCTACCCTTACATTACCTACGGAAGATGTACCCCATCTAAGTCTCTTTGCTTTGTTATATCCGCCATTATATCCCTTTGTATCGAGATATCCACTCTTATTCCAGCTCCATTCTTCGCCTTTCTTAGCAAAGTCGTATATAAACACCTGCGTCTGAAGCTTAGTTTCATCTGTTCCTGTATTATTCAAGCCTGCAGTAATAATAAGCTCATCTACATTATCTTTATCTGTATCTTCAGCTACAAGCTGGACGACAGGAGCTCTTTTTTTATTGTCGCCTTTCTTCTTCTTGTCTTTGTCTGACATATCAGAAACTCCAAGCAGACTATAAACATCAAAGTCATATATATATGAATTATATTGAGTTCCGTTAAGTTCCTTTAGTACGCTCTTATGTACAAGCGAAAAGCTTGAGCCGGACTTCTTAATATCGTACATTTTAATATACGGATTTGAATCTCTGACCTCAGGAACATAAACAATTATCGAATCTACTCCATCGCCATCAAAATCTCCGGCAGCAACAGATAAGAAGCCTGTATAAACCTTACCATCAACATCCTCAAGGAAATCGAGCGTATCATTCGAGCCTATGTAAGTGTAGCCGCTAACTCGGCTTCCTGACTTATCTGTTAAGAAAAGCTCCATTCCGCTTCCTTTTTTGTATGCAAGATTAGCTACATAACGCTTCTGTCCGTCACCGGCTGCATCAACTCCTGCAGTATCTACCATTCTATAGCCATCCTTATTACCTTCATCATATCCATATGAAGAATACGCAGAAGTTGCTTTACCTATAGAGCCTATCTTTTCTCCATTATTATAGTTATATGTATGCCATCCACGTCCATCACTATGGCCCCTGGCAACATAAAGCTCTGATACAGTATATAATGGGAACCATCCCTCTGTACCATATGGGTTCTCTTTTTTTGCTTTATCTTTATCAAAAGAACTGTAATCCAGTGTAATACCGAAATCATCCTTCGTAGTATCTCCTGATAATGTACTTGCATTTCCGGCTTCTGAACTGCCTGCAGCATCAACTGTTATTGATCCCATCGCAGGAAGCAACGAAGCTATCATGCAAATTGACAAAATAATACTTATTAGTCTTCTTCTCATTCCTTTCCCTCCTATTATATTGCTTATATATTCTATTCAACTAATTCCATAATATAATAACACTTTTTTTGCAAAAGCCTAGTAAATATAGCAAAAATAAGATAATTTTTATAATAAAACCGCCTTGTTTTTGTCATATATCTAGTATTATATTAAAATATCCTAGAATTCAGGCTCAATCAAGCCGTATGTATTACCCTTTCTCTTATATACTACATTAACCTCATCTGTTTCTGCATTCTGTTCCTTATCGATAAGCTTCTTCTTATGTCTTGTAATCTGTCTCTCCTTCTCAACGCTAAATGTAACTTGAATAGCCGTATCTTCTGCGAAATATTTCTCATACCTCCTTAAATTAGTGCATAGAAAAAGGCCAAAAGACTACTCTTTCAGCCTTTTTCGTATGCCATTTCCTAACAATTATACATTGGATAATTTTTTTAATATCCTTTTACCTTTACCTTAGAAGAAAGTCCTTTCTGCTTAAATAACTTCT
>OLSN01002348.1_pt1 | contig 14009 bp, 9 predicted proteins | sample 1672411 | NCBI WGS metagenome assembly OLSN01 (sample SAMEA3136683, study PRJEB25190) | human gut metagenome | biome: human gut; feature: human-associated habitat; material: faeces | place: Austria | collected 2013
AGGGCGAACTTTAAACATCGAATTTATTGATTGGCAACTTGCGGACATTCATAAAATATTATTGATTATGAATACGTTATCAGAAGAATTAACCACGCTTTATAATAGCAAATGGGAAAACTTAATTAAACAGTTAAAGGCCAACGGACTGAGAAACCAATTGCAATGCCCGTTTTTGATTTCTGCATTACGAATATCGGACATTGAGAAAAAACGTGAAGAAAATAAACTGTGTTTAGAAGAAATACCGGAAAACGAAGCTTGGTATACTCATGCGGACATAAGAATAATGTTTTTCGGCCAAGAACCTTATATGTGGGAGAAATGGGATGAAGACATGAAAACTCCAGATGTGGGTGACCTGATGTATACATATGAAAAATTCTTGGGCGATAATTATGTACCGTACAAGAATGGCGGATACTTTGACCAAGACAAGTTAAGAAGCCGATTATTTAAATTCTCCATAAATGGCATTCTCTCATGTTTAATGGAAGAGATGGAAAAATCTTATCCAGGTAAGACCATCTCAATGATTTGGAACAATATCTCCAAACTGTCAGCCGTTACAAAGTCGGGAGGTGGCCCTGTCGATGCTTCAGTACATGAGATTGAACATAAATATTTCCATGTCATTCCTAAAGAAGTAGAAATCCTTAAGCCAAACATACTGATCTTCTTCACAGGACCAGGCGAGAACACGTATTATAAATATATTCAAGAAAACTTTACCGTGGATGGCAATCCGTCACCCCTTGCCTCCTTATCTGTACATGATGTGGCAAAATTGCCAATCAGAGAAGTGGAGTTAGCTTACAAGACACATCATCCCAACTCTACAATATCTGATGAATCTCATTGGAATAATTATCATGCCATTCTTAATGATATAAAAGAAAATATCGACAAATTACTGAAAAAAGAATAACCCGTTTCGGCACAGCCTTATCTCATCTTTACGCGACTTTTGGATAAAAATATCAAGAAAGTTCAAGTTGTTGTGTATTCTACATATGTAAAGGTAATGATTCCGGCTTGCTCCTAAAGAAACAATCTGCGACAAGCGCCGTCAATCTTGACACTATAAAATATTTTGTGTAAATGTAAACAAAATCCAGATATAAGAGGAAAATTACAACTGAATTCTGTTTACATTTACGGAAAATTATCGAATTGTCGGCCGTCATGATGTGAAAATGTGGCTTTGCCTTGCCTGCCCCCGGGGCAGGGCTTGGGGCGGATGCGGCCTTTCGCTTGGCTGGAAGCGGCGTTTTGGCGTGCCGGAGGCGGCGTTTCGCGGGGCTGTTTGCCGCCTTCGCAAGATGGCCTGTTGGCCGAGCAGGCCCATTTGGCCCAATAGGAGTAATATTGATACTAATGTCAGTAAAATTGGTAGCTGGATGTTGCGGGTTTATGATTAATTTTGCAGCAAGACAGACACTTATTGACATGAAGGCTATATGTAAAACTTTGGTTGCGGCGGCCGTAATGGCGGCTGCCGGCAGCCCTGTAAAAAGTCAAGAGAATATGGAAAACGTACTTAACGAGAAACAGCAGGCCGTCGTGGCCATAGCGTGCCTCGAGGCCAAGGGCGACATCGACGGGCTGAAGGCGGCCATCGGCGGTGGGCTTGACGCCGGACTGACGGTGAACGAGGTGAAGGAGGCCCTGTCGCAGCTTTACGCCTACACGGGCTTCCCGCGCAGCCTTAACGCCTTGGGCGCGCTGCAGGGTGTCGTGGAGGAGCGCAAGGCGCAGGGCAAGCGCGACGCCGAGGGGCGCGAGGCCAGCCCGATGAAAGATGATTATGACGCCCTGAGGCAGGGCACGGAGGTGCAGACGAAGCTGTCGGGCAGGGCGTTCAACTACACGTTCGCCCCGGCTACGGACTATTACCTGAAGGCTCACCTCTTCGGCGACATCTTCGCCCGCGACAACCTCACCCACGCCCAGCGCGAACTGGTGACGGTGAGCGCGCTCGCCGGGCTTGAGGGCTGCGGCTCGCAGTTGAAGTCGCACGTCAGCGGAGCGCGCAACATGGGGCTTAGCGACGCCGAAATCCGCTCAATACCCGCCGTGCTGGCCGCCCGCGTGGGCGAGGTTGAGGCCTGGCGGGCGAGGAAGGCCATAGCCGAGGTGTATGGCGAGGAGTTCACCGAGGGGCGGCCCATGAGCGACCCGATGTTCCCCAAGGGCGAGCCAAACGAGGCTTACGCCAAGTATTTCATCGGCGAGAGCTATCTCGCGCCGTTGTCTAAGGGCAAGGTGCCGGTGAGCAACGTGACGTTTGAGCCGGGCTGCCGCAACAACTGGCACATCCACCACAAGGGCGTGCAGGTGCTTGTCTGCGTCGGCGGCACGGGATGGTATCAGGAGTGGGGCAAGCCCGCGCGCCTGTTGAAGCCGGGCGACGTGGTGGAAATCCCCGAGGGCGCGAAGCACTGGCACGGGGCTACGAAGGACAGTTGGTTCCAGCACGTGACGTTCACCGTGGCCGAAGAGGGCGCGTCGAACGAATGGCTTGAGCCGGTGACCGATGAGGAGTATGGGAAGCTGGGTGGTTTTCAGTAGTTATTTTAGAAGTTAAAAGGAGTTTTTTTAGGAGTTAAAGGAGTTAATTTATCTAAGATTTTCCAACATCCACTCCATCTGCCCGCGTTCCGTTTCGTCTGACGTCCAATGCTCGTTTATGGGCGTGATGAGCGAGTCCTTGGGGCACGTGAGGGTGTTCCATACGGCGTATGACGTGGTTGGCGGGCAGGTGTCGTCGTTGTATCCCCACGTCATGTACGTGTCGGCGGTGACGTGCCGGGCGAAGTTCGCCACGTCGTAGTAGGCCAGGGTGCGGATTACGTCGCTGGTCAGCAGTCCGCTGACGCGGTTCAGGTGGGGGTATCCGCCGGTGCGTCCCTGGGCGTAGGCGGCCATGTCGGCCAGGGCGGGGTGGTTGACTATGCACTGGGTTACGCGGCTGTCGAGCGCGGCGGCCACGATGGCCAGCGCGCCGCCCTGGCTTCCGCCCTGCACGATGACGTTGCGCCCGTCCCACTCGGGCAGCGACGTCAGCAGGTCGATGCAGCGCACGAGCGAGAGGTAGACGCGCCGCATGTAGTAGCGGCTGGGCGAGTCGAGGCCGTTCATGAGGTAGCCGTTCTCCTTTGAGTTGAATGCGCGCGAGATGTCGTCAAACGCCGACTTGGGCAGACGCGGGTCTATGCCGTGGATTTCCATCTCCATGCGTATGCAGCCGTTCTCGGCGTAGTATTTGTGGCGCAAGGGCTCCTTGATGGTCTTGATGCCCGCCCCGGGAGGGCAGAGAACCACGGGATGCCGCCCCGGCTGCGCCCCCTTGGGGTAGAACAGGTATGCGTAGACGGCCTGCCGCTGCTTGTTGAGCGTCAGTTTCACAAGGTAGCAGTCTATTTTGTCGGTGCAGTATTCGTCGGCTTTCTCCTTTGTGTAGGTCAGGGGGAAAGCCCTCATTTCCTCTATCCCCTTGCTCCAGAAGGCCGTGAAGTCGGCCGGCTCTTTTGCCGACGGGCGTATGTCGCCTACCGAGTAGCCCACCTTTATGTGGTGCTTGTAGGTCTTGCCGCCAACTACGGCTTTCAGGCGCAGGTCGCGGAAGCCCGGCGTCGGCCTCGTGCCCATGTCGATGACGGCGCGGCCGCCCCTGAGCTTGGCTTCGCCCTTGCCGTCGGCGGGCATCATGTCGTCGGCCGTCTCGTAGGTCACGGTGCAGTCCAGTGGCACTCCGTACCTGTACAGTTGCACCTCCACCTTGGCTTTCTCGCCCTTGTCGTAGAGCCAGTCGGCGTGGTCGGGCACGGTCACCCACAGCATGTCAGAGCGGTAGGGATAGTTCTCAGCGGCGGCGTTCATGGCGACGGCCATGGCCGCGAGCAGCAATGTAAGTAGTCGTTTCATCTGTCTTGGCGTTTTGTTTTCAAGGCAAAGGTATGCAATAAAGTTGAAGTTGAGGCTTTTGTTGGCGGAAAATCGCCGATTGCCGGTGTTCCCCTTGTTTGCGTTGCGGCGCAGGTTGAAGGTTCGCCGGAATAAAAAAACGCAAAGGGGACGGCGTTGCGCCATCCCCTTTGCCTGTTGTATGTTAGTCTTTGGCTTACGCCTTGACAGTGCTTGCTTCGGCCTTTACGCCCTTGCTCTTCTCTTTCTTGCCGAGAGTGAGGTAAGCCACGGGCGCGGCGATGAAGATAGAAGAGAACGTACCGAAGACGATACCGAGAATCATCGTCAGCGAGAAGCTGCGGATGCTCTCTCCCGCGAAGAAGAAGCAGATAATCAGCACGAGCAACGTTGCCGAACCGGTGTTGATTGTACGTGCCAGCGTCTGGTTCAGAGAGTCGTTGAACAGCGTCCAGCGGTCGCGCTTAGCGTACAGTCCCATGTTCTCGCGGATACGGTCGAAGACTACCACCTTGTCGTTGATAGAGTAACCGATGACGGTCAGGATTGCTCCGATGAACGTCTGGTCAACCTCGAGCGACATCGGCACGAGACCCCACAACAGCGAGTATACGCCTAGAACGAACAGCGTGTCGAACGCCAACGCGATGGTTGAGCCGAGCGAGAACGCCACGTTGCGGAAGCGCAACAGGATGTAGAGGAAGATTGCGATGATGGCAATGATGACGCTCAGGATTGCTCCCTGGGTGATGTCCTTGGCCACTGACGGGCCTACCTTCGCGCTGCTTATGATTGAGCCGCCCTCGCGGATGTCCGGGTTGCGGAACTTCGTGATGTCCGTCTGGGTTACAAGTCCGGCCTTGGTGAGCGAGTTAAAGAGTATGCGCTCTACCTCGTCGTCAACGTTCTGGTCGTTTGACTCGATTTTGTAGTTGGTCGTTATGCGGATGTTGCGGCCGTCAACGCCGATGGCGATGGCACTGAAGTTCGACTCGCCGAAAGCTCCCTCAAGGGCGTCGCGCACCTGTTCGGGCTGTACCGGCTTCTCAAACTGAAGCACGTAGTTGCGTCCTCCGGTGAAGTCGATGCTCTTGCTGAAGCCCTTGAACATGAAGCTGAGGATGAACACCACGGTGAGTATGCCCCAGATGGTGAGCGAACGCTTCGACGCTCCCATGAAGTTGAAGTTGGTGTTCTGCGGCATCTTGCGTGAGATGGCCGTCTGGAAGGTGAGGTTCTGCCACTTGTCGCGCTTCATCTGGCGGTCATACACGAGGCGTGTCATGTAAACTGCGGTGAAGAACGAGCAGCACAGACCGATGATGAGCGTAACGGCGAAGCCTCGGATGGGGCCTGTGCCGAACACGGCGAGGATGACACCGGTGATGATGGAGGTCAAGTTAGAGTCGAAGATGGCCGAGAAGGCGTTCTTGTAACCTGCGTCGATGGCCGACTTGACGGTCAGGCCCTTGGCCAGTTCTTCCTTGGCGCGCTCGTAAATAAGCACGTTCGCATCGACGGCCATACCGAGTGACAGCAGCAAACCGGCGATACCAGGCATGGTCAACGCCGTCTGGAACGAACTCATGATGCCCAACGTGAAGAACAGGTTGAACAAGAGGGCCATGTTGGCCAGCATGCCCGGGATGAAGTTGTACAGCACAATCATGTACAACATCAGGATAATGAATGCTATTACGAACGAAATCAAGCCTTGCTGGATTGACTGCGCTCCGAGCGAGGGGCCTACGATGTCTTCCTGCACGATGCGTGCCGGAGCCGGCATGCGGCCTGACTTGAGCGTGTTGGCGAGGTCCTTGGTGTCCTCGATGGTGAAGTTTCCTGTTATCTCTGAGTTTCCTCCGGTGATTTCGCCGTTCACGCGGGGCGCGCTGTAGACGACGCCGTCAAGCACGATGGCTATGGCGCGGCCTACGTTGGCCTTGGTGAGCGAAGCCCAGCGGCGTGCGCCGTCAGAGTTCATCGACATGCTTACGCTGGGTCGGCCCATCTGGTCGAACTCGTCGCGTGCGTCGGTGATGACGTCGCCCTCAAGCGGGGCGCGTCCGTTGCTCTGCGTTACCTTCAGGGCGTGCAGCTCGTATACGTTCTTTGATGCTATTCCGTCGGCCGGCTTCGCGCTCCACATCAGCTTGACGTCTGAGGGCAGTATGCGCTTTGCCACGTCCGAGCAGATTGCGGCGTTCACTGCGGCGGTGTCGCGTGCGTTGGCGTAGCCCACTACGCTGAGCGAGCCTTGCGGCGCGGTCTGCAGCACGGCGAGCAGCGGGTGCTGTTTCTTGGCGGCTTCCATCTGCGCGTTGGTTGAAGTCTGTGCCGCGTCGGCCGCAGCTCCGTCTTTCTTCAGTTCGAACTTGGGCTTTGCGGTCTCTGCCTGTGCTGTCATGGCAGTGTCTTTCACGGCTGTGGTGTCAGCCTCTTGTCCGCCGTTGGCCAGCATCTGGTCGATTTGTATAAGGAACGGGGTTACTTCTTCGCTGTTGTAAGTCTCCCAGAATTCGAGGTTCGCGCTGCCTTGGAGGAGCTTGCGGATGCGCTCGGGCTCCTTGATGCCTGGCATTTCCACCATTATTCGGCCTTCCTGTCCTTCGAGTTTCTGGATGTTGGGCTGCACGACGCCGAACTTGTCGATACGGTTGCGCACTACGTTGTATGAGTTGTCAATAGCCGACTGAACCTCTTCGCGCAGAGCCTTCTCCACCTCAGCGTCAGAGCTTTGTGTGCTCACCTTGCCCTTAAGCTGCTGTGTGGCAAAAACTTCAGCCAGACGATGTCCGGGCGCATTCTGATGATAATACTTAATGAAAAGAGAGATAAAATCACTCTGACTTGTCTCTTCCTCCTTCTTAGCCTGCTCCATTGATTTAACGTAGGCAGCGTCTGTCTTGTGGTCAGCCAGCACGTCTACAACATCAGGAACAGAAATCTCGAGGATTACGTTCATACCGCCTTTAAGGTCAAGACCCAGACCAATCTGCGTCTCCAAGCACTTCTGGTAAGAATAAATACCCAGATATTTAACAGAATCCTTGTAGTTCTGCTGGTCAATCGGGTCTTTAATCTTTGCTGCCTGACTGTCGTAATAGCTAGTTGCGACAGAGAAAGACAAATAGAAAATGCTTGCAAGCGTCAGTAAGACGGCTGTAACAATTACAATTCCTTTGTTTTGCATTTTGATTATTATTAATTTTTAATGTTTTTTCGAGTTTGATATTAATAGGGCACAAAGATAATTATTTTTTTAAACTTTGAAAAATTTAATGCCTCTTATTATTCATTTTAGCGGTTATTTTTATTCTTTCCACGCTTTTTGAGCCAACAATAAATGGGGTAATGGTCTGAATAGCCGATACTTCGGTCAACTTTGCACTTATAGGGCTGCCACAGCTTTGAGCACATTATGTTGTCTATGCGCACAAAGATGGCGTTGTGGTGATAGGATATGCCCGGACCGTTGCCCGACTCAACATAACAGTCGGTAAGCTCGCGCGCCAGAGTGCGGTGAGTGTACGATATGGGGTTGTCGTTAAAGTCGCCGCAAAGAATCACGTTGTCGCCGCTATTCCTCACATATTCGGCCACGGCCTCAGCCTGCGGCGCACGTATCTTGGCCGATTCTCCCAGCTTTACTGCCAGGCGTTTCGACTCAGCCCTCACCGTGTCGCTTCCAGCCTTGCCCTTAACCATGTCCTTGAAGCCGGCACGGTCGGCAAGCGACAGTCCGGAGGTCTCAAGGTGATTATTCACCACAGTAACCGTGTCGCCGTCCATTTTCACCTTAAAGGCAGCACTGACGTTGCCCTTAGACACATAGTCGATGCGCTCGCGCGCCACTATCGGATACTTGCTCATCAAGACGAGACACTCGCCCCCGTCCTTGCTCCTCACAGAGTCGATGTATTCGTATACGCCCTTTATCGCGTTTTTTATGTCATCGTCAATGCGTGCTTCCTGCAGGCACACGATGTCGGCATCAGCAGCCACAATATATTCAAGTATCGGATTGTCGTGTCCTTCGGGGGCATTGTCGCTGGCAAAATTATGCACATTATACGACATCACCTTTATCGAGCCAGGCGGCACGTCGCGGCTGATGTTAAGCGGCCAGTAAGTACGCACGGAAGAATAGCTTACAACAAAGCCAAGCAGTGAAATAAGCATGTACCTGCGCCTGAACACCGCAAAAAAGACGAGAAAGCAGAAATTGATAAATATAAAGCCTGGAAATATCAGTCCGATATTGGCCATTATAGGATGCTCTGTCGGATTGATGCGGTCCGACAGGCCTACCAGAAACATGGTAACAGCCGTTGCCACATTGGCCCCGGCTATTATCTGCAAAGTAAGGTCTTTAATTTTTTTCATTCACAATGAAGCACATCCGTCATGTGCTATTTTCCTCCGTCAAAGAGTTTACGTTTTTCCTCCTCGCTCAGGCTGTCGTATCCGCTTCGTCTAACCTTGTCAAGTATGCGGTCTATCTCGTCCTGTTCAGCCTTCTTGCGGGCATTGTAGTCCCAGTCTGATTCGTTTCTTGTCCTGTCATATCCTCCGGCATTGTCCGACTTGCGGTGAGAGCGGCGCTCCCAGTTGTTCTTCAGGTTGTCGAAGAACTGCTGTCCCTTCGACCTTCCGAAAGTGCCTCCGCCCGGATTGTTGCGCCAGTATCTTATCAGCAGCCATCCGAAGAGCATGCCACCGAGGTGGGCGAAATGAGCCACGCTGCTGTTTGACGTGCCGAGAGCCGACAACAGCTCAACAACGATGTAGATGCATACAAACCACTTGGCCTTTATCGGCAGCGGAAGCGGGAATATGAACAGACGCTCCTCAGGAAACAGCATGCCGAAAGCAAGCAGCACACCGTAAATGGCACCAGACGCGCCTACTGTTGTCCAAAGATTGAGAATGGCCGAGCTGTTATGCGCCACTGCCATTATATCGCCGAAGCCAAAGCCCGGTATCTGGTCGCTGGCAAGCATGTAGAACTCGCCAAACTGTGTTATCAGCTGTATAAGTCCGGCACCGACTCCGCAGACCATATAATAGAAGAGAAACTTCTTAGGCCCCCACACATTCTCAACCACGCAGCCGAACATCCACAGGGCAAACATGTTGAAGAACAGATGCGTGAATCCGGCATGCATGAACATATAAGTGAAGAGCTGATATATCTGGAAATCGCGCGCAAGGAAGAAGTGAAGTCCAAACACGCTGTTCAAGTCGACGCCCTGACGGCCGAACACCCATGTGGCGGCGAACATAAGCACATTGATAATCAGCAAATTCTTTGTAATAGCAGGTATTCTGAACATACTCAAAATAATTTTTCTAGCATAATAAACGTCGGCAAAAATACTAAAAATATCTGTTATATAGCATAAAGCAGGGCATATACCAACTTTTTTTCATTAAATTCTTCACTTTTTTTTATTTTTTGTTTGACAAATAAAATGATTAGGCTATATTTGCGATAAAAATAGGTTGGGATAATTTTATACTCTAATATTTTAATAACAATTTTAATTATGAACAAAACAGAACTTATTGAAAAAATAGCTGCTGGCTCAGGTTTGTCAAAAGCTGATTCAAAGAAAGCACTCGACGCAACCGTTGCAGCCATCAAAGATGCTCTCGTAGCAGGAGATAAAGTTGCACTTGTTGGCTTTGGAACATTCAGCGTTAACGAGCGCCCGGCTCGCGAGGGTATCAATCCTTCTACAAAGGAGAAGATACAGATTGCTGCTAAGAAGGCTGCGAAATTCAAGGCCGGAGCAGAATTAACTGATGCTTTGAACTAAATAAAAGCTTCGAAAATACATAAGCCTGTATCCATGCGGATGCAGGCTTTTTTGTTTATCCCCACCGGCAGATTAGCTGAAGCATGTCAGCACCGCCATTTATGAGAAAACGGCAAGCAAACATACAGGATTTTCTCTTTAAGCGAGAATATTCAGCCCGCCAGCACGAGCAGCAGGCAGACCGCCCCGACATACAGCAGGTCCGGCCCGTCCAGGCAGACGGCGATAAACAGCGGCACTGCCGACAGGATGCACAGCACCGTGCCCACGACCTTTCCGCGCGTGTGGCGCGGTGCGAATGCCGCCCGGCGCTCGCGCACCATACCGGTCACGCCGCAGGCCGTCTCAAACGGTTCGCTCTCCAGAAAGGCATATGCTTTCACCTGCGCGGCGCACGTGATGAACACCGCCGCCGCGACCGCCACGAGCACCAGCAGCACGCACAGGCCAATGCCCGCGGCCGCATTTTCCGAGAGGGCAGCACCCGGCCGGTCACTGAGCGCGGCGAGCAAAAGCAGCGCTGCCGGCGAGAGTACGCACAGCAGCGTCGCCAGCGCGAGCTTCGGCGCGGCCGCCTGCCGCAGCGCCAGATAGTCCGCCGCCTGCTCCATGGTCACGCGGCGCAGCGGCGCATCCGACTCGGCCGGGGCCGGTTCCGGCTCGCCGAGCTCTTCTTTTAATAAGTAATCGGTCGTGACGCCGAACAGGCGGCTCATCTGCACGACCTTCTGCATATCGGGCACGGACTGCGCGCCCTCCCATTTCGACACCGACTGGCGCGACACGCCCAGCTGTGCCGCCAGCTCCTCCTGTGACCAGCCGGCGCGCTTGCGCAGGGTCACGATCTTATCTGCCAATAGCATAAGCGGCTTCCTCCCGTATTGTTTTTCCGTTTCCGGCTGAGGACAGGATACCAGATTGGCCGGTTGCGCACCACCAAGGCGACTGTCAAATGTGTCAACCGGCAGTTGCGGGGGTATGATTTCAGCAATTTCAGCATATCGTGCCGCCGCGCAGCTGTCAAGCCGAACGGCGAAAACCTTTCAGGCACTGTAAGTGGATTTTCCGCGCCGGGTGTTGTACCATGGCAGCAGAAAGCAAAGGAGGTACATGCAATGGAACCCATTCTCGAAATTGCAGCCCTGAAAAAATATTACGGCAAGGAGCCGAATCTGACCCGTGCGCTCGACGGCATCTCGTTTCAGGTCATGCCGGGCGAGTTTCTCGGCATCATGGGCAGCAGCGGCTCGGGCAAATCGACGCTGCTCAACTGCATTGCGACCGTCATCGCACCGACCGGCGGCGCCGTCGCCCTGCACGACAAGTGCATCACGACGCTGCACGGCAAGGCGCTCGCCGACTACCGCGGCAAGGAGATCGGCTACCTGTTTCAGAACTTTGAGCTCATCGACAACCTCACCGGTCGGGAGAACATTCTCCTGCCGCTGGCGCTGCACGGCGTGTCCGAGGGCGAGAGCCGCGAGCGGCTGACAAAGCTCGCAGACTATCTGGAAGTGACGGACGTGCTCGACAAGTTCCCGGCGCAGATGTCCGGCGGGCAAAAGCAGCGCATCGCGGCGGCGCGCGCGCTCATCCTCGACCCCGAGATCGTGCTGGCCGACGAGCCGACCGGCGCGCTCGACTCGAAAAACGCCCGCGCGCTCATGGAAAAGCTCTCCGGCCTGAACGCGGACGCCGGCACGACCATCCTCATGGTGACGCACGACTGCAACGCCGCAAGCTACTGCAAGCGCATCCTCTTCATTCAGGACGGCGTGCTCTTTCACGAGCTGCGGCGCGACGTGCCGGACGAGACGCAGCAGGCATTTTACGGGCGCATCCTGTCCGTGATGGCGCAGCTGGGAGGGGGCAGTGCCAATGTTCTCTGAACTTGTCAAGCGCAACAGCCGCCGCAGCCGCCGGGAAAACGGGCTGTTTTTCACATCCTTGCTCATCTCGATCGTCGCGTTTTACATCATCCTCTCCCTGTCGCATCAGGACGTGATGGTGTTCCTCCAGCGCATGGAGAGCAGCGCCGTAGACCGGCTGCTGACGCTCGTCCCGGTGCTGTACGGGCTGACGCTGTTCATTTTGTTCTTTCTCGTATACTACGCCAACCGCTTTCAGCTCGCACGGCGGCGGCACGAATTCGGCGTGTACCTCATGCTGGGCATGCAGCGGCGCAAGCTCTTCGGCATGCTGCTGGCGGAGGATCTGCGCTCCAGCCTCATTGCGCTGGCCATCGGCCTGCCGGCGGCGGTGCTCATTTCGGAGGTCATCAGCCTCGTCACGGCGCGGCTCGTCGGGCTCGGCATCGTGGGGCACCGGTTCACGCTCTCCTTGTCCGCCATCGGGTGGACGGCCGTGGGCTTTCTTGCGATCAAGCTGCTGGCCTCGCTCATCCTCAGCGGGAAGATCGTGCGCGAAGAGATCGGCGCGCTGCTCACAGAGACGCCCGAGGGCACGAAAAAGCAGCGTCCCGCCGTCGTTTACGCTGCGGCGCTCGTGCTGGGCATCGCGCTGCTCGCCGGTGCGTATACGTTTGCCATCCGCGGGTACGCGTGGAGCGGCCTGCGCTACATGGCGGGCACGCTCACGCTCGGCGTGGCGGGCACACTGCTGCTGTTTTACGGGCTGCGCGTCATCATCGACCGGCTCGCCCTGCGCGGCGGCGCAGGCAGGCTGCGGGTGTTTAACTTCCGGCAGGTCGAGGAGACGGTCATCCACCGCTCGGGGACGCTGGCAATCAGCTCCCTGCTCATCCTTGCGGCGCTGTGCTGCTTCGGCGCGGGCGTAGCGACCGCGCGCTCCTCCAGAGCCGAGACGCACACGCTCGACTATACCTTCCCCACCGACAGCAAAAGCGCCGACGCCGTGCGCGAAACGCTGACGGCGCACGGGCTCGACAGCGCTTTTTCCGACCTCTTCGAGATGCGCATCGGCCGCGTGCGCACGAGCACGGACTACCAAAACACCGTGGAATTCCCCGCCTTGCAGCGCACCATCGATGCCATGCCCGTCTCCGACGAGCGGCAGCAGCTGCAATACATGCTGGAGGCCGTGGGCTACCCGCACCTCATCGCGCTCAGCGGCTACAACCGTCTGCTGGCCGCGGCCGGTCTGCCGGAGCTGACGCTTGCGCCCGACGAGGCCGCCGTCTACTGCGACAGCGAGGTGTCATCGGCGGAAAACACGGCGCTGCTTGACCGCCTGATCACGGACGGCGCTGCCGTCACGATCGACGGTGCGCCGTTCACGCTCACGGGGCAGGTGCAGTCGGTGAGCGTCGTGACCGACCGCTCGATCACGATATCGTTTGCGCTCATCGTGCCGGATGCGGTGTTTGACCATTACACGCAGGGCGACTATGACATCTACCTCGACGCTGTGCTCGCCCCGTCCGTGACGGAGGGCAAGAGTCTCATGCGCGCCATTGCGGACATGAACGAGCAGCTTGACCCGCTCGGGCTGGAATACGAAAGTTATCTGCAGAACCTCGGCCGGGAGCTGTTTTACATCGTCGCGGCGAGCTACCTAACGATTTATCTCGCCATCATCTTCCTCGTCGTGGCCAACACCATCATCGGCGTGCAGTTTCTCATGGGCCAGCAGAAGGCCGCGCGCCGCTACCGGACACTCGTGCGCCTCGGCGCAGAGCACGACACACTCTGCCGCGCAGCAAAGGCGCAGATCAACTGGTACTTCGGGCTGCCGGTCGGCGTGGCGGCGGTCAGCAGCCTGTTTGGCGTGCGCGCGCTCTTTTCCGGCATCCTCTCTGCCAGCGCACAGAGCGGCATGACGGAAATGATGATCACCGCCGGCGCTATGATTTTGCTGCTGTGTGTGGTAGAATGGATCTACATGGCGGCCGTCAAGCGCTCCAGCAGCAAATACCTGCTGACCCTGATGGCGCCGGAACGCGAAGAATAACGCAGAAAGGGGGCGGCGCGATGAAGCACATCGCCGTCGTGGAAGATGAGGCGCTCATGCGCGAGGAACTTGCGGATATGCTGCGCCGCGCAGACTACGCCGTCACGGAGATCACGGACTTTGCGGACGTGACCGGGCAGCTGCTCGCGCTCGCCCCCGATCTGGTGCTGCTGGACCTGAATCTGCCGGAGGTGAGCGGCTTTCAGATCTGCCGCGACATCAAGCGGCGCAGCACCCTGCCGGTGCTTGTGCTGACCTCACGCGACCAGCTGCGTGACGAGGTGCACGCGCTCGAGCTCGGCGCGGACGAATACCTCACCAAGCCCTATC
>OLSN01002349.1_pt1 | contig 14009 bp, 10 predicted proteins | sample 1672411 | NCBI WGS metagenome assembly OLSN01 (sample SAMEA3136683, study PRJEB25190) | human gut metagenome | biome: human gut; feature: human-associated habitat; material: faeces | place: Austria | collected 2013
GGAAATTGCCCGGTTATCGGGAGGGATATTTCCTCTTACAACGCGCACTTGCCGCGCTTGAGGTACTGGCCCTTTACGTCGTGGACAACGCCGTGCTCCACCGCCGGAGCGCCCCGCAGGTACACGGCGGCGATGCTGCCGGAGGTACGGAACCCCTCGAAGGGGGTATAGTCGCAGCGGGACACCATGTCGGCGGCGCGGAGGGTGTGATCCGCCGCCGGGTCGTACACCACGATGTCGGCGTCCGCGCCGGGGGCGATGCAGCCCTTCCGGGGATAGAGGCCGTAGAGCCTGGCGGGATTCTCGCTGAGGGCGCGGCAGAAGGTGGGCAGGTCGATACGGCCCGCCGCCACGCCGGTGGTATACACCACCTCGCCACGGGTCTCCACGCCGGGAAGGCCGCCGGGAATGGTGGTGAAGTCTCCCTGGCCCGCCAGCTTCTGCTGCGTGGTGAAGGAGCAGTGGTCGGTGGACACGGTGTTGACCCGGCCCTCACGCAGGCCATCCCACAGCGCGTCCTGATCCGCCTTTTTGCGGATGGGAGGCGAGCACACGAACTTGGCAGAGGACAGCCAGTCCTCCTGGTAATACACGCTGTCATCCAGGGCCAGATACTGGGGGCAGGTCTCGGAATACACCGTCTGGCCACGGCCGCGGGCCTGGTCGATCTCGGCCAGCGCCGCGGCGTTGGTGGTATGGACGATCACCACGGGCGCCTCCGCCGCCTGGGCGATCCGCAGGATGCGGCCCACGGCCTCCGCCTCCAGATAGTCGGGGCGGGTCTGGGGATGGCAGGCGACGGTGTTCTCGCCCTTGGCCTTCTTCTCGGCCACCAGCGCGTCGATGACACCGCTGTTCTCGCAGTGGACGCCGCAGATGCCGCCCCGGGCCTTCAGCGCCTTCAGGGCCCGGTACAGGTCGCCGTCCGGCAGCATCATGGCGGGATAGGTCATGTACATCTTGAAGGAGGTGATGCCGGCGGCGAACATGTCGTCCAGCTCCCCCTCGATGCCCGCGTTCCAGTCGTCGATGGTCATGTGGAAGCCGTAGTCACAGTGGCAGTCCGCCGCCTTCCTGTGCCAGAGGTCGAGGCCGTAGGCCAGGGTCTCACCCTTGTTGGGACAGGCAAAGTCGATGACGGTGGTGGTGCCGCCGCGCAGGGCGGAGCGGCTGCCGCTCTCGAAATCGTCGGCGGTGGTGGTGCTGCACACGTCCAGGTCGAAGTGGGTATGGGCATCGATGAAGCCCGGCAGCAGCAGCTTGCCGGTCACGTCCACCACCTGGGCGTCAGGCGCGTCGATATGGGGCGCCACGGCGGCGATCTTCTCGCCGTCCACCAGCACGTCGGCCGCCACGACGGCGCTGCCGCTGACCACGCGGCCGCCGGTAAAGAGTCGTTTCATCGGAAAGTACCTCCTCAAATTATCATTTTTGTCCATTATAGCACCAGGTCTCCGGCATGGATACAAAAATTTTTTGTTTTTTGAAAAAATCCCGTTGAAAAAAGAGAGTATCCGAAAGTTATCCCGTATAATAGAATGAGGCAAAATTTTGGCCCGGTGCGGAAAGGAGGCCACGCCATGTTTCCCCAGACATTTCTGGACGAGCTGATCGCCCGCAACGACATCGTGGACGTGGTGGGCTCCTATGTGACGCTGACGCCAAAGGGCGGCAGCTATTGGGGCTGCTGTCCCTTCCACAATGAAAAGACGCCCTCCTTCCACGTTTTGCAGGACAAGCAGTTCTATCACTGCTTCGGCTGCAAGAAGGGCGGCGGCGTCATCAATTTCATCATGGAGATCGAGAACCTGTCCTATCCCGACGCCATCCGCTTTCTGGCCAAGCGGGTCAATATGGAGGTGCCGGAGGATCGGGAATCCGCCGACGCCGACCGATTGCGCAAGCGGCTGCTGGCGCTGAACCGGGACGCCGCCCGGTGGTATTACGGCGTGCTGCAAAGCCCCGACGGCGCGGCGGTACGGGCGTATCTGGACAAGCGGGCCATCTCGCGGAGGATTGCCGTGCGCTTCGGCATGGGCGCGTCCATGGATAGCTGGGACGCGCTGCTGCGGGCCATGACCGCCCAGGGCTATACCAAGCAGGAGCTGCTGGCGGCGGGGCTGATCGTGGCCAACAAGAGCGGCGGCTTTTACGACAAATTCCGCAACCGGCTGATGCTGCCGGTCATCGACGTGCGGGGCGACGTGGTGGGCTTCGGCAGCCGTGTCATCGACAAGTCCGAGCCCAAGTACATGAACAGCACCGAGACGCCGGTATACAGCAAGCGCCGGGTGCTGTACGGGTTGAATCTGGCGAAAAAGACCAAGCGGCCCAACATGATCCTGTGCGAGGGAAACCTTGACGTGGTGACGCTGCACCAGGCGGGCTTTGACAACGCCGTGGCCTCCATGGGCACGGCGCTGACCACCGAGCAAATTCGGCTGCTGGGCCGGTACACCAAGGAGCTGGTGCTGTGCTACGACAACGACAACGCCGGTCAGCTGGCCACCCAGCGGGCGCTGGAGCTGCTGAACAACACCGAGTTCACCGTCCGGGTGCTGAAGCTGCCCCGGCGGCTGGTGGACGGGGAATATGTGAAGCAGGACGCCGACGATTTCATCAAGTTCCAGGGCGCGCCCGCCTTCGAGCGATTGCTGTCCGGCAGCGAGAACGGGGTGGAGTTCCGCATGTCCCAGGTGGCCGCCAAGTACGACCTGCGCAGCGACCAGGGCCGCATCGAGTATACCGCCGAAATCAGCCAGGTGCTCTCGGAGCTGGACAACGCCGTGGAGCGGGAGGTGTACGCCAATCGGGCCGCCGAGGCCGCCGGGCTCTCACCCGACGCCATGCGGCAGGAGGTGGAGCGGGCCGCCCGCAAGCGCCGGTACAGCGCCCGGAAAAAGCGGGAGCGGCAGGAGCTGAACCCCGCCCTGACCGTGCAGCCGGCAGCCCGTGGCAGCCGCTACGCCAATCTCCGCAGCGCCATGGCGGAGGAGGGCGTGATCCGGCTGCTGCACCTTGACCCCACGCTGTTCGGCGACGCCATGCCCCTGCGGCCGGAGGAGTTCTCCTCGCCGCTGCTGGGCAAGATCTACGGCGCCATGTGGCCCCGGCGGTACGACCGCACCGGGCTATCCGGCCTGACGGGGGAGCTGTCCGGCGAGGAGATGAGCCACCTGACCACGCTGCTGCAAAAACCGGAATCCACCGCCAACGCGCCCCAGGCGCTGGCGGACTACATACGGGTGATCCGCGAGGAGCAGGCCAAACGGGATGCTTCCGGGCTGGATCCCCTGCTGTTGGCACAGGAGACATTCAAAGACAAGAAACGATATGGAGGAAAGCGCACATGAGTGACAAGACCTATACCAAGCAGGAGATGGAGGAGATGGCCAACGCCCTGCTGGCCGAGGATGACAAGAAGAAAAAGACCGCCGCTCCCAAGGCGGACGCCAAGCCGGAAAAGGCCGAACCCAAGGCCGCCAAGGCGGATGCGAAGGCCGAGGCTGCCGAGGGCGACGCCAAGAGCAAGGACAAGGGCAAGCTGGACGACAAGACCATCGCCTCTCTGCCCGCCGCGGCGCTGATCATGGCCAACGAAAAGCTCCGCGACATGCTGGCCAAGGGTAAGAAGAAGGGCAAGCTGGACGCCAACGAGGTCAGCGACGTGCTGGACGAGATGGATCTGGAGAGCGAGCAGATGGACCGCATCTACGACTCTCTGGAGGCGCTGGGCATTGAGGTCGGCACCGAGGACTTCCTGTCCAACGTCGACGACGACATCGAGCCGCCTCTGGAGGAGATCGCCGAGATCGAGGAGGAGGAGCTGGTCGACCCCAACACGCTGGTGGACAGCTTCAACATCGACGATCCGGTGCGCATGTATCTGAAGGAGATCGGCCGGGTGCCGCTGCTGAGCGCCGACGAGGAGGTGGTGCTGGCCACCGCCATGTCCGCTGGACGCGCCGCCCAGAAGCGCATCGACGAGGCCGCCGAAAACGGCGAGACCATCCCCGACGATGAGCTGGCCCAGCTGAAGAAGGACATCAAGGAGGGCAGCAAGGCCAAGCAGAAGCTGGCCGAGGCCAACCTCCGTCTGGTGGTGTCCATCGCCAAGCGGTATGTGGGCCGCGGCATGCTGTTCCTGGATCTGATCCAGGAGGGCAACCTGGGCCTCATCAAGGCGGTGGAGAAGTTCGACTACACCAAGGGCTATAAGTTCTCCACCTACGCCACCTGGTGGATCCGCCAGGCCATTACCCGCGCCATCGCCGACCAGGCCCGCACCATCCGCATCCCCGTACATATGGTGGAGACCATCAACAAGGTCATCCGGGTCAGCCGCCAGCTGCTGCAGCAGCTGGGCCACGATCCCTCGCCCGAGGAGATCTCCGCCGAGATGGGCATGCCCGTGGACAAGGTGCGGGAGATTTTGAAGATCGCACAGGAGCCCGTGTCCCTGGAGACGCCCATCGGTGAGGAGGAGGACAGCCATCTGGGCGACTTCATCCCCGACGAGGGCGCGTCCGAGCCCAGCGAGGCCGCCAGCTTCACGCTGCTGAAGGAGCAGTTGGTGGACGTGCTGAGCACCCTGACCCCCCGTGAGGAGAAGGTGCTGAAGCTGCGCTTCGGCATCGAGGACGGCCGCACCCGCACCCTGGAGGAGGTGGGCAAGGAGTTCAACGTCACCCGTGAGCGTATCCGCCAGATCGAGGCCAAGGCCCTGCGTAAGCTGCGGCACCCCTCCCGCAGCAAGAAGCTCAAGGACTTCCTAAACTGAGGCGAACCATGAAGCGGGTAGTTCTGGCGCTGCTGGCGGTGCTGCTGCTGGCGCCGTCCCTGGCTTGGGGCGACGACAGCCGGCACTATGAATTCCGCCTTGCCGCCAACGGAGAGGCGACGTACCATGCCGCCGCCGGCGATACCGTAACGGTATCGCTTACCCTGTGCCGGACCACCGGCACAGGGCCGATGTTCGCCATGCAGGACGAGATATGCTTCGATCCTGCCTTCTTCGCCTATCAGCCTGATGGCACCCTGCTCCGCGAGGGCGTCAAGACGACGCTGGTCACGCTGCGTGATGGCCGTCAGGCGGTCTACATGAATTACGTAGACTTTGGCGGCGGCGCGGACTGGGCGGATGAGACGGTCGTCGGCTCCTTTCAGCTGAAGGTCCTGGCCGACGGCGGTGCGTCCGCCATAACCGGCAGCCATTACCTGGTGTCCACCGAGGACGGCATGGGCCGCTATGCCGCCGCTGCCCGGGACGTCACGGTGGTGGTGTCAGAGCAGTGCCGCGTGACCTTCCAAAGTAACGGCGGCAGCGGCGTAGCGCCGGCGGAGGTGCTCCGTGGAACGCCCCTGACGCCGCCGCAGGCGCCCACCCGCTCGGGCTATCGCTTCACCGGCTGGTACAGTGACTACGACCTGACCCGCCCCTGGGATTTCAATGCGCCGGTCACGGCGGATATGACGCTGTATGCCGCCTGGCAGCCTCTGCCGGCCGCCGCGCCCTCCGTCGGTCCGTGGGCATGGCTTATTGTTGGCGCTTCCATTTCGGCACTGACCGTTTTAGCCCTCCGCCGACGCCGCCGCAGTTAGATCGCAAAAAGGCAAAACAAAACCGCCCGTCCGGGCGGTTTTATTTTGCCCTGCGCTGGTCAGGGCCGTTCACCGACAGCGCGCCCCGGCGCGCCGCCTGCAAAACAGGCGAAAAATTCGGCGTTTCAGGGGGAAGCCGTTGCAATACGGCATTAAGATGCTATAATAAGGCTGGTATGATAGGAACGGAGGTCTCAGCCATGATCGAGAAGGAAGCCTTTATCGCGGCGCTGCTGCCGATCTGCGACACCGTATGTGAATATGACAGGACCCGGGGAAAGCTGCGGGTCCGGAAAACCGACCTGGCCAGTGGGCTGGAGGATAAATGGTACACCGTAGAGGAGCTGCGTGACATCTTTCGGGATAACGGCGGTGTGTCGGCGGAAAAAAGCGTGTGGATGCGCTATCTCAGCAGCGAAAACCTGCGGAGCTTTTTCTACGAAAAGGAGCGAAACGAGAGCTTTCGCCTGCGGTTCCGGCAGGGCAGTGTGGGCTGCCGGCAGTATGACATCCGCATCGACCGGATCAGCGACTATGTGCTGGTCATCTCCGGGCGGGACACCCAGGAGCAGGAGATAGACGCGCTGACCGGCGCGCTGAGCCGCAACCATTACCAGCGGGATATGAGCAATGAGATATACCGCGGCGGTGTAGCGCTCATCGATATGGACGATCTGAAGCTGTATAACGACATAAATGGCCATCAGGTGGGCGACAACGCGCTGCGGGTGCTGGCGGATACCATCTATGAGGTAGTAGGCTGCAGCGGCTCGCTGGTGCGCTACGGCGGCGATGAGTTTTTGCTGCTGCTGCCGGGCGTGGAGCAGGCGGCCTTTGCCACCGTGCTGGGAGACATTCAGCGGCGGCTGCGGACAGTGAGCATACCGGGCTGCGAGGGCTGCCAGCATATCACCATCAGCGTGGGCTGCGTCATGGCGCAGCAGGAGACGATCGCCCAGGCGGTGCAGCGGGCGGACCGGCTGATGTACCGGGCCAAGCGAAGAAAGGACGCCGTGGTCACCGAGGATACCCCCGTGGAGGAGGGAGAGGAGATCAAGCCGCATATTCTTGTGGTGGACGATGCGGCTATAAACCGCGCGATACTGCGGGAGATGCTGGCGGAGGATTTCGACGTGCTGGAGGCGGAGGACGGCCGGGAGTGTATGGCGCAGCTGGAGACCTACGGCGCGGATATCTCACTGGTGCTGCTGGACATGGTCATGCCGGAGCTGGACGGCCTGCAGGTGCTGGAGGAGATGAATAAGCGGGGGTTTATCGAGGATATCCCGGTCATTATCATCACGGCGGACGGCTCAGAAGAAAAGGTGCGGCAGGCCTACGACATGGGCGTGGCGGACTACATAGAACGGCCCTTTGATATCCGTATCGTGCGGCAGCGGGTGATAAACACCGTGAAGCTGTACGCGCGGCAGCGGCGGCTGGCGGCGGTGATGACGCAGCAGCTGCGGCGGCAGGAGCACACGATGGGTATCGCGGCGGATATCCTGTCGCGGGTGATGGGCTACCGCAACGGCGAGGGCGCGGACCACGGGCGGCACGTGGAGCAGATCACGCAGCGGCTGCTGCAGAGAATGCTGGAACGCACGGATAAGTACGGCCTGACCCTGCAGGACTGCCGGCGGGCCGCCGCCGCGGCTATGTTCCACGACATCGGAAAGATGGGCGTGCCGGATGCCCTGCTGCGAAAGATCGGCCCCCTGACGCCGGAGGAGTTTGACGAGATCAAGAAGCATACCCTGATCGGCGAGGAACTGATGCGGGGCATGAAGGAGATGGAAAGCGAGCCGTTGGTGGAGGCTGCGGCGGAGATCTGCCGCTGGCATCACGAGCGGGTGGACGGCAGCGGCTATCCCGACGGGCTGAAGGGCAACGAGATACCGATGACCGTGCAGGCGGTGGGCCTGGCGGACGCCTATGACGCGCTGGTGAGCCAGCGGGTGTACAAGCCGGCGTATACCCATGCGGAGGCGTTGGCTATGATACGGCGCGGCGAGTGCGGCGCGTTCGATCCGCTGCTGGTGGACTGTCTGGAGGACATACAGAGTGCGTTGTGCCGTGAGGTATACGGCATGAGAGGTAAGGAATGAGCAGGACAAAAAGATTGCTGGCGGTGCTGCTGGCGCTGTGCGGCGCGTTGCTGTGCGGCTGCGGACAGCGGGAGACGGAAACGGAAGAGCTGCCGGTGCTGGTCATTGGCAGCGACAACTATGAGCCGTATTTCTATCTGGATGAGGATGGCGCCTATGCGGGTATCGACGTGGAGATCGCAAAAGCAGCCTGTGAGCGATTGGGGTGGACGCCGGACTTCCGGCAGATATCCTGGCAGGAGAAGGACGCCCTACTGGAGCGAGGCGACGTGGACTGCCTCTGGGGCAGCTTCTCCATGAACGGCAGAGAGGACTGCTACCGCTGGGCAGGGCCGTATATGTACAGCCGTCAGGTGGTCATAGTGCAGGCGTCCAGCGATATTTACGGTCTTGGCGACCTGAACGGCAAGCGCATCGCCGTGCAGACCTCCTCCAAGCCGGAGGAGCTGTTTCTGAAGCATCAGGTGCCCGGCGTGGAGCAGGTGGACAGCGTGTACTGCTTCGCCGACACGGTGGACGTGTTCGCCGCGCTGGACAAAAGCTACGTGGACGCCTGCGCCGGACACGAGACGGCGTACCTCACCTTCATCGCCGGGCGCGCCGGGGAATACCGGGTGCTGGAGCCGGGGCTGCTGCGGGCAGGTCTGGGCGCGGCGTTCTATAAGGACGACGGCAGCGGCAGAGCGGAGGCTCTGAACGAAATGCTGCACGAGCTGGTGGCGGACGGCACCGTGGCCGCCATTCTGGAGAGCTACGGCGTGGACGCACAGGCGGCTTTAGCGGGGTTGATCCATGGGCAATAAGTTTTCCAACAAATATATCTGGGTGCTCATGCTGGTGCTGGGCGTCTTTGTGATGGCGGTCACGGCTCTCATCGGCGGCAACAGCAGCATCCGCAACGCCCAGCAGACCGCCCAGCGGACGCTGCAATATCTGCAAAACCAGTGCATCAGCTACCGCGACATCGTCGCCGCCGACCGGCTAAAGAGCCTGGTGCGGCTGACGGAGCAGGCGCAGGAGGTGGCGGAGCGCGAGGGTATGGTGGGGCAGAACCGCTCCAACGAGGAGCTGGCGCGGTACGCCCAGCGTCAGCGCGTAACCTGCGTGCTGGTGCTGGACAAGGATCTGGAGATCGAGTTCAGCTCCGGTGCGGACATGGACTGGAGCGATTACTACACCAATGAGGCGATCCGCTCCGTCATGGACTACCCGGAAAAGATCTTCGCCCGCCGCCTGACCCGTGACGGCGCGGTATACGACATAGCAGCCGTGGCGCGCGTCGAAAATCCCGGCGTCGTCTTCTGCGTCCGCCTCCAGTCGAACACGATCATCGCCTCCTACCGTGCGTCCATCGAGAGCCTGCTGGCGGGCTACGAGACGCTGCTCAACGAGAGGATCTATACCTATATCACGGATGGGGAAAAGATCATCGGCAGCAGTGACAACGGCCAGTGGAACCTGCCGGTGGACAGCGTGCCGCTGATCACGGCGCTGGAGCAGGCGGACAGCGGCCGCTGCTTGACAAAGTTAGACTGTGGCGGTACGTTTTTCGGTATGCGAGGGATGTACCAGAAGTACAGCCTGTATGTGTTCCTGCCGGCAGACTTTGTGTTCGCGCAGACAGAGAATATGCTGATCTCCGCCTTCGGCGTGTACGCGGTGGCGGTGATGGTGGTGGTACTGCTGCTGGTCAGGCTCGGCCAGGACCGCAAACGGCGGGAGCTGGCGTACCAGAAGCAGTTGGAAAAGGAAGTAGAGCGTGCCACAGCGGCGGACCAGGCCAAGACGCACTTCCTTCGCAGCATGAGCCACGACATACGCACACCCATCAACATCATCATGGGTATGCTGGAGATCATCGGGCGGAACCCGGAGGATGTGACGCTGGTGCAGTCCTGCCGGGAGAAGGCGCAGACCGCGGCGCGGTATCTGCTGGCGCTGGTAAACGACGTACTGACACTGAATCGCCCGAAGCAGGAGGCGCTGGGAAAGACCCCCTATTGTTTGACAAGCGAGCTGCACGAGCTGCTGGATATTTCGCACGCCCAGGCGGAGAGCGCAGGCGTTGTGCTGACGGTGATGGACCTGACGCTGGAGCATGAACGATTCACAGGCGACCCGCTGTATATGCGGCAGATCTGCCAGAACATCATCGGCAACGCCATCAAATACAATCAGGACAGCGGGGCCGTGAAGGTCTCGGTCACCAAGGAGGACGGCTTTGTGGTCCTCACCGTGCAGGACACCGGCATCGGCATCCCCGCCGGGGAGACGGACCGGGTCTTTGAGCGGTTCTACCGGGTGGATAAGAGCCACTCCAAAAAGATCGGCGGCACGGGGCTGGGGCTTTCCATCGTGAAGCACGCCGCCGCCTACCACGACGCCCGCATCCAGCTGGACAGCCAGCTGGGGCACGGGACGCGGGTGCGCGTCCTGTTCCACCCCAGCCAAGAGGGGGAAGGGGTATGAGCAAAGGGTTTCCCATGCTTCCCCAGGCGGCCCGGGCGATCCGGCGCCTGCGGGCGGCCGGACACGAGGCCTGGATCGTGGGGGGCTGTGTGCGGGATGTTTTATTGGGCCGCACGCCCACGGACTATGACCTCACGACCTCGGCCCTGCCGGAGGAGACGGAGGCCGTCTTTGCCGGGGAGAAATTGATCGAAACGGGCTTACAGCACGGGACCGTGACGGTGGTGCTGGAGGGCGTGCCGCTGGAGATCACGACCTATCGGGTGGACGGCGGCTATACCGACGCCCGGCACCCGGACGGGGTGACCTTTACCCGCAGCCTGCGGGAGGACGCGGCCCGGCGGGACTTTACCATCAACGCCATGGCCTACGCCCCCGGCGAAGGCTTGCAGGATTTTTTCGGCGGGCAGGCGGATCTGTCTGCCGGGATCATCCGCGCAGTGGGGGAGGCGGACCGGCGGTTTCAGGAGGACGCCCTGCGCATCCTGCGGGCGATCCGGTTTGCTTCGGTGCTGGGGTTCGAGCTGGACCCGGAGACGGACGCTGCCGCCCGGAGAAATGCGCCGCTGCTCCAAAAAATTTCGGTCGAGCGGGTGTTTGTGGAGCTGAGCAAATTGCTCTGCGGCCCGGGGGCGGGAAACATTTTGCGGGCCTACCCGGATATTTTAGGGGTGGTGCTCCCGGAGCTGACGCCGACGGTGGGGTTTGCACAGCACAATGTGCATCACTGCTATGACGTCTACACCCACACCGCCGTGGCCGTGGACCATGTGCCGCCGGAGGTGACCCTCCGGTTGGCGGCGCTCTTTCATGATCTGGGGAAACCCGCCACGTTTTCCATGGGCGAGGACGGCCAGGGGCATTTTTATGGGCACCCGAAGGTCAGCGCGGCCCTGGCGGGACAAATTTTGCTGCGGCTCCGCGCCCCCAAGCGCCTGCGGGAGGAGGTGGTCCGCCTGGTCGAGGTCCACGACTGGCCCCTCTCCTCAGAGCCGCGCCTGATTCGACGCAGGCTCCAACAACTGGGGGAGGAGGGGTTTTTTGCGCTTCTGGCCCTCCAGAAGGGGGACGCTGCGGCCTGTTCTTTGTCAGATTGCACAAGGGAAGACGGTCGAAATGCGGTGGAAACGGCGGCAAGGACCATCTTAGCCGCCAGACCCTGCTTGTCCGTGGGCGACCTGGCCGTGAACGGGAGGGACGTTATGGCCCTGGGCTATTGCGGCCCAGGGGTTGGGGCCGCTTTGCGGCTGCTGCTGGAGCGGGTGATCGCGGAAGAAATTCCCAACGAAAAAACCGCTCTTTTGCAGTCACTTGAAGAGAAAGATGCAAAAAAGCCTGAAAAAAAGGGAAAAAAAGTCAGCTTCAAAACTTATTAAATTCACCTGCAACGATCTCGGATTGAGTATTTTGCTGAAAAAGCAAATTTTGTCTTCCCTTTTTCTGGACAGTGTGATATAATACAATCACTCAAAAGACGGGGGGCTTCGTCAAAGCGAACAAAAGACCCCGCAGAGTAAGGCTCTAGCTTATGAGATGGAAGGAGGAATGCGATGGGCCGGGAAGGAAACCGATTTGCATGAAAGAAGGAATAATTCAGCAGGTGTGCTTGCTCAAATGAAGGAAGACATTCGAGTGAGCGCCCGAACCAAAGAAGAATTCCGGCTGGTGCTACCCTGAGCCAGGCACAAGAGAGCCGGAGACCGCGTGCGAAATTTGTTGCAAAGATCACGGGTCCACCCTACTTCCCCGTGGTCGACACCGATTTCAACCAAGAAACGAGGTATAATGTATGAGTAATCAGGGAGAGAAAAAAGGCGTCAGCGCTCTCGACTTTTTCTGCATCGGGTTTGGCGCTATCGTCGGAGTCGGCTGGGCCGTCTCCATCAACAACTGGATGGTCAACTCTGGCGGTCCTGTTCCCGCAGCCGTAGGTTATTTGCTCTGCTTGCTGATCATGGTCCCCTTCGGCCTGGTCTATGCTGAGCTGGTCCCCATGCTTCCCGTCGCTGGCGGCGGTTCGGCGTTTGCTTACGCAGCGTTCGGTGAGAAGGTCTCCTTCCTCTCCGGTTGGGCGGCGTTTGGCGCGTTCGTGGCCATCATCCCGTGGGAAGCCATTCAGATCACCGACGTGCTCGGTTATCTGATCCCCGGCTTGAAGGTCGGTAAGCTTTACACCATCATGGATTCGGAAATCTATCTGTCCACCGTCATCATCGGTACGATCTTCTCCATCCTGTTGTTCCTGCTGAACAAGCGCGGCCTATCCTCCGCTGCTTCCCTCCAGAAGATCCTGTGCGTCTTCCTGGTCGGTTCCGCCATCATCGGCGCCATCGCAGCTCTGGTCAAGGGCGACACCGCCAACCTGCAGCCTCTGTATGACAACAGCCTGAAGGAAGTCACCCATAAGAGCTTCATGGGCGGTGCCTTCTCCATCATCACCGCAGCAGCCTTCTTCCTCGCTGGCTTTGAGACCATTCCTCAGGGCGTTGAGGAAGCCGGCGGCGACATCAAGAGCGTTGGTAAGACCGTCGTTCTGTCCGTTGGCCTGGCCTGCGTGTTCTACGCCATCCTGCTCTTCTGCTTCGGCGTAGGCTACAAGTGGGAAGACTTCTATCAGCTGGAGAACCCCGCAGCTGCTAACATGTTCAGAATGATCTACAGCGGCGGCGCCGGTACCTTCCTCTACTGGCTGATCACCGTCGGCGCTCTGGCCGGTCTGTTCACCACCTGGAACGGCTTCTTCACCGCCTCTGCCAACCTGCTCATGGCTATGGGCCGCTCCCGCATGATCCCCGCCTTCTTCGCCAAGCAGGATAAGAACGGCGTTGCCATCAACGGCCTGTATCTGGTTCTGATCATCTCCCTCGCCGGCCCCTTCCTCGGTGCCAACATGATCGACACCGTGACCTGCTTCTCCGCCACCGCCTTCGTGTTGTCCTGGATGATCTCCTCGCTGTCCCTGCTGCGGCTGCGGAAGACCATGCCTCACGCGAACCGTCCCTTCAAGCTGGCTACCCCCATCGCTGTGTGGGCCGGCATCGTTGGTGTCATCTTCTTCGTGGGCATGCTCATCCCGATCACGCCCTTCTACGTTGGCTCCAAGGCTCTGATCATCTTCGTGGTCTACATCGTCATCGGCATCGTTCTGCACCTCGCCTCCGGCGGCCAGAGAAATCAGCTCAGCGCCCACGAGCGTATGAAGAACATGTTCGGCAACCTGGACCTGGACGAAATGCGCAAGATGTGATAAGATATGCTTGTGCCCCACAGAAAACCAGAGGGAACCGGAAGAACCGTCTGCTTTCTGAACGCATAGCATGTACTTAAACCCCAGCGAAATTACGTTACCAAAGGAGTATCCCATGAACGAAGCATCTACGGCAGCAAACGCGATGCAGGAAGTCGCGACCAGCTCGGTCATTATGACAGAGGTTATCATTTACGCCGTGGCCAGCATTGTGATCCTTCTCCTGATGGATCTCTATGCAGCCAAGAGCATCGGCGACAAGACCTCGATGGAGTATAAGATCCTGAGGATCCCCCGTTACGTTGCACTGTTTATCATCTGCGGCTTCACCGTGGTGATTGGCATCCTGTGCATGTACAACGAGGACTTCTCCGTCACCAGATCGACCCTGACCTACTTCGGGGTGCCCTACTTCGTGGGTTTGGTATACTACCTTCTGAAGATGCTCCGCAGAGTGCGCTCGGTGCAGAAGCGCCGCCACCTGTGAGGGACATCACGACAACGGAACAAAAGCGGAAGCGCCGGAGCGATGAACCGCTACCCGACAAGAGGACAGTGAAAAAATATAAAGTTTTTCCGGTCAG
>OLSN01002351.1_pt1 | contig 13998 bp, 9 predicted proteins | sample 1672411 | NCBI WGS metagenome assembly OLSN01 (sample SAMEA3136683, study PRJEB25190) | human gut metagenome | biome: human gut; feature: human-associated habitat; material: faeces | place: Austria | collected 2013
CTGTACTTTTGCCGGAGCACGGTTGATTTCATCCGCCAGAATGAAGTTCGCAAAAATCGGTCCTTGTTTTACCACAAACTCTTCTCTCTTCTGAGAATAAATCATCGTACCGATCACATCGGCAGGCAAAAGATCGGGGGTAAACTGAATACGGCGGAACTCGCCCCCCACCGTTTTGGCAAAGGCGCGCAGCAGCATGGTTTTGCCCGTGCCCGGAGGCCCGATCAGCACAAGCCCGTGGCCTCCCTCGGCCATCTGCTCCCAATGGCGGGCGTACTCGCGCACGATGCGGAAGCCCCGCCTGTCGTCGCGCCCCAGCCCGAACTCGTGCCCGGGATCCAGGGGAAGGCAGAGCTTGTGCGAAGGCGAGCCCTCCACGGACCTGACGCGGGCCGCGGCCCTGCGCGCGGCATCAAGCCGGTCGGCCTCCTCGACCTGACACCTGCACATCACGGGCATGATCGTCGTCTGACCGCCCCAATCCACGCGCACCTGCTTCCCGGCGCCGCACTTGCCGCAGCGCAGCAGCCCGTCGTCGCCGACGAAGTCGCCCTCGTCGATCTCGCAGCTGACGGGAATCGGGTCCATGGCCGCAAGCCTGCCCGCCCTCATAGGACATCACCTGCCACGCAGGCGTACTCGGGCAGGCCGCACCTCGCACGCGGCCGCGCACCCTTTGATGGGTACGTGTTTGATAGGTCTTTACTTGATCCCTCTTTACTTAATTGCCCTGGCTTTGCCAATGCAGGCCTTTCCCGCACGGGGGCATCCTGCATTGGAAAATCCAACGCAGGCTCGTCGGACTCTGGCAGAGAGGTCCTAGCGACGGCGCGCTCGTGCACCACGTACTCGGTGCCGGCCAGGCGGCCGGAGCCGTCGCGCAGGCGCCGCCGCTCGAGGTAGCCGTGCTCCTCGAGTTCGCGCACGCCCGTGCGGATGGCGTCGACGCCCTCGCGGTTTATACGGGACAGCCCCTCGAGCGAGTAGTCCCACTCCTCGGGCAGGCTCAGCATCTGAGAGAGCAGCCCCTTGGCCTTTAGCGACAGGTCGCGGTTGCGCAAATGCTCGTTGGACATCACCGTGTAGTTGGCGTTCTTCTCGACGCGGAACACCGTCACGACGGATCGCCCCCGCGAAAGCCGCTGGGCGCCGGCGGAAGCATCGCGGCTTCCTCGGCGCGCGAGCACTCCGACGACGTCCTCAGCACCGCCCACGCCGCAAGCGCCATGGCGGCCGAGGCCGCCCCCAGTGCGTAGCCCGCGGCGAGCCACAAGAGAGCCGTTCCCATATCTGCGCCTTTCCTCGTTGGTTTTTCCCTGGGTTTCCCCAACCAAAGGGCGCGTCCGCGCAAGTTTTGGACATCGGATGGGCACAACCGGGCGAACGGGCGGCGCCGCGCCTCACCGATAGGTCCGAAAGGTGAGCGCCAACGGCCATGGGCCAAAACCGCAAAGCGGACAGCATGCCAGGTATAATCGAGCCGTAATGCAACCAACGTCTAATCAAGAAGGGGGCCCGATGGCCAAGGAACTGCAGCAGACGGAAGAAGCCTGCAGCGAAAAGGAGCCAAAGCAGCAGAAACCCAAACTCGCCATCGCCGAGCAGATCACCCACCTAAAGTCGAAGGGCGTCAAGTTCGCGATATGTGACGAGGAGGAGGCCACCTCCTTCCTGGCAGACGTATGCGACTTCTACGAGGCGACGTCCTACAGGAAGCTGTTCACCAAGCGCCAAGGTGGGAAGCACGACGGGGAGTACATAGACCTCGACTTCGCCCAGCTCAAGGCTTTCTTCGAGCTAGACCAGACGCTGCGCGAGACCCTCTTCCCTATGACGCAGCACATAGAGCACGCGTGGAAGGTAGCGCTGAAGCGAGCCGTCGCAGACCGCGACGGCGAGGACGGCTATTCCATAGTCGTGGACTATATGGGATCGCTCTCGCCGAAGGACCGGAAGTACCGCGACGGCGAGATTAAGCGGAGCTCAAGAAACCCCTACGCCCACGGCGTTTACGAGAAATACGCCGACTGCATGCCCGTATGGGCATTCCTCGAGCTGACGTCGTTCGGAACCCTCGCCGACTTCGTCCGCTTCTGCGGGAACCGCTGGGGTGACAAGTCGCTCGTGAGGGCCCATTACGACTTGAAGAAGGTCAAGTCTGTCAGGAACTGCGCGGCGCACGGCTCTTGCATTATCAACGTGTTTGCAGAGGGCGAGAACTCCAGGCACACGACGTCGGTCGACACGCTCGACGCGGTCGCAAGGGTAAGCTTGTCCAAGGCCACCAGGAAGAAATGGATGCGCAACGCGGCAGCGCAGGAGATAGCCATCACGCTCGTCCGCTACTCCAAGGACGTCCGTGACGCCGAATCGAGGGAAAAGGCTGAAAGATGGTTGAAGGGATTCTTCGACGAGGTACGGCAGGACGCCGATCTCCTGCCGCAGACCGGCCCCGACGCGACCTCCGCGGCTGCGTTTAATTTCATGGAGGCCTTGACAAAGAGTCTCGGACTGATAAAGTGAGCTGCAGATCAAAAAACCCTAGGGTTTTGGGGGCGGGATGGTGAGAGCCAAACTGCCCCATTTTTTTCACCGAACCACCCACCTGTATCGATTATATCTCGTTCAAACATTTCTCGCCGAATCGGCTATGTCGGCGCCTCGTTGAGGTGGGGTTCGAGCCAGAAGGCCTTTCTACCCTTCCATCCCATATCAGAGCGTAAGTTCTTTTTCTGCACCAAGACCCTCGCCCCGCTCGAATGCCACAGCAGTTCTACCGCATGGGAGGCAACGGCTAGCGCCGTCCAGTGGATTGACCAGTAAGTTGACCAGTAGATTTCACTGTTCTACCAGTTCGTCGCGCTGGTAACGATGTTTACGAGACCAGTGGATTGACCAGTAGACTGACCAGTGCGACACACATGGGAGAAGCATTGCGAAAGCGTCCGCGCATGTTTTAGACATCGGATGGGCGCAAACGGGCGGGCGGCGCTGCGCCGGCCCGTCGGCAAAGGGAATACTGGAGAAAAACAGGGATGGTCGAAAGTGCGCACCGGCGCTATCGCTCCACAATCGTCCCGCAACGATTGAAAGGGGCAATAATGGGCACGACATCAGCGACCATCAGGGTCGAGGAGTCCATAAAGCGCGCCGTGTGCGCCATCGCCTAAGATTTCGGCTTCGACATCTCGTCCATCGCCCGCGCCTTCTACAAGCAAATCGAGCGGGGGGTGTTCCTATAGTTTTGTCAACGATTTTCTCCGTTGAGCGACCTAGATTCTCTCCATGCTGGCGCCAGCCCATCGGCGCGGCAGCTCTCTTCAATTTCTGCGGGGCTAGGCCGCGTAGGGGCCTTGTCCCGCATGACCGCGTAGATAACCTTCAGCCTCTTCCTCGCCACGGCCTTGAGGGCCTCTCCGTGGCACATGCCGCGGGCGCGGCACGACCGATAGTACTCCCCGAACCTCCCCTTGGACCTCACCAGCGAGTTGCATGAGAAGATCAGCAGGTTCTTCAGCCTCTTGTTCCCCTGCCTCGACGCCGTCACCGACGATATCGACGTGCCGGACTGGCGGTTGCGCGGCGCCACTCCGCAGTAGGAAGCCAGGTGGTCATGGTCGGGGAACGCCGAGATGTCGATGGCTATCGCGAGCTCCGAGGCCGTTCGGGGTCCGATCCCCGGCACGGTCATCAGGCACGCGTAGGTGCCGTCCTCCTCGAGCAGCCCGGCTATCTCGCGGTCGAGCCTCGCAACTTCGGACATGGCCTCCGATATGCGGCGTGCGAGCATGCTTACCTGGGGGTTCTCGGCTTTGACCATGACCTCGGCCGGTCGCGTCGACGAGGCCACCGCATCCCACGCCGCCGCCATCGCGGACCTGTCGGCGCCGCGCGTGAGCGCCCCGAACGCCGCCCTCCCCGCGTCGACGATGCCCCAGGGGCCTCCCAGGCGCTCCAGGACGCGGAGCCACCTGGCGTCCGACGGGTCGACGAGAGCCTCGAACGCGGGGCAGGATTCCAGGAGTATCGAGCGGAGCCTGTTCTTGTCTCGAGTGCCGCACGTCACCAGGTGGTCGCGCTGCGACGCCAGCGACCTCGCCGCCTCCAGCGCCTCATCGCGCTCGGGCACCGGCAGCAGCGCGTCGGGCACGCCCATGGCCGTCCTGGCGATCACGTGCGCGTCGCGCTCGTCGGTCTTGGCGTCGCCCGAGAATAGCCTCGACGCCTGGTGCGCCGCGATGCCGGGCAGGTACGCCACGGGCAGGCCGGTCGCCCTGGCCCTCACTATGGGCAGCGCCCCGATGTTGCGCACCTGGTCGACGACCACGAGCGTCGAGGCGTCGACCTGCGAGAACAGGTCGTCGAGCGCTCGCTCCGTGTTTTCCACGGGCCGGTTGACAGCGACCTCGCCGTCGGGCGTGAGCAGGCAGGCCCAGTGGGACGCCTTGCCGACGTCGAGGCCGAGGACGGCCCCTCTCGCCTCCGATGCGGTCAGGTGCATGGTATCCTCCAATCGTCGGTCGATCGGAAGCCGTTTCCCACGACACCCACATTACCTGGCCGTGACCCGGCCGTCGCAGGAGGGTCCGGCAGTTTCCTATCAGTCGTCTGAAACGGCGGCGCCCGCGTCGGCAACACCCCCCGAGCCCTCTACGGGGCAGGGGCAGAAGGCCGTCCGCGGGCGCCCGATCGGCGGCCCTGTCGGGCTTGCTTGGATCGTATCCGACTCCCGCTTTCGCAATCAACGGGCAATCGAATAGCTCATTTCAAACTGTAATGGGTAGGTTCGAGCACGCGGACTCCAGAAACTCGTCAAGGACACCGAACTGGGAACTCGGTTGCGAGTTAATCTGGTTAACTGGGCTAAAGAGGCCTACGAGGTTTTTGGCGAACTGCTCGGTTATGGCGCGCACGGAGTCCTGGATCAGTGTGAGGCCTTTGAGGTGCGGGGCGCTTGCGGCCCAGATGGCATCCGACATACCAGGAGGAAGATTCACCATGGGGCCAGGGCAGGCGGCGGCTTTGGCAAGCTTGTAATCGCTAGACCCTGAGCAAACACCGCTCTGTTGTTCATCAGACAAAGTTAACTCCTAACACACGACATTCGAACGAGCCAAGCTCAGAAAAACAAAGAGGCTCCGAAGATGATACTCCGGAGTCCCGAAACGCTTGTGCCACGCGATTATTCAAAGGACTCGAAAAACCTCTGACATGCCACTGCTTGCGCAAGGGCAAAAGCCGAGCCTATTGCAAGTTGTATTGTTTGAGAAACGAGTTCGTAGCACCTTCAGCCGCCGCCGTAATGATTTCGGAAGACATCGTCTCAACGGTCTCGACAACAAGAGTCAGCCCCCTGCCCCCTGGCCGCCTTCTAAATCTGACCCCACCTCGAATCGTCCCGAATCCTGTCGAGGAAGTCATGGCCTTCCTAGGTCAGCGAGCCGACGCCGAAAGTCCAAACGCCATTGTCCGCATATTGGACGCTGCAGTTACTAAGATAAGGTCCTATATTTCGCTGGTCGCTTGCATGGCTGCGACACGAAATAATCCGATGGCCTCTTCTATTGCATTGGGGTTCATCTCCTTGAGCTCGCCACTGGCGCGCATCTCCCTAATTTCTTTCGAAAGATCATCAATAGCGCAATCCAAGGAATTCGATATCCGAATCGATATCTCACGGTAAAGCGTAGAAAGACGCTCCGTTCCTTTATTTTCTTGCGAGTAGAATCGGCATCTTCCGTTCCACCTTGGCAACCTGCCATTTTCATTTGAATCCGGCAGGAGGAAGAAACGCTCTTTTACGATGCCATTCTCGAGGGCAATGTAGCAGGTCGCTGAGTTTTCGAAAGCTCTGTTATGAACGATTTCGTTTCTTATGTCTTCCAAGTACAAGACTTCGGGAAAGTCGTTGCATATATGGCCTTCGTCACCAGAGTGCGGACCCTTTGACCTGAATGCTGAATATAGGGCCGACTTGTCTGATTGAATTTTCTTGAAGGATTCGAATCGATCGGGAATCCGGTTCAGTTCAAATAGCAGATGGCTGAGAATATCCAATGAAGAATACAACCTAATTACGAACGACTCCACTTCTCTCATCATTGAGTGAGACTTCGGAGAGGAGACCTTGAATACTCCGTTCGAGATGCCTCCAATGGGCTCGATTTCCCCTAGCGCGCAGAATACCATCCTCAGTGAGCCTACGGCCTGATCGTACGTTTCGCCAAAGCTTTCGGTTAAATACCTTAGATCATCTAGATAGATGAGCCTTCGCGCCTCCTCGAATGAGAAGCGTTTGGCGTAATCAGCAAACGAATTCCTATCGAAAGTCATTTCGGGACTGAAGCCGCCCTTTGATATTGCAATCGGGCAGAAGCGTATGATGGAATAGTATGTCGATTGGTTTCCGAACAATCTTTCGATGATGAGATTGTCGAGATCAATCAATCTTGAATGGATTTGCTCCTGAATGCTGTCAAAGGAATCATATAAAAGGTCTTGCGTCGGTAAGCTGTACACAAAGAAGCCATCAGGTTCATCGTCTAGAGTTCCCTTTGATACTGTTCCTAGTTCAGAATAGTATGTAATTAATGGCCTATCTTTCGTATTAGAGAGCTTGCTGGCGTTCAATTTCATGACTTATTCTCCTCGTGTGAATATGCGATTGCTGGGAGAAAGATAGTGTAATGAGTTTTTGCGCGTTTCCGTACCGCGAATATTGGCTGCAGTACCAGCGGAGGTTACCACTCAGGATACCGGCGGAAGTGGTCAAATACGCGCTGGGCGCAACCGAGACGCAGCCACAGATCAAGCACCACTTTTTCCTTGGGCAGCAAATCGTATCCCCCCGTCACCTGGGCCAAGCCGGAGAGGCCCGGGGCCACCATGGTGCGATAATGCCAGCCGTGGATACGCTTCTCGAACTCTGCGCAGAATGCCGGGCGCTCCGGACGAGGGCCGATTAAGCTCATCCCTTTTGTCAAGACGAAAAAACAAGATTACCTGCAGAAATGCTCCGACTAGATAGCTGAGCTATCTGTTTCCTAGAGTTTGAACCTCCAGACTTTTGCAGCTCATTCCGACCGTCATCGACGATGAACCAGCTCCGAAAAGCTGCCTTCAAATCGGATATAGAATCGTCCCATTGGGACAGATTCCCAATGGGACGATTCTTCGCAAACAGCTTGCGGCTACACAAACCCTATCCAGATCAAGCCAAGCGGAGCCACTTGACCGGGAACTCTAGCGCCCCATCATTAATTTCTTGACCTCGGAGAGGATGCTGGCCGTCACCTTCCCCGCGGAAAGCTCCAGCCAATTGTCTTTCGCCCTGGAAAGCTGGCGGATACAACACCTATCCGAGAAGGACTTTTCAAGACAAGTTCGCACGTCAGCCCAATCCCCTTCGCGCATCGACTCATTGCCGAAGATGTCCTCGGCTATGCAGGAGTTCAGAAGCTCGACGCCGATTCCTTTGATTCGAAGGCAGCAATAGACGTCGAAGACATCCTTATACCGCGTCGATCTGGCGCCGAAGCGCAGCAAAGACCGTATCTTCTCGGCAACCATCTGCTCGTCGGTGTTTCCCAGAAGCGAGATTTCTCCATCGGATACGGCTTGTTAAGACGCGTTATCTTTTACGCTCACCTTGCTCAGAACGTTCCGAAAAATCAGAGTAAAACCTAACGGATCCTGCCCATGCACGCCGATAGGTTTTCGCAAACTAGATCGTCCTCCAACGACCGCGATGCGTCAACGATACGAGGAAGAGGGGCGTTGCGCAGCTGACCGTTGCATCGCAGCCACGAGACAATTGTCGGCCGTAGCATGATCGGCTCCACTGACAAAGCACCCCTCCCTTATCGGATGCCCGAAACGCATCGCCTCGCTTATTCTCCCAATGGAATATCGCTTTCGAAACGAGGAGCGGAACCGGCCACCCAAGGTCTGTATCCTCCACGCTACAGACCTTTCAACCAAGCGATTACTTTTCAAAGGGCGACATCATTTTGATGGCCTCGCGCATGTCATACCGAACCTTGATCTGGTCAACATGATTGCTCGATTCCGTTGACCAATAGATGCGATGGCCTCTTTCTTCTGCGGCCTTCTCGACGAGTTCCTCGTTGAAGACCCACCTCCACAAACGCGGCTGGCGGTAGTACGCAGAACGGCTGAAACCTTTCTCCACGGGAAAGCAGAACTGCTCGAACCAAGCGACGCGATTTCCCAACACGTCAACCCAAACTAGGGGATCGTCGATTATTGGGTTGAAGCCCAGCATCCTCATAGCGCGGGATGGGAATATCTGGCAATCGCAGAACGTCATGGTTATGCTACCGGCCAGCACATTGCACAGGGATATGCTGTTTTGGGAGAAAGAAGAGGCCATTCCCCCTCCGCTTGCCGACAGGAGCCCATAGCATCCGTGCTCCCTATCGATAACGTTATCCAGGTCATCGCACTCAAGCGACGCCATGCGCGCAGTGCCATAGTACTCGTATTGCCGCACTCGGCTTCCGTATGGAACATACAGTTTCCAACCCAAGCACGCCTCGCCTTCGTTCAGCCCCATCATAGGCAGCCTGTCCACAGCGTCTCCCGCCTCGCTGTTCGATCCGGCCTCAAACAGCTCGATAGCCCTAGACACCCCATACGCCGATGGGTCCTTGAAGACGGGAAGGCGCGCGAAACACCATACGTCGGCAGGGTCCACCAGAACCGAGGCGGCGATGTAGCCCGGAATAGCTAGCCAACGGCCACGGCACATTTCGGAATAGAGGAGCTCTTGGCCGAAATCGCCCTGCCGGCACGTCGGAAGGGCGACCCCATCATTTTGCATATACCGCTTGACGAAAGGCCGCACCTCTCCTCCGCAGCACGACTCGATGGCGTCTCTAACATCTTCGCAGCCGTCACCGCAAATAATATCGGCCTTCGAGAGAAAGGTCGTTATTCGAGATGGAACTTCGCATCTGCTGCCTTCCATCAGCTTAGGATCGTCCATATCGGACTTGAGGATAATCCCGGGCGCCTCAGCGCAAATCGAGAGAACGCAGGCCTCATCCGCCCTTTTCACCTCGTCGAGGAGCCTGGCCAAGCAATTACGGATCACGCCGTCCCCTGGAAAAGCATGCCTCCAACAGCCGAGAACCTTCTCTAGCAAGATGCGCTCATAGGAATGAAGAGCCGGCAGGCCTTCGCACACGCGATTCCTCACCCCCTCCAAATGCAATCCGCCCCAGGTGATCCCTCGCACCGCGTCTTCCGTCCTGTGCGGGTCCTCGGGGAGGATGGGGTCGAGCAAGATATCCGTCACAAGCTCGGACAATGACTCCGGCCCGGGCAAATCAGGGCTCGCCTCCTCCAAAGCAGGCAGCTCGCACTTGCCATTGCAGGTTATCCACCTTCGCTTGCTGTCGCACTCGAGCTCGAACATGACCTTGAAAAACTCCGGCTTTCTCGCTCGCGCTCTAACCATGACGACGTGCGCGATATCGTTCGGCGCCGACCCGAAGCCGTATCTGTCCAGACCTTGGTTCCGCCACGAGAGCAGCTTGAAAAAGAATTCGTCATCAGAGTAGTTCGCGATGCCATCGATCAGCTCGGTGACAGACGAGGAGGAATGAGTCCAGCTCTCCTCGCAGAGAGAGGCCCCCCCCCGCGCTTCGACGAGCCTGTTGTAGATGTCACCTTTTTCAAACCCCCGTTCGATCAGCTCCAAGCAAGCCTCGGCAACAGGCTCCCAACGCCAGCGCTCGACCTCTTGGCGAAACGCGGCATAACTTACCTCTTCGTCCGATAGGGCACCGAAATCCCGAGGAACGCCTGCGGAAGGATTTACAACCCCAGTTTTCAGCGACTCACGCCTTGGCGCATCTTTGATAGCGCTCTCCACATCGAGGACCTCGCGCTCGAAGCCGACCCCGCATCCAAGATCGGTCGCCTTCTTTTTGCATATTTCGAGGCTGAAGCGAAGGTCCTCTACATCCTCTGCCGAGCAGCACGGCGAGTTCCCAAGCAGACCGGCGAAAACGGCCAGCACATCGTCCAGACACGCCGCGCTCGCGAGCAAAGATCTGAGCTGATGCTCTATAAGGCGGTGGTCATACCTGTAATCCGGCTGCCGCGATCGGATTCTCGACAATCGCAAGGGACCTTCGCTCGCCGCCCAATCAACCACCTGCTCCATCAGCACGCCCGACATCCTGTTGTCACCCGATTGCGATGCCGCGTTGTCCAGCTCGAGCAAGTCGAAAGCCTGGGCTTCAGTTGCCATCCCAAGGTCGGAAAGCGCTCCGAAGACTTCGACAAGATTCGACAGTGAGTAATCCTTGTGATCAGTGAACCGGGCCGATCCGAAGAGAATCGCCTCATCGCAACGCTGCGCGAGACCTCGATCACAGGCGACAAGCAGGGGCCTCAGCATATCGTGGGTCTCTACAGCGTCTTGGGATGCCAGCAAGACCGAGCCACCCGGTCCGTACTCTTTCGAGAGGTAGCGTTCAGGGACCTCGCTGCAAATCCCCTGGAGGTGCTCGAGCATTCGCAGCTTTGCGCAAAGGGGTCTTCCTGAGAAGACGAAGCCCTCCAGCGCCTTCTCTTCGAACGCTCCTGCGCAAAGACTCGTCCCTTTCGCGGCGACGAATGCGATGTATGGCACGGCACATGCCTCCAGGGTCAGCAAGCCGGGCCAAGACGGGGTCTGGGCCCACTCCTCCAAAGCGCGCGCTTCCCCAGTCCCCGGCAATATGGCCTCACCATGCCCAACGGCATACCCGAGGCAGGCCGAAGCCCGCAACGTCCTAATTAGGGATAGATACTCCCTGCTGGAACGGTCCATCCAGGCAATCGCCGCTTCCATGTTCAGCGCCATGGCATCGAAGCCGTCGCCATCGGATTCGTAGCCGAAGATAAAGCTTTCGGCGAACAGGTCAGCGGTAAAGCCCTCTTGGTAGACGCTGCCTTCCCTTTGCCCCAGCAACAGCCTGGGCCTGTCCGCATCGGACACCGGCAGCCCCTCGGACAAGCACAGGACGTAGGCCATGGCACCGATTCCGTGCCTAAACGAGTCGGCAGAGAGCTTCGAGAAGAACGCGCATCGCGCATCGCGCGATGCCGGAAGCGCCCCGGTCAGCACATCTCTCATCATATCTGCGGCGGCATCTTTTGTGATTGGCAGCTCAGCGATCTTGGAAACGTCGTCGTCTTCCACTGGAGACCGCAGCAACAAACCCTTCACGAAAGCATCTCGAAAACGGGAACGCAATTCATCCGCATCATCCCCGAGACCACCGGCGGAAAGGAGCTCATTGAAATCGAGCCCGCGGGCGGCGGCGAACCTGCCCCATGAGGACATCAGCGTCGAAGGGCTGCCGTCCTGGCGTAAGACACCGCCGTCCTCGTTCGGATCCGACAGTATCTTCAACGCGGCCAGAGGAGAGAGACCGGAGAACCAGATGCCGTACAGCTCGTCGCTCTGCTCCGCGCATCCGGCGTCTTTTAGCAGCCAGAGACACCTGTCAAGCGTCGTCGCGTACAAGGCAGCCGTCTCCTTGCCGAGAGGCGGGACCATGTAGTCCATGCCCACCAATTCCTCGAAGTGCAGGAAAGGCCTTCGCTCAAGCCAATATTCGAAGTGCTCGTTTACCTGGGAAAGCGTCGACAAGGCGAGTTGGACTCTGAGCACGTTTTCCAGCTCTCCTGATTCGCACGCCATCCCATACACCGTTTTCGCCTGCTCGCAGAGAAGCCTCCAAGGAACGCCGTGGGCGACAGCGTCGATGACGTACGACGTGTCAAACAGGTCGATGCACCCCTCGACTCTTCCGGAGGCGGCAAGCAACCGGATAGAATAGCAAGACCTGACCACGTCGCCTTCCATCCCCAGCGCGGCGTCGGCGAGGTTGTTGGACGCGAAACGAAGGTATCCCTCCATACCGGGTCCAAAGCTTTGGAGCTGACGAAGAGCCTGAAATCGTTGTGAATGGGGCACGTGGACCCGTCAGCGCACTTTCTCAGCAAAGGGGAGAGGATGGAGACGTCACGTGCCACCACATATTCCCCTGAGAAAACGTCGGGGAACGCGTTGCACAAGAGCTCAGGGTAGATGGCCCCGTCGAGAAGATGCATCGACGAAGCGATGAGGCCCAACGCGTTCGATCCGTTTCCGTGATGCCGCTGAATCTCATCGTCGGCTTTCTGCCAGATGGACTCGTAGTACTCCTCGACGTTTTCCGAAAGGCCCGACGACCTCAGCTTGTCAACGGCTCTGCCGCGATCCATCTCGTCGGCGACAGCGTGGACCGCATACATCACGGACAGGGTGTTCCCGTTGGTTATATTGATGATCTCATTGGAGAGGACGAGGGAGTCATGGCCGGAAAAGCCGGTTCTCTCCGCCAAGAGCGCCGAAACGTCGTCGGCATCGATATTGGGAAGACTCACCACCTCGACACCGGCATGCTCCCCTTTGAGCCATTGCGGATACGAGGAATACAGGTTGGCGGGTTGGCCGGACACAAGGATCTGAACGCCTTCGGGAATCGACGTCGGCGGGGGCAGGTGCCTCAAGAAGGTCAGTTTTTCCTTGGCCCGCGCGGCGTGGTCGATACCGTCAATCGCAAGAATCGTCCTAGAGCCACGCCTGGTCGAAAGCAACCCAGCGAGCCTCAGGACCTCGCTGCGGAGCTCGTCGTCGTCGCAAAGCTCGTTGATGATGGGAATCCGCGGCTTCTCCCCGGAAAGCTCGGACGCGTCACGAAGCTGATTCAGCAAGGTGCTCCATAGCTCCCTGGGAGACACGATTCCAGCATCGGACGAGTAGCTGAAGTCGTCGACGTCAAGGGGCTTGAACGCATAGAACCTGAAGGGGCGCGGAGTCATCCGCTCGCACAGGCAGCTGACCAGCCTCGTTTTTCCGGAGCCTGGGCGCCCTTGGAGAAAGACGACTTTGCTATCGGATGATTCCAGCTTGTCGCACAGAAGCGAGCATGCGTGTTCCCTGCTTGGGAAGACTGGTGTGGGGACGGGGACCTCGATCGGTGCCTCCATGGGATTTCGGTTTAGACCGCAAATGCATTCCCGGACGATTTCCGCGGTGACCGCATTGTCGCCCGCCGCCGTAGTCCATCTTCTGAGCTCAGCGGCAAGCAGGGTAAAGACCCTGGAGGCTAGCTCCTCGGACCCTGCGCACACCTCATCCTTCAATCTGCCCGTAAGCTCGATTTCCTTGTCGCGAAGGGACGGGGCTCCTGCCTTGATTGTCAGGCTGCTAAGAAACGGCACGACATCGGACTCCCCGAGATTCGTTGAGTCAGCGAATTCGTGCCATTGGGCATCGAGGTCCGAATCGTCGAAAATAAGCTCGGAGAACGACGTGGCGGACCCGAGCTTTGCAGACACCTTGTCCCAGAACTCCCCGAGAGGGAGCCGCTTGTAAGGCTTTCCCATGTACACCGCATCCGTCTTTTTCACGCCCATCTCGCGATTCGTGTACAAGACGATCTCGGGGGCCGCCTCTTCCTTGAGCGAAATCTGCTTCCACCCTGCGGCGAGAGAGGCGAGCAGGGATTTCTTCGGACCCTCCCTCTCGCTCGACACCCCCTCTGTCACCAACGCCCCGAATGTCAGGTTATTCGCGCCCGTTGTCGACGCTATTTTATGCTTCACCTGGACACACACCATAGGAAGCCCGCGCGACCGACGGACAACGACGTCGTCGACCCCTTCGAGACCAGCTTCCTGGAAAGTCACCGACCTGATATCGCCGCTTTCTGCGAGCATGGAGATCACGTAGTCGAGCCCGACGTACCATTCGAACCAATACGGATCGCCTACGCCTGGTTGTCTGTATTTAGACTGCAATTCATCATCCTTTCGCCCACTCCCCCCGAAACGCAAATCAAACATTAGCCAGATGTTCAGGATTGGCGCTCGTAATGAGCAAACAGAGAAATAGCGGTTAATATTTTCAATAGAGCTTATACCCTCGGCATT
>OLSN01002355.1_pt1 | contig 13975 bp, 10 predicted proteins | sample 1672411 | NCBI WGS metagenome assembly OLSN01 (sample SAMEA3136683, study PRJEB25190) | human gut metagenome | biome: human gut; feature: human-associated habitat; material: faeces | place: Austria | collected 2013
AATATCTCATTCCCACAACTTTTTCAATCGTTTTCTTATACCGAACTCACGTTTTTATACATTTGCATAACACAAGAAACAAATATTATTATGAAATACATATACTTCATTTTATTGCTGATAACCGTAACAGGTTGTAAAAATTGGAATGGAGACAAAACCATTGACAAATTAAGACACATTGACTCATTAGCAATTTCAGAGGAATACGACACTGCGCTTGTCCTAATCAAAGAATTAAAGCCGGAAGAGATAAAAAGCGATAAAGAAAAAGCATATTATGGTATAGTGAAAACCCATGTTTATTTAGGCAAGGACCTATATCAAAATAACGACTCTTTATTAGACTATTGTATAAAATATTATGAAAAAGAAAAATATTCAAGCGAACTTGCACGTGCTTATTACTACAAAAGTTTAATTGCCTTTGACAAAGGGAACAAAGAACAGAATCTGTACTATATGAAAAAAGCGGAAGAGATTGAGGAGAAAGTAAAAATTCCTTGGCTTCGCTATCATATATACATCAACATGTCTTACGTCAACATGGAGGCGAACGCATATGATTTGAGTATGAAATATGCACGAAAAGTTCTAAGCCACGCATTAAACAACAACGACATAAGTTGGGTGTGTTTAACTTACAACCATATAGGGTCCATCTTTTTTTACAAAGGAGACAAGGACAGTTCATCTTATTATTTAACCAAAATTCTTCCGCATTTAAAAAAAATAAAATCAAAAACCGAACGTGTCGCATATATAAGCAACATAGGATATATATTTTATGAATACAAAGAATACGAAAAGGCGGAGCCGTTATTCAGAAAAGCTTTCAACTTACTAGACACGACGACTACCCGCATCAACCTGGCAAAGGTTTGCTATGCTAGAGGGAAAACAGAAGAATGTGACACCCTTTTAGCCAAGGCTTTAGAAGGCGCGAACTTCGATGAAAAGGCGGAAATTTACCAGTTTATGGCGGAAAAAGCGGAAGAAGAGAACCGCCCGGAAGAAGCCAACATATTTCATAAAAAAGAAAAAATCATGCAGGACAGCGCACTGGCAAGAAAAAAGACAGAAGAGATGCTTTCATTGCAAAACGAATACGACAACATGAAAAAGGATGAAAGAACAGGACACCGTATCGGAATGATTATCGTCATTTCCGCATCAGCATTGCTGTTTTTCGCCATTTCATCGGTGATTTTGTTTCGCAGACGCGCCAATAGGACGCGCCGTCAGATAACCGAAATACGCAAGGAGACAGACAAATATCAGCGCGAGCTTGAGAATGCGGAGCGCACGAGCCGTGGCGACAAAAAGGAAATTGAACGGCTTAGGAAGAAGCTTGAGCAGGGCGAGGCACGCCTAAGCGCGATACTAGACCGCGGAAAAGATCTGTATGACAGCGTAAAACTCGATGGAAACGTGTCAAGATGGAGCAAAGACGACTTTGAGGCCGTTGTAGAATATCTTAGGGCTAAGATGCCCGACGAGGTGAGAATGATAGAGGAAACCCACACAAAGCTAACTGCCTATGCAACATTTTTCCTGCTTCTATCAGCCATAGGTATGGACGCAGCAGACACGGCACGCATTATGGGCATATCTCAAGGAGCCGTCAGAACCATGCGCCACAGGCTGAAAAAGAAGGAAAAAGGTGGAAATAACAATTAGAAATGCCACAGAAATGAACTGCCGAAACAGGCATCAGACATGCCCGAACGGCTATATCAGCTCATGCCCCTTAAAGCGCAAATAATGCCGTTATGGCAGTTGATGTGGAGGCATTATTGACTTTAACATATTAAATTTGCATTTTTGTGGTGAATTGTGGTGAATTGTGGAGGAAAATACTTACCTTTGGCACCGGATTCCTATTATAGATGTACGCATGCGATTTTTGGGAAGTATAGAAGCCAAGACCGACGTAAAGGGGCGCGCCTTTTTGCCGGCGATATTCCGCAAGGAGCTACAAGACTCTTATGAGGAATATCTCGTCATGCGCAAGGATGTGTTTCAGCCCTGCCTCGTGCTTTATCCCGCATCTGTATGGAACCGTCAGACCGAGGCCCTGCGTTCGCGTCTTAACCGTTGGGACAGCAGGCATCAGCAGATATTCCGCCAGTTTGTGGCCGACGCTGAAATCGTTTCGCTCGACGCCAACGGGCGTTTTCTTATCCCCAAGCGCTACCTTAAGATGGCAGGCATAAGTCAGGAGATAAAGTTTATCGGCATGGACGACACTATAGAGATATGGAGCCGCGACAACGCCGACAAGCCTTTCATGGAGCCGGAGGAATTTGGCGCGTCGCTCGAAGAGATAATGAAACAGGACATCAACGGCGGACAGGCCGTATGATACATGCTGCCAAGGGATCTTTTTTGTAATTCAACTAATCATCACTCAAATATAACGCAAATGGTGACCACCGCAAAGACATACCACATTCCTGTCTTGATGAAAGACAGCGTCGACGGTCTGAACATAGGTTCGGCCGGCATCTATGTTGACGTAACCTTCGGAGGCGGCGGACACAGCCGCGAAATTCTGTCGCGTCTCGACGCCGACGGACATCTGTACAGCTTCGACCAGGACGCCGACGCCGAAAAGAACATCATAAACGACAATCGTCTGACTTTCGTTAGGAGCAACTTCAGGTATCTGAAAAACTGGATGCGCTATTACGGCGTCGACCACATAGACGGCCTGCTGGCCGACCTCGGCGTGTCGAGCCACCACTTCGACGACGAGTCGCGCGGATTCTCGTTCCGCTTCGACGCCCCACTCGACATGCGCATGAACAAGCGCGACGGCACAACTGCAGCCGACGTGGTGAACACATACGACGAGGAGCGTCTGGCAGACATTTTCTACCTGTACGGCGAACTGAAAAACTCGAGAAAGATAGCCGCTGCGCTGGTGAAGGCGCGCGCTGCACACAAAATAGAGACCACACAAGACTTTATAGGCGCCGTGGAAAGCCTGTTCAGGCGTGAGCGCGAAAAGAAAGACATGGCAAAACTCTTTCAGGCCCTGCGCATAGAGGTAAACAACGAGATGACAGCCCTGAAGGAGATGCTAAGGTCGGCAACGGAGCTGCTTAGGCCCGGCGGCAGACTGTCGGTTATAACATATCACAGTCTGGAAGACCGCATCGTGAAAAACGTGATGAAGACAGGCAACCCTGAGGGGAAGATGAAGCAAGACTTCTTCGGACGGATAGAGACGCCATTCACCCTCATAAACAACAAAGTGATAACGCCGGACGACGAGGAGTTGGCAAACAACCCGAGAAGCCGAAGTGCAAAACTTAGAATAGCTGAAAAGAAAGATGACTGAAAAAGAAGATTTGGAAAAGAAGATGAACGGAGTGGCCGGTGACGACGGCCCCGGAAAGAACGAGAATGAGGAGAAACCGTCACTGTTTAAACAAGTGATGAGAGAGCAGGCCATAGAGGAAGAAAGGCCTCAGTCGGCCAACTTTACGCTGCGCAAGATTCTCGGAGGCGACTTTCTGTCTACCGAGATGCTGAAAAAACAGATTTGGGTGATAGTGCTCATAGCAGCGTTCACGCTGGTATATGTGTCCAACAGATACAGCTGCCAGAAAGACATACTTGAAATCAACGAGCTTAACGAGAAACTGAAAGATGCCAAATATAAGGCGCTGGCAAGCTCGAGCGAACTGACCGAAATGTGCCGTGAGAGCAACGTGCTGGAGATGCTGAAGAACAACAAAGACAGCATTCTGCACATAGCCAATCAACCACCTTACATAATAAACGTACCCGAAAATGAGCAATAAGTTCGACAGAAAAAAGATAATTCCGAGATATAAGATCATAGCCTACGTGATGGTTGTGGTAGGAATAATAATCATCGGCAAGGCCATGTGCATTGCCACCGTGGAGCGCGACTACTGGCTGAAAGTGGCTTCACGACTGAAGAAAGACAGCGTGGACATTAAGCCCGTAAGAGGAAACATCCTGAGCTGCGACGGCCAACTCATGGCCGGTTCGCTGCCAGAATTTCGTCTGTACATGGACTTCAGAGCAGGCGGAGAGGAGAAAGACTCTTTGTGGCAGGTTAAACTCGACAGCATATGCATGGGCCTGCACGAGATATTTCCCGAGAAATCGGCAGCCAAATTTAAGGAAGATCTTGAGAAAGGACGCAAGCTGAGAAGTCAGCACTGGCCTATATGGAATGGCCGTGTCAGCTATGCCGTCTATTCAGAAGTGAAAAAGCTTCCTGTGTTTAATCTGTCTAAATACAAGGGCGGATACCATGTTGATACGCTTGGTTCACGTCAGCGCCCGTTCGGTTCGCTTGCACAGAGGACTATCGGCGACATTTACGGCGAAAAAGACTCTGCCCGCTGCGGACTTGAGTTGTCTTTCGATTCAATTTTGAGAGGTAAGAAAGGAAAGCAAAATCGCCGAAAGGTGAGAAATAAGTATCTTGGCCTCACCACAATACCGCCCATCGACGGTGCCGACATAGTGACCACAATTGATGTGGGCATGCAGGACCTTGCCGAGCGCGCGCTTATCGACGAGCTGAAAGATATCAACGGCAACGTGGGCGTGGCCATCGTCATGGAGGTTAAGACGGGCGACGTAAAGGCCATAGTCAACATGGCAAAATGCGTAGACGGTGAATACCGCGAGATAAAGAACAGCGCCGTGTCAGACCTGCTCGAGCCGGGCTCGGTGTTCAAGACGGCATCAATAATGGTTGCGCTCGACGACGGAGTGGTTGACACTACATACAAGGTGGACACAGGCAATGGTATATGGGACATGTACGGAGCCAAGATGCGCGACCACAACTGGCACCGCGGAGGCTATCAGATGCTGACGCTGCCGCAGACACTCGAATACAGTTCTAACATCGGCGTAAGCCGGATAATAGACAAGTTCTATCATGACAAACCGGAGAAGTTTGTTGAAGGCATCGACCGTCTCGGCCTGCGCACCGACCTGCATCTTCCGATTGTCGGATACGCAGCACCGAAAATTCGCATGCCGAAGAAGAACGGCAAGGGCCAGTATGTCAACTGGAGCAAGACAGCGCTGCCGTGGATGAGCATCGGCTACGAGACTCAGGTGCCGCCGATATCTACGCTCACATTCTATAATGCCATAGCCAACAACGGCACAATGATGCGCCCGCGCTTCGTAAAGCAGATTGTAAAAGACGGCGAGGTGATAGCCGAATTTCCGCCAGAAGTGATAAAAGCGCGCATCTGCAAGGAGAAGACGCTGCGCGAGATACAGACCATACTTGAGCACGTGGTAAGCCAGGGCCTCGGCAAGCGCGCCGGTTCTACATCGTTCAAGGTGGCCGGCAAGACAGGTACGGCACAGATATCTAAAGGCGCCGGAGGCTACAAGTCGGGCAAGGTAAACTATCTGCTCAGCTTTGCCGGCTATTTCCCTGCCGACGATCCGCGCTACAGCTGCATCGTATGCATACAGAAATCGGGCCTCCCCGCATCGGGCGGCGGCATGAGCGGTCTGGTGTTCCACAACATAGCCGAAGGCATCATGGCACAAAGTCTGAAGCTGAGTGTTGAAGACGCACGCGACTCGCTCTCTATACTCATGCCCGACGTAAAGAGCGGCAACATCCTTGCTGCCGACTATGTGCTCAGTCATCTCGGCATCAGCACCAACAAGAACTGGAGCGGAAGCTATGCCAACGGCAATCCTATATGGGGCAGCGCTAAGAGAGAGGCATCATCGGTGATGCTCACCAGAGGTCCTCACTATGAAGCCAAAATAGTGCCCGACGTAATAGGCATGGGTGCACGCGACGCCGTGTATATCCTCGAGAGCCGAGGCGTAAAAGTAAGGCTCAGCGGCCGCGGGAAGGTAACGCAGCAGAGTCTGCCTGCAGGACATATAATAAAGAAAGGTGAGGTATGCTCACTAAAACTCGAAATATAAAAACAATAAAGATATGACACTAAGTGAACTGATAAAGAACATTGACACGGTTAACATAACCGGAAGCACAGACATAGAAATAAAAGGCGTGGACATCGACTCGCGCCGCGTAGCCGAAGGCCATCTGTTCGTAGCCATGAAGGGCACACAGGTAGACGGCCATACATTCATCGGCAAAGCCGTGGCTCAGGGAGCAGCCGCAATACTCTGCGAGGACATGCCGGCAGAGGTTGCCGAAGGCGTAACCTACGTTCAGGTAAGTTCTACTGAAGACGCCGTCGGAAAGGTTGCCACACAATTCTACGGCGACCCGTCGAGAAAGCTCAAGCTGGTGGGCGTTACCGGCACCAACGGCAAGACAACCATTGCCACCCTGCTCTACAACATGTTCCGCAAACTTGGCTACAAGTGCGGACTTCTGTCTACGGTGTGCAACTATATCGAGGAAGAGAAGATTCCTGCCGACCACACCACCCCCGACCCTATCGAGCTCAACGCGCTGCTCAGCCGTATGGTTGATGCAGGATGCGAGTATGCCTTCATGGAGTGCAGCTCTCACGCAATAGCACAGAAGCGCATAGGCGGACTCAACTTCACAGGCGGTATATTCACCAACCTTACACGCGACCATCTCGACTATCACAAGACTTTCGAGAACTACCGCGACGCTAAGAAAGCCTTCTTCGACGGTCTGCCAAAGACAGCTTTCGCCATAACCAACGCCGACGACAAGAACGGCATGGTGATGGTGCAGAACACCAAGGCTAAGGTTAAGACATATTCTGTCAGAAGCATGGCCGACTTTAAGGCTAAGATACTTGAATGTCACTTCGGCGGAATGTATCTCGAGATTGACGGACGCGAGGTTGGAGTGCAGTTTATCGGCAAGTTCAACGTCAGCAACCTGCTCGCCGTTTACGGTGCAGCCGTAATGCTCGGACAGAGTCCGGAGAACATACTCATAGCCATGAGCACGCTGAAGAGCGTCAGCGGCCGTCTCGATCCGGTTCACTCACCTCTGGGATATACAGCAATAGTAGACTATGCCCACACACCAGACGCCCTTGAGAATGTATTAAAGGCAATACACGAGGTGCTCAACGGCAAGGGACACGTGATAACCGTGTGCGGAGCCGGCGGCAACCGCGACAAGGGCAAGCGCCCGATTATGGCTCAGGAGGCCGTAAAGCAGAGCGACAAGGTTATCATAACAAGCGACAATCCGCGCTTTGAGGACCCGCAGGACATCATCAACGACATGCTGGCCGGACTTACTCCGCAGCAGATGACCAAGGTGGTGAGCATCGTAGACCGCAAGGAGGCCATACGCACAGCCTGCATGCTGGCACAGAAGGGCGACGTGATACTCGTTGCCGGCAAGGGTCATGAGGACTATCAGGAGATTAAAGGTGTGAAACATCACTTCGACGACAAGGAGATAATCCGAGACATATTTGAAAATCAGAAAGCATAACCCCCAAACTTAAAGATAATGTTATACTATTTATTCCGTTTCCTTGAGCAGTTTGGCATTCCGGGAGCTCACGTGTGGGGCTACATCTCGTTCCGCGCGCTGCTGGCGCTCATCCTTGCGCTGGTAATATCAGCGTGGTTCGGCGAAAAGTTTATCAAGTATCTGAAGAGCAAGCAGATAACCGAAACCCAGCGCGACGCCAAGATAGACCCCTTCGGCGTAAAGAAGATAGGCGTGCCGTCTATGGGCGGCATCATCATCATCGTGGCCATCCTCGTGCCCGTGCTGCTGCTAGGCCGCATGCGCAACATCTACATCATACTGATGATAATAACCACGCTGTGGCTCGGATTCCTCGGCGGTCTTGACGACTACATCAAGATATTCCGCCACAACAAGGAAGGACTGCCCGGACGCTTCAAGATTATCGGACAGATAAGCATCGGCCTCATCGTGGGCCTGGTGCTATGGTTCAGTCCTGACGCCAAGATAAACGAGAACCTGGCCATCGAGAAGCAGGATGGCAAGGAAGTCGTAGTGAAGCACAGGCCCGAGGCCACCAAGTCGCTGAAGACAACAATACCCTTCGTCAAAGGGCATAACCTCGACTACGCCAACATCATGAGTTTCTGCGGCAAGTACAAGACTGCTGCAGGATGGATACTGTTCGTGGTGATGACCATATTCGTTGTAACAGCCGTGTCAAACGGTGCCAACCTCAACGACGGAATGGACGGCATGTGTGCCGGCAACTCGGCCATAATAGGCGTGGTGCTGGGCATATTTGCCTATGTGAGCAGTCACATCGAATATGCCGCCTACCTCAACATCATGTACATCCCTGGCTCACAGGAGCTTGTGGTGTTCCTATGTGCCTTCATCGGTGCGCTTATCGGTTTCCTGTGGTACAACGCCTATCCGGCGCAGATATTCATGGGCGACACCGGTTCGCTGACCATCGGCGGTATCATTGCCGTGTGTGCCATCATCATACACAAGGAGCTGATGCTGCCTATACTCTGTGGAATTTTCTTTGTCGAAAGCCTCAGCGTGATAATGCAGGTGTGGTATGCCAAAATGGGCACCCGCAAGGGCGTAAAGCAGCGCATGTTCAAGCGCGCGCCGCTGCACGACACCTTCCGCACGCAGCAGGAGCAGCTCGACCCGGAGATTAAGTATCTATTCAAAAAGCCCAAAGGAGCGGTGCACGAGTCGAAGATAACCATACGCTTCTGGATTGTCACCATCATCCTTGCGGCACTCACAATCATTACACTGAAAATAAGATAAACAGACGAGTATGAAAAGAATCGTTATATTAGGAGCCGGTGAGAGCGGTGCCGGAGCCGCCGTACTGGCAAAGAAAGAAGGCTTCGACGTCTTCGTTTCTGACATGTCGTCCATCAAGGACAAATACAAGGACATGTTCAACAGCCACGGCATAGAATGGGAAGAGGGACACCACACGGAGGAACTCATCCTGAACGCCGACGAGATTATCAAGAGTCCGGGCATCCCTTCAGACGCCCCGATGATAAAGAAATGCGTGGCAAAGGGCATCCACCTCATCAGCGAGATTGAGTTTGCAGGCCGCTACACCGACTCAAAGATGATCTGCATAACGGGAAGCAACGGCAAGACAACCACTACATCACTGATATACCACATCTTCAAGAGCGCAGGCTACGACGTGGGCCTGGCCGGAAACATAGGCAACAGCCTCGCACTGCAGGTGGCCGAGACGCCGCACGACTATTATGTCATCGAGCTAAGCTCATTCCAGCTCGACAACATGTACGACTTCCGCGCCAACATAGCCATCCTGCTGAACATCACGCCCGACCATCTCGACCGCTACGACAACTGCATGCAGAACTATGTAGACGCCAAGATGCGCATCTTGCAGAACCAGACAGACGAAGACTCGTTCATCTACTGGAACGACGACCCGATAATAAGCCGCGAGCTCGAGAAATATGACATCAAGGCCATACGCTATCCGTTCTCGGAACTGAAGGAGAAAGGGTCTATCGGATACATCGAGGAAGGCATGTACAAGATAGAGAAACCCACACCCTTCAACATGGAGCAGGAGGCCCTGAGCCTTACAGGCAAGCACAACATATACAACTCGCTGGCAGCGGGCATTGCCTCTAACGTGGCTGGAATAAAGAAAGAATTTATACGCAAGAGCCTCAGCGACTTCCCCGGCGTTGAGCATCGCCTCGAAAAGGTAACTACAGTGGCAGGCGTGCTTTACGTAAACGACTCTAAGGCCACCAATGTGGACGCATGCTGGTATGCGCTCGAAAGCATGAAGACTCCCGTAATACTTATTCTCGGCGGAAAAGACAAAGGCAACGACTATAATGCAATAAAAGACCTTGTGAAGGAAAAGTGTGCCGGACTGGTTTATCTCGGCGCCGACAACACCAAACTTCACAACTTCTTCGACGGCATGGGCATACCAGTACGCGACACCCATTCAATGCGCGACTGCGTAAACGCATGCTATGAGATGGCAAAGCCCGGACAGACAGTGCTGCTTAGCCCCTGCTGCGCCAGCTTCGACCTATTTAAGAACATGGAAGACCGCGGCGAACAGTTCAAGACACTCGTAAGAGCTCTCTGACACATCGCCGCTACATCAAGGCCGTCCGTCACAGCACCACCTCACGCCAAGCAATGACGGACAGCCTCTTCATCAACAATAGCAAACAATAATATCAACAGACAAACATGGAAGAAAAATCCGCAACCGGCAAATTTAAGGGTGACAGAGTGATATGGACAGTGTTCTTCTTCCTCTGCATCATCAGCATCATCGAAGTGTTCAGCGCATCGAGCAACCTCTCTTTCAAGAGCGGCAACTATCTCGGACCCGTACTGAAGCACGTTATGCTGCTCGTCGTCGGCGTCATGGCCATGATAGCCACCATGAACGTAAAGTGCAAATACTTCAAGATGGTTACGCCTGGGGCCCTGATTATCTCGTTCATCGGCCTTATAGCCGTATTGTGCTTCGGCGAGAGCACCAACGGCTCGCAGCGCTGGCTGTCGGTTATGGGCATACAGTTTCAGCCGTCAGAGCTTGCCAAAGGCGCCATAATACTTTCAACGGCACAGATACTCAGCGCCATGCAGACCCCCACCGGAGCCGACAAGCGTGCCTTTAAATACATATGCATCGTATGCGCCTTCATCGTTCCTCTCATCATGGTAGAGAACCTCTCAACGGCCGTGCTGCTCTGCACGGTGGTGTTCCTACTCATGTTCATCGGCAAGGTGCCAAAGGCTCAGCTGGGCAGACTGCTGGGCATAGTGATGCTCTGTCTGATCTTCATCGTGTCTATGGTAATGATACTCGGACACGATAAGGAAAAAGAAAATGCCGACGGACAGAAGATGGCCATGACCGAACAGGTGGAGAAAAAAGACGAAACCGTGGTAGAAAAAGTTTTCCACCGTTTCGACACATGGAAGGCACGTATAGACAAGTTCCTCGACAACAAGGAGATAGCTCCTGAAGACGTAGACCTTGACAAGGACGGCCAGACTGCACACGCCAACATAGCCATTGCCTCGTCAAACGTAGTAGGCAAAGGCCCGGGCAACTCCGTAGAGCGCGACTTCCTGTCGCAGGCATTCTCTGACTTCATCTACGCCATCATCATCGAAGAGATGGGCATAGCCGGCGCAGCCTTCGTATGCCTGCTGTACATCATACTGCTCTTCCGCACGGCAACCATAGCCAACCGCTGTGTCAACACGTTTCCGGCACTTCTCATCATGGGCTTTGCTCTGCTGCTCGTCATCCAGGCCATGTTCAACATGGCAGTAGCCGTCGGCCTTGTTCCCGTCACCGGACAGCCGCTTCCGCTGATAAGCAAGGGAGGAACGTCAACCATAGTGAACTGTGTCTACATAGGAATCATCTTGAGCGTAAGCTACTCGGCCAAGAAGAAAGACGAGGACGGCGACATGGACGAGACTAAAGCTGACAAAATAAAGCCAGCAGCAACGGACAAGAAAATAACTTCCACAACATCAGCATCACCCGTGCCCCTCGCCAAGATAGGATAAACCTGCCGCTAGGGCCTGACAGAAAAAACAAATAACTAAATCCGAATGTCTTTTTTACACAAAAGACATTCGGATTTAATATTTTATAGTTACGCAAAATATATAATCCCCCCTGTATAGCATTAAATCAAATATATTTTTTATCTCTAGTATGTATTCATTCTTTCAGGTACCTTTTTGTTTTTTACTGATATATTTTCATCAGTTTTTACTTGAATAGCACACTACACTTACAATGAATCAAACTGAACCCAACTCAATATAAAACAAAATATAGACTGAATTTTAATGTCAGAATGAGGCTTAAAACATTATATCATATAAAAACACAGTAAGCCAATAATATAGTCAATCCGAAAAATACAGACCTATAAGGGAAACAAAGCATCAAACATTAAATCTTTATCAAAATTTGGTAAAATAAACAAAAAGCCGTACCTTTACACTCTGTAATTCTTAATATAATTTACAAGCCTTGGCTACCAGAGACAAATCAGCAAGTCTTACGATGCTTTCATAACTCGATATTAACCATAAAATCATGCTATTCCAAAAAAGAAACCACATAATCATGCAATGCTTCATTATGCTTATGGCAATAATACCATACAGTAGTATTCTATACGCACAAAAAAGCATTGATAAAAAAATCGATCAAACTATAAAATCAGGAGAAGAGGCATACAATTCTGGCGATGCAGCAAAAGCCATAAAACTCTTCATGAAAGCTAAAGAACTGTCAACAAAGGCAAATAGTCCACAAGACATATGCCTCTCAACATACAACATCGGTGTCTGCTATTTTGTTATCTCAGAAAATGGAGAAGCACTGAAAAACTTTTACGAGGCTTACAGTATATGCAAAAAAAACAAATTAGACTGGCACAAAGAAGCAAACATCCTCAATGGTATAGCAGGCGTATATTTTGAAGAAAGAAATTATAAAAAGGCAAGAGAAATAGCATATAAATGCTACACTACGGCTACAAGCAATAAAGACTCTTCCCTGTCATATACCTGCGCTTTGGACATGGCACTTATAGCCAACAAGGAGAAAAAATTCAATGAGGCAATAAAATATATAAAAGAAGCACAGACATATGAGAAAAGAAACTACAAAAAAAGATCAAGGTCATTAGCTGTGGAGGCAGAAACTATGTTCTTGCAGAAAAAATATGATAACGTTATCAACATTGCCGAAGAGCTGCTCAACGATAAATATGCAGACAAAGATAATAAAAGCATTGTTCTTATATACCTTATAAACATATACACCGAACGGAAAGAATACTTAAAAGCATACAACTGCATTAAACAGGCTGAAGACCAGACTGGACTAAAGAACAAGCCATATTTATTTGAGTCTGTTGCAAAATTATATAAAGCAACTGGCAACTACAGGCATGCATTAAACTACATGGACTCAGTAATAGTCTATAACGACTCCATAACAACTGTGACAAACCGTCAGCTTACAGAAAACAGCAAGATTAAAATTGAGATAATGAAATTTAAGGCAGACATGGACAAACAACTTGCCCGCATGCAACAACGCCATTATACATTAATACTTGTGATGTGCATACTTGTACTGCTTATAACAATAGCCGTAATAATGATGCGCAACCAACGTATAAAAAGCAGAAATCAACATAAAATGATGGAACTACAGCTGGAAAAAGAGCAACATGAAAAGAGACTGGCTGAGGAACAGGCAAAATCAGTAGAAATGGAAGCACACTATCGTCAGGAGATAATGAAACATTCTTTGGAACAAAAACAAAAGGAACTGTCTATAACCAATATGTTCATATCATCACGCAATGAACTCATAGGAGATCTTCTCAAACATCTCACCGACATAAAGGAGGTGCAAGGCATAACCGGCGTTCAGACACTAGTGCAACACCTTAAACAGCTGCTCAAGACAAGCAACGAGCGGGATAACTTTATCATAAACTTTGAATCTGCAAATCCAGACTTTATACGGACACTCAAGGAGATGCATCCAGACCTGTCATCATCAGACATACGCTTTCTGTCATACATACGCATGAACATGTCTACAAAAGACATAGCGTCACTGACAAACATCAATCCGGAATCATGCAAACGCAGAAAGATAAGAATAAGCAAAAAACTTGGAATTGAGAGTTCTGCAGAATTATATAACTATATCATCAAAATGTAAAATTTCATAGCAAGAAATATGTTCAGTGACAATATCTTATGACATGATTTATCGTCAGGACATGTCTGCACATACAAGGTCTAAAAAACAGTAACATTTTAGGTATATTTCAACTACATTCTAAATATTTCTATGACATAGCAGAGCCAATTATTAAGATAAACATCAATTTTAGTTCCAGACTGTTAGTGGCCCGTTTACGTGTCGTAAACGGGAAGGTGTGTCAAAAAGCACACCTTCTTTTTTGTATGACAAAGCCCCGACTTTCA
>OLSN01002356.1_pt1 | contig 13972 bp, 10 predicted proteins | sample 1672411 | NCBI WGS metagenome assembly OLSN01 (sample SAMEA3136683, study PRJEB25190) | human gut metagenome | biome: human gut; feature: human-associated habitat; material: faeces | place: Austria | collected 2013
CGCGCCGCGTGGGCTGGTTTGACTGCGTCGCGACCCGCTACGGCTGCGAGATGCAGGGCGCGACGGCGGTGGCGATGACCAACCTCGACGTGCTGGGCTATCTCGACGAAATCCCGGTCTGCGTGGCCTACGAGCTGAACGGCGAGCGTGTGGATCATTTCCCCGTCACGCCGAAGCTCGAGCAGTGCAAGCCAATTTACGTCAAGCTGCCGGGCTGGAAGTGCGATACCCGCGGCATCAAGAATTTTGACGAGCTGCCGGAGAACGCGCGCCATTACATCGAGTTCCTCGAAAAGGAAGTCGGCTGCCCGTTCAAGCTCATTTCCAACGGCCCGCGCCGCGACGAAATCATCTATCGCTGAGCATATCCCCCCATATAAAACGCATGGAAAGAGACGGAAAGGAGGAAACGGCATGAAGCGCATCGGCTTTACAAATTCGGGCATGATGGGCGCGCTGTTTCCCTTTTTCCTGTCTTTTTGTCATTCCTTTTGAGAAGGCCGCCGTTTTGGGCGGCTTTCTTTTTGCACATCTGGTCGATTGACGAAACGGATGCGATTGCGTATAATGTGCGATTGTATACGTGAGAGATTCAATTTGTATTCATGGTAAAGGAGAGTGCGCCGATGGCAACATTGATTCTGGAGGACGGCACCCGCTACGAGGGAACGCTGTTCGGGCACAAGGCTCCGGTAACGGGAGAGGTCGTCTTCACGACCGGCATGACCGGCTATCAGGAAACGCTGACCGACCCCTCTTATTGCGGTCAGATCGTCTGCATGACCTATCCGCTCATGGGCAACGTGGGCATCAACGATATCGACAGCGAGAGCGCGGGCGTGCGGATGCGCGGCTTTATCGTATCCGAACTGTGCGATACGCCGAGCAACTGGCAGATGAAGAAGACGCTCGACCAGTATCTGGACGAGCAGGGCGTGACCGGCCTTTGCGGCGTGGATACCCGCGCGCTGACCCGGCACGTCCGTGAATACGGCACGCTGCGCGGGCGCATCGTCGAGGGCGAGCCGACCGAGGCGGATCTCGCGCTGGTCAGGGCGCACGAGATGCACGATCAGGTCGCGCAGTGCACCTGCAAGGAGGCTTACGACGTGCAGGGCGACGGCGCGTATACCATCGCCGTGCTGGACTTCGGCCTCAAGCGCGGCATTCTGCGCGCGCTGCTGAGCCGCGGCTGCACGCTGCGCGTGTTCCCGGCGGACACGGACGCGCAGACCATCCTCGATTCCGGCTGCGACGGCGTGATGCTGACCAACGGCCCCGGAGACCCGCAGGATAACCCGAAGGCCATAAAGACCATCCGCGAGCTGATGGGCAAAAAGCCGATGTTCGGCATTTGTCTGGGTCATCAGCTGATGGCGCTGGCGATGGGCGGGCGCACGGTGCAGATGAAATACGGCCACCACGGCGCGAACCACCCGGTCAAGGATCTGGCGCGCGGCACCTGCTCCGTCACGGCGCAGAACCACGGCTTCATGGTCGATCCCGATCAGCTTCCGGCGGGCGCGGTCGTCAGCCACCTCAACTGGAACGACCAGACGGTGGAGGGCGTGCGCTACGCGGATAAAAATGCGTTCTCCGTGCAGTTCCACCCGGAAGCCTGCGGCGGGCCGTGCGAAACGGCGTACCTGTTTGATGATTTCATCGCCATGATTAAGGCGAACAACGTGCAGTAAGAGGGGGACAAGCGCATGCCTAAGAATCCGAATATCCGAAAGGTATTGGTCATCGGCTCCGGCCCGATCGTCATCGGTCAGGCGGCCGAGTTTGACTACGCCGGCACGCAGGCCTGCCGCGTCCTCAAGGAGGAGGGCGTGGAGGTCGTGCTGGTCAACAGCAACCCGGCGACCATTATGACCGATACCAGCATCGCCGATAAGGTCTATCTGGAGCCGCTGACGGTCGGCTCGCTGGAAAAGATCATCGCGCGGGAGCACCCGGACAGCCTGCTCGCGTCTCTGGGCGGCCAGACCGGCCTGAACCTGGCGATGGAGCTGGACGAAAAGGGGATTCTGCAAAAGTACAACGTGCAGCTTCTGGGCACGAAGATCGACTCCATCCGCCGCGCCGAAGACCGCGAGGATTTCAAAAACATGATGCTCGCCATCGGCGAGCCGTGCATCGACTCGGTGATCGTCCGCGATGTGCAGGCGTCCGTGGATTTTGCCAACGAATACGGCTACCCGGTCATTGTGCGCCCGGCCTACACGCTCGGCGGCACCGGCGGCGGCATTGCGGAGGATGAAAAGCAGCTCCGCGAAATCTGCGCGGACGGCCTGCGTTCCTCCCGCGTGCACGAGAACCTGATCGAGCGCAGCGTTGCGGGCTGGAAGGAAATCGAATACGAGGTCATCCGCGACAGCGCGGGCAACTTCATCACCGTCTGCAACATGGAAAACTTCGACCCGGTCGGTGTGCACACCGGTGATTCCATCGTCGTCGCGCCGAGCCAGACCCTGCGCGACCCGGAGCACCAGATGCTGCGCAGCGCGTCAATGAACATCATCAGCGCGCTGGGCATCGAGGGCGGCTGCAACGTGCAGTATGCGCTCAGCCCGGACAGCATGCAGTATTACGTCATCGAGGTCAACCCGCGCGTGTCGCGCTCCTCCGCGCTGGCCTCCAAGGCGACGGGCTACCCGATTGCCAAGGTGACGACCCGCATCGCGCTGGGCTACACGCTCGATGAAATCGTCAACGGCGTGACCGGGCAGACCTACGCCTGCGCCGAGCCGACGATCGACTACGTGGTGCTGAAATTCCCGCGCTGGCCGTTTGACAAGTTCGTTTACGCCGACAAGCACATCGGCACGAAGATGAAGGCGACCGGCGAAATCATGGCCATCGGCACGAACTTCGAAAACGCGCTGCTCAAGGCCGTGCGCTCGCTGGAAATGGGCAGGGACAGCCTTGTGACCCCGGCGCTGGAGGCGCTCAGCGACGAGGAGCTGGAGAGCAAGCTGCGGGATATCGACACCGAGCGCTCGTTCGTCGTCGCGGAGGCGCTGCGGCGCGGCGTGACGATGGAGCACATCCACGAGGTCACCAAGATCGACATCTGGTTCCTCAAAAAGGTGCAGAACATCGTCCGCATGGAGCAGAAGCTCTGCTACGACGATACCGCGCTCTATGTTTTCCAGCGCGCATGGGAATCAGACATCCGAGCGGAGTGCAGCGCCCCGCTCAGCCCCGTCCATGAGGACAGCTGCATGGAATTTTTCTTCTCTCTCATGGACGACGGACGTTATGTAAACTTTGAGATCAACCCCAACGCCTGCATGGAGCTCGGTTTCGGCCCGAACCGGCGCGAGCGCGTCCGGCTCTGCCACAAGTCCGAACGGGAAACGTTCCGTCCCGTCTGTACCCGGACGCCGGACGGCTGGACGGCGGAATACCGCATCCCGCTCTCATTCCTGCGCATCCTCTATCCGGAGTTTTCCCTGCGCTCCGGCGTTTCCTTCCGTGCCAACTGCTACAAATGCGGCGACAAAACCGTGCATCCGCACTTTCCTTGGCCGGGTTCACAGCCAATTGAAACAAAAGCTCAAATTTGTGTGCGCATTCAGCAGCCTGTGCCTCATCCGTACAGTTCACACCTATGTGCACCAGTTCAAAATCAGGAGTATATGCCATTTCTCAGCCTCCCAGATACGCTTTGCGCACCGCGTCCGAACGCAGGAGTTCATCGCCCGCGCCAGAGAGATTGATCTTCCCGTTCTCCAGAACATAAGCGTAATCGCAAATCCCCAGCGCCTTGCGCGCGTTCTGTTCCACCAGCAGCACTGTAATGCCTGAGTCGCGGATCTGCCGGATCAAATCGTAGATCTGGTTTACAATGATAGGCGCAAGGCCCATGGATGGCTCATCCAGCAGAAGGATCTTAGGCCGGCTCATCAAACCGCGTGCCACCGCCAGCATCTGCTGTTCGCCGCCGGAGAGCGTGCCCGCATACTGGTTTTTGCGTTCTTCCAGAATGGGAAACAGCTTATACTGATCCTGCAGATCTTTTTCCAATTCCTTGCCTTTAAACAGATATCCGCCCACCAGCAGATTATCCCGGATGGTCAGGCCGGAAAAAGTCTTGCGGCCCTCCGGCACATGCACAATCCCTTTTGCCACGATTTTGTTCGGTTTTTTCGGCAGCGGTTCGCCCAAAAACTCCACCCTGCCGTTCAACGGCTTCACAAGGCCGGAAATGGTGCGCAGCAGCGTACTCTTTCCGGCGCCGTTCGCGCCGATGATGGAGACGATCTGCCCCTGCTCGACCTGAATGCTTACGCCGCGCAGCGCTTCCACATGCCCATAGCTAACCGAAAGGTCCGTCACTTTCAGCATCGGTTCCATTGTCATTCCTCCTTGCCCAGATAGGCCTCGATGACCTCGGGGTTATGCTGCACCTCGGCAGGGGTGCCCACCGCGATGGTCTTGCCGAAATTCTGCACGTGGATGATGTCTGAAATGCTCATGACCAGCTCCAGGCGGTGTTCGATCAGCAGGATACCAAAACCGATCTCCTTGGAAATGCGCTGAATAAGTTCCGTCAGCTCGCTGACTTCGGTGGGGTTCAGGCCTGCGGCGGGTTCGTCCAGAAGCAGTACCTTTGGTTCGCACATCAGCGCGCGGGCGATCTCGATCCTGCGCTGCATACCGTAGGAAAGGTTCTCTGGACGCTCGTTCAGGAAATCAGCCATACCCACAATCTCCAGATATTTTCTGCACAGCTCGCGGCCGCGCTTTTCCTCGGCGCGGCGTCTGGGTGTCGGCACAAGGCCGCCCAGAATGGAATACCGGCTTTGCGGGTCAAAGGCGCACATCACGTTTTCCTCTACGGTCAGGCCCTTGAACAGGCGGATATTCTGGAATGTCCGGCCCATCCCCAAGCGGGTAATCTTGTACTGCTCGATCTTCGTGATGTCTTGTCCGTTCAGCGTCACAGAACCCTGGTCGGCCGGATACACGCCGGAAATCACGTTGAAGATCGTCGTCTTGCCCGCGCCGTTGGGACCGATGATGCCGTGGATCTGGCCCGCGTCCGCTGCCAGCGAGAAATCCTGAATGGCTTTCACACCGCCAAAGCTCTTATAAATGTTTTTTACTTCCAGCAGCGCCATCAGTTTTCCTCCTTTTTCAAGCCCAGCTTCCGTTTCAGCTTACGTGCAGAACGGGCAATGTCACGCGGGGTAAATTCCCATTCGCCCAGCAGGCCCGAGGGCTTGAAGTTGATGATAAGCAGCACCAACACCGCATAAATGACATAGCGGTAGTTCTGCAATCCGCGCAGGACCTGCGGCAACGCACTAAGGATGAACGCCCCCAGCGTGGAACCTGTAAGGCTGTTGACGCCGCCGAAAAACACCATGATGACCCAATCGGCACTTTTTTTCCAGCCGAATCCAGTGGGATCCACATAAGACATATAAAACGCATACAGACAGCCGGAATATGCCGTCAGCGCAACACTCAGCAGGAACGCAGTCATCTTGATGCGGATGACGTTGATGCCCATAGCCTTTGCAGCCAGCTCGTCCCCTCTCAGCGCGATGCACTGTCGCCCGTATTTGCTGGATTTGAAAAAAGCCACCAGTGCGATAGCCAAAACAGCCGACACGGCGGCTATGGTGAGTGTGGTCTTGCGCGGAATTCCCGTAAAGCCCGAAGCACCGCCTGTCAGGCTGGTCATACGGTTGAGCAGCGCGGCGATGGCCTCGCCGAACCCAAGCGTTACAAGCGAGATATAATCGCGGCGCAGGCGCACCACCGGGTAGCCGATGAGATATCCCACCAGAGTGGCCAGCGCCACGGCGATGATGATAGCCGGGACAAGCGGCATATGCGCCTTGACCACCAAAAGCCCCGAAGCATAGGAGCCGATAGCCATAAAGGCTGCCTGCCCCAGGCTGAACATCCCCGTAAGGCCAGTAAGTACATAGACCCCGGCCACGGCGATAAGCGTGATGAACACCTGCGTAAGGATGTTGGATACCAATGCCATAATCTGTTTTCCCCCTTACGCCTTTTCCTGGATGTTGCTGCCTGCGATGCCCTGAGGCCGCACCAGCAGAAACACAAGCATGATGGCGAATGTTGCAATCGTGGAATAGCCCGATCCCAACATACTCAAAAGTATTGTCTCAGTAAGGCCCAGCAGCACCGCGCCGATGATGGCGCCCGTCAGGCTGCCCAGACCACCGATGACCGAGGCGATGAAGCCCTTGACGACCAGGCTTCCCAGCGTGGGATACAATGTATATTTGATGCCCAGGAACACGCCTGCCACACCGGCCAACAAGCCGGAGATGACAAATGTGAGCTGGATGATCCGGGTCGAATCGATCCCCATAAGCTGAGCCGTGTCCCGGTCGAAAGAAACAGCGCGCAGTGCGCGGCCCAGACGTGTTTTCTGAATCACATAGCCAAGGATGACCAGCGCCGCCAAGCTGATGATGCACATCATGGCATCGCTGGCAGAGATGACCAGGCTGCCCACCTTGATGGTGGAATTTTTGAAAAAGCCCGGAAAGTTGTAAAAGTTTGAACCCACCTTGATGGTCACAAGGCCCTCATAGAGCGTGCCCAGCGTAATGGAGGACACAAAAAAATAAGTAGGAGAAGAATGGTTCAAAGTGATACGGCGGAACCCGAAAAATTCGCCGAAGAGCGCAATGACGGCGCCCGCGGCCGCAGCGGCAACCAGGGTAGCGGTGAGTCCCATCCCCTTGGATGATACCAGAAAATAGGCAACGAACGCTGCGGCCGTCATGGTCGCGCCGTGTGAAAAGTTGGAAAATTTCAAAACATTAAAGATGAGCGCAAAACCGGTAGCAATCAGCGCATAGACAGAGCCCGTCGCCAGGCCGTTAATCAAAATCTGCAGCGACATGTAGTAGCCTCCCCCAAAAACATGGAACGGGCCCCATCGCAGGGGATTCCGCAATGAGGGCCCGTTCCGTCAAGACCGATCCGGAACACCCGATCAGCCGGCAAATTCCTCCAGCATGACCGGAGTCTGGTTGTCATAGGTGTACATAAACATACCCATGCCGTCGGGCATGTGGGTCTCGGGGTCGATGGTAACGGTACCCGTCAGGCCCTTGAAATCCTTCACATTCTCAATTGCAGACAGCAGAGCCGCCGCGTCATCCAAGCCTGCTTCTTCGATGCACTGTTTGGCGATCATCACAACGTCATAGCCCAGGAAATACTTGTTGACAGCGCTCACCTTATCCTCTACGGCCGCAGCCATCTCAGCCGTAGTGGGGTCATCGGTATTGATGTTGTTGATGTAATAGATATTGGAACAGTCTCCACCGTACGTGGTGTTAAAAGAGGGTGCCGCATCAAGGCCGCAAACAATTTTGCCTTCATAGCCCAGTTCTGTCGCAGCCGTCACGATGGCCACCAGCTGCTGGGTATAGTTCGGGCAGTAGATCGCGTCCACTCCCGCCGATACAATGGGCTGCAGCAGAGTTTTGTAATCGGTGTCAGCGGCGCCGTAGGCCACGACAAGGCTGTCATCGACCGTGATGCCGTCGGCGGCGAGCTGTTCAATAAACGGATCCAGCAGAGACACGGAATAGCTGTTTTCCTGATTGTAAATGATGCCGAAAGTCTTCAGGTCATTTTTCACGGCGAAAGAAGCCATGATCTGGCCCTGGGTCGTGGCACTGGGCTGGAAGCAGAACATATTCTTATAGGGGGTTCCGTCCTCTTTCAACTGGCAGTTGGGGTCAAGTGCAAAGCCCATAACGGGGACGTCATAATCCTCAGAGGTCTCCTTGATGGCATTGGCGATGTTGGCGACCGGGGGACCGACGATTAACGAAACGTTGTCCACCGTGACGGCGGTGATGTATGCGTTGACCGCTTCCGTCACGTCGCCTTTGGTGTCATAGGTCTTCATCACGACCGTCTTGCCGCCAATACCGCCTGCAGCGTTAATCTCGTCAACAGCTGCCTGGGCGCCTGCCTGAACGGACATGCCGAGCGCCGAAGTGGCGCCGGTGATATCCTGCAGGCAGCCGATTACGATCTCTCCGCCCTCCGCAGCGGGTTCGGCTGCGCCGGTACCGGACGCCGGGGTACTGGCAGGGGTACTGCTGGAGGTGCCGCCGCAGGCGACCATTGCAAAAGTCATAACGAGCGCAAGAGTAATTGCAAGGAACTTTTTCATGGTGCTATTCTCCTTTTAAAATTATTTATTGCGGAACCGCAATAATGGCTGGTTCAAAAGGGTTTCCACCCGTTTCCTATTTTCTGCAATCGTTTGCAGAATTTAAAATTAAAAAAATCCAAGCAGTATGCGCAAACACAATGGCAAAACTCACTTAAATTCTGAGCATATTTTATACTTGATTTTTCACATGTGTCAATACTCTTCTGTTTTTTTCGGGAATTCGACCAAAATCAAGTATGAAAAGGTTTGCATATCGCCAAATAATATTTCAAATGGTTACAAAATTATCAAACTTATCACCCGCTTTTGGGAAGCACGCCGCGAACCAGATTCCAAGAAACGAGAGTGGTTCTGTATGCAGTGCCGCAATATTTTCAGAAACGTCCGCTCCTTTCCTGATGCGGGGAGTCTTTTCCATCCCAGTGAATTGTCAAACTAAGTGCAACAGGAATTGAGCTCGAAGTCCCATAATTCCTGAGCAGAATGGAAGTACAGAACTTTGCGAGGCCTGGCGTTCAACAACGCCAGGTTTCGTTTTAATGTGGCGGGAGCAACACGGGAAAGGTTCCTGCCCTTGGGATAAAACTCCCGGAGCAGGCCGTTCAGATTCTCGTTTGTACCTTTCTGCCAGGCACAATATGGGTCGGCAAAATAGACCTCGCAATGCAATCGTTCTTCAATGCGGCGCCAGTTGGCAAACTCCGTGCCCCGGTCGCAGGTAATGGTCTTGACCAGTTGCGGAGGGAAAGCGGACAATGCAGCGACAATGGCGTTCTCCATGGTCTCCGCCCGTCGGTCCGACATCTTCATGGCAATGTAAAACCGAGTCTTGCGCTCCGCCAGGGTGGCAAAGCAGGCTTTGCTTTTGCCCTGGCCACTCACCACTGTATCCGCTTCCCAATGCCCGGCTTCCTCACGGCTGTATACCGACTTGTCCCTCTTGCGGATCGACTTTCCCTTACTGTATTTCCCTCGCGTTTCTTTCACTCCGTGGCTCTTTCCCTTGTGGCGCAGTACTTTCAGATTGCCATTTACCAGGTATTTCTCGTAGATCCACCGGTAGATGGTACGCCAGCTTGGCAGCTTCAGCTCACAAGGGGTACAGGCGATCTGCTCCGGCGACCAGGTCGCCCGCAGCTTTTCCTCTATGTAGTCGAGCACTTCCTGTGAATGGAACATCCCGCGGTGGCAGTAGGAACGGCGCAGCAGATACTTCTTCTGCGCTGTGTGCGGGTAGTAGGTCGGAATGTCATACATGTGGCTGCAGTTCCGCCGTATCTCCCGCGACACAGTACTCACGTTTCTCCCGATCAGCCGAGCGATCTCTCGATAGCTCAACCCATCCACATAATATTTCCGTATACAACTGCGCTCTTCTATGGTAAGATGATGATAGTTCATACAGTTCCCTCCGGTGGTTTGGTGGTGTGGTAACTTCATTCTACCAGGGTTCTGTATGGACTTCTTTTTGTTCCCCTAAAGTGTTGCACTTGATAGTATAATTCACCAAAGCTTAAAGGGCCCTGTACGGTTTTCCGTACAGGGCCGCCGTGTTTTTCCGTCCTTATGCTTTCCTTAGAATTGCGCGTTAGGATACAGCTGCGGAAGCAAAAAGGAGTGGAGAAAACATGAAAAAACAAAATGGAATACGCGCCGTCCTGTGGACGGTCCTCATGCTGGCGGCCGTTCTGACGGGCTGCTGTGCCGATGGAGAGGACGCCTGCACGCTGGACCCGGCGAACCCGGCACGCTTTACCTGCGGCGGGGTGGAATATATTACGCTGCGGGAGGCTGTACCGCGTGATGCAGTGGGGCGCAAGCTGGGCGATATCCAGACACTGGCGGCGGTGGACGGGGAAGGGCGCGTCGTGGATACCTGCGGTGTGACGCTTTCCTTCTCTGCTTTGGCCCGGCTGGAGGAAAGGCTGCCGGAGGGCGGGCGCACCGTGCAGGTGCTGAACGTATGGGCGCTGCCCGGCACGACGGACGGCGCTGTGGCCGTGATGGTGGACGGCACATTCCGCCGCGCGGTACCCGCGGACGTACTGCCGCCGGAAGCGGAGGTCCTCAGCTTTGCACGGCAGGCCGGGGGATACGGGGAGGCCTTTGCGGTGATGCCGGAGGACTGCCGCAGGCTCACTTGCGGAGAGACAGTCTACCTTGTCACAGATACACCCGTTGCGCCGGAGGCGCAGGGCGCATATCTGGGCGTGCTTGCCCGCTCCTGCGTGTTCGATGCGGATACCGGGCGGGAACTGACGCGCGCGGAGCTGGAGCATATCGAACCGGTGCCGGGGCCGCTTTCCGCCCAGCGGCGGGAGAGCCGCGTGTACGGCGCGGTGTACGCGCTGGAGGGAACGGACAGCGGATCGGCTGTGGCGGTAGAGGTGGACGGCGCATTGCTGCGGGCCGAAGCGGAGCGGCGCGCGCCGGGCGCGTCCTGACGCTGCCATCCGGGCGGCCCTTTGCCGCATCCCTGCCGGAGGGCTGGCGCAAAAAAAGGCGCTCTCAACAGCCGGAATGGCTGCGGAGCGCCTTTTTTGTTTTTCCGTGGGCCTATTTCCGTACAGGCGCAGGCCCGGTGCTCTCCCGGACGATCAGCTGCGGACGCAGCAGCACCTTGCTTACGGCAACACCGTTCATCAGACTGTCCAGCAGGCTGAACGCACTTTTGCCCAGCGCCAGCCTGTCCTGCCGGATGGTGGTAAGGGGCGGTTCGCAGCCGGCGGCCAGCGGAAGGTCGTCGTAGCCCATCACGCTCACGTCCCCGGGCACGCGCAGGCCCAGACGCCGCAGCTCGGCCAGCACCCCCCGGGCGATGCCGTCGCTGGCGCACAGGATGGCTGTCGCGCCCTGTGCAAGAAAATGCGGCACGTATTCGCGCGCACAGTTTTGTTCATAATACCCATAGGCCATCATCCGTTCGTCGGCGGAAAGCCCGCACAGCCAGGTGGCGTGCAGGAAAGCCAGCCGCCTTTCCTCAGACACCATTGAATCCCGCGTGCCGTTCAAAAAGGCGATTTTCCGATGTCCCAATCCGGCCAGATGCCGCACGCCGAGCTCCACGCCCTCCCAACTGTCGGTGCCCACATATCCGACGCTGGCGTTGGGAACGCAGTTGTCCAGCAGCACTGTGGGCGTGCCCGTGCCGGCCAGCGCACGCATGTATGCATCCTGCGGCGTCAGGCCGAGAATGAAGGCGCCGCCGTATCCGCCCTCCAGCAGCAGGCTGCCGTATTTGGTGCGCGCCTGCGCCTCGGGCGTGGTGGGCAGCACATCCACGGCCCATCCCCGTGCCGCGGCCGCCAGCCGGAACCCGGCCACGATCTCGTACCCGAACTGGCCGATGTTGGCGTATTCCATATTTTCCACCAGCACACACACCTTGGGCTGTGCCTGCCTGCGGGCACGCTTGGCCGCATAGCCCATTTCCACCGCCGTGTCCAGCACAAGCTGGCGGGTCTCTGCGCTCACGTCCGGCGCGCCGTTCAATCCTTTTGAAACCGTGCTCACCGCGATTCCCAGCCGTTGGGCAATGTCCCGGATCGTCACCAAGCGCTGCGCCTCCCTTCGTTGTCCGATATCCTGTTTAGTATAACCCGCACCGCCGCTCTTTGCAATGGGAGAGAAAGAATATTTTATTGAAATATCACAAAATACGCCTTGACGAAATCCGTATCCAATGCTAACATGGTGGTGTTCTACGAAAATTTGCGAAAATAAATTGCTTTTATCCCGCGGCGGCGGTTCAGGAAAGGAGTTTTTCCATGAAAAGAGATATTCAGATACTGACGGGGCAGGTGCTTGCGGCCGACTGCCGGAAAACCATTGCCCAGGCTACGCCCCGTGAGCTGTACAACGCGGTGTCCAAAGCAGCGCTGGACCTCGCTGCGGACGCATGGAAGCGCGCGCCGGGCAAGCGCGTGGCGTACCTTTCGGCGGAGTTTCTTGTGGGACGCCTCGTTTACGCCAATCTGCTGAACATGGGCCGCCTAGGCGAGGTGCAGCAGATGCTGCTGGACGCGGGTGTGGATGCGAACGTGTTTGAAGAGATCGAGGACGCGGCGCTGGGCAACGGCGGCCTGGGCCGCCTGGCCGCGTGCTTTTTGGATTCCGCCGCCACGCAGGGCGTGCCGCTGGACGGCTACGGCATCCGGTACCAGTACGGCCTGTTCAGGCAGTATTTTGAGGATGGCTTCCAGAAAGAGACCGCTGACGACTGGCAGCGCTTTGGAGACCCATGGAGCGTTCGCCGGGAGGAGGATGCCGTCACCGTGCAGTTCGGCGGGCAGGCCGTGCGCGCCGTGCCTTACGACACGCCTGTCATCGGCTACGGAATGAAAACCGTCAATACACTGCGTCTGTGGCAGGCCGAGCCGTTCCAGGCATTCGATTTCAATTTGTTCAACGCCCAGAAATATGCCGCCGCCGTGCGCGAGCGGGACGCCGCCGAAGATATCAGCCGTGTGCTGTACCCCAACGACGACACCGACGCAGGCAAGCGCCTGCGCCTCAAGCAGCAGTATTTCTTCTCCAGCGCGTCGCTGCAGGACATGGTGCGTGCTTACCGCGCGGCCCATGGCGGGGATTTCACCCATTTTGCCGACGCATACGCGGTACAGCTCAACGATACCCACCCCACAGTGGCCATTCCCGAGCTGCTGCGCCTGTTGGTGGAAGAGGCGGGCATGCGTTTTGCCGACGCAGTACAGGTGGCCCACGATACCTTTGCCTACACCAACCACACCATTATGCCCGAGGCGCTGGAAAAATGGGATCAGAAGCTGTTCCGCGGCGTGCTGCCCCGGGTGTATCCGTATGTGAAAAAGCTGGACGCGCTGCTGCGCCGCACGCTGGAGCAGAGGGGCGTGCCCATGGGCGAGGTGTCCCGCTATGCCATCCTGGAGGACGGCATGGTGCATATGGCGCGTATGGCCATCTTTGCCACCCACTCCACCAACGGTGTGGCGCGCCTGCACACTGAGATATTGAAGGACACCGCTCTGCACGAATGGTACGAGCTGTATCCCGAGCGGTTCAACAACAAGACCAACGGCGTTACCCAACGGCGCTGGCTGGCGCTGGCAAACCCGGAACTGGCGGCGCTGCTGCACGACGCTGTGGGCGACGGCTGGCTGACAGACCTCTCCCAGCTCAAGCGGCTGGAACCCTGCGCGGACGACCCTGCGTTTCTGGCGCGTTTCATGGACGTCAAGCGGGAGAAAAAACGGCAGCTCGCGGCGTATGTGGAAAAGCACGAGGGCGTGCGGCTTCACGCAGACTTCCTGCTGGATGTGCAGGTAAAGCGCCTGCATGAGTATAAGCGCCAGCTTCTGAACGCTTTTTCCATTCTGGACACATACTACGGCCTGAAGGAGGGGCGCATCTCCCGCGCGGATTTCGCGCCCACCGTCTACCTGTTCGGAGCAAAAGCCGCGCCGGGCTATGTGCGGGCCAAGGGCATCATCAAGTATATCAACGAGCTGGCGGAACTGGTGAACGGCGATGCGGACGTGAACGGCCTGATGCAGGTGGTGTTTGTCCAGAACTACAACGTCAGCTATGCGGAAAAGATCATCCCGGCGGCGGATGTGTCCGAACAGATCTCCACGGCCGGCACGGAGGCGTCCGGCACCAGCAACATGAAGTTCATGCTGAACGGCGCGGTGACGCTGGGCACACTGGACGGCGCAAACATCGAGATCGCAGAGCAGGCCGGCGCGGAGAATGAATATATCTTCGGCGCCCGCGCCGATGAGATCGCGCGTCTGCAGAAGGACG